>TBL_comb47_HYPODRAFT_10001821_pt1 | contig 27167 bp, 13 predicted proteins | sample TroBogypolimnion_40_FD_10682 | JGI IMG/M metagenome (IMG submission 10682) | reverse complement strand
CGGCTGGAATTTCGATTAAGGCGGAGGGACGGCTGGCATTCATCGGCGAGACCTTAGCGACGCGAGCCACTCGCGCCAATTGGATGAATTGGAGCATCGTACCGCGGAGGACCGGCAGCGTCACATAGGGGATTTGCGTAGCGCGCCGCGCCGCGGCTTGCCGATGGGCAATTGGCAGCAAATGCGGCAGCCGCCCTGGGTGGGGCGTTCCACGACGATTGCCGCGCCGATGACGCGGGCGCGGTAATTCATCAGATGCAGGCCCATGCCGGCGTGGGCCGCGGCCGGTTCAAAGCCGACGCCATCATCGGTGACGGCAAACACGAACATGCTGTCGCAGGCCAACGCCTCGATGCAGATGCGCTGCGGGCTGGCATGTTTGACGGCATTGCTGATGCATTCCTGCACGATCCGATAGATGTGAATCTCCGCCGATGGCTCCAAGCTCGGGGTTGCCCCGCTTTGCTGCAGCTCGCAGCAGATGCCGGAGCGGGCGCTGGTTTGGGCGGCCAGATCCTTGAGCGCGAGCAGCAGACCGGAACGGCTCAGCTCAATTGGATAGAGACCCTTCGCCAGCCGCCGTGCGGAGTCGATGGTGGCGCGGGTGTAGGCGGCGATCTTGGCGGCGTCGTCGCCTAACGGATGGGCCTCGGCCTGGAGGCGTTTGGCATGCACGTCGCCGAGGATGGCAATGCCGGCCAATTCCTGGCCCAGGCCATCGTGGAGGTCCTGGCCGAGGCGGCATTGTTCGCGTTCGCTGATTTCGAGGATTTCGCGTTCCAGGCGCTGGCGTTCGGCGATTTCGGCCTTGAGTTCCTTGACGGTGTCACGCAACGCGACGGTGCGTTCGAGCACGCGGGTTTCCAACTTCTGATTGAGTTTGAGGATGTTTTCCTCGGCCTCCTTGCGCGCGGTGATGTCATGGGCCTGGACGATGACATAAGCCACCGAGCCGTCGGGATTCGACACCATCGAAACGCTGGTGTCGCACCACACCGGGTGCCCGCGCTTGTGCAGGTAGCGCTTTTCGGCGCGGATCGCCGTGATTTCCCCCGCCGCAAGCTGGCGCATGGCCGCCGCCGCGTGGCCGTCGCCCGGAAAGGTGAAATCCTCCGCCGCGGCACCCAGCACCTCCGCCGCGGAGTAGCCCAGCATCTCGCAGTAGGCTTGGTTGACTTCGAGGAAACGCCCGTCGGGCAGTTTGACGGCCATCGGGGTGGCGGAGTGATAGAAGATGCTGCGAAACCGCGCCTCGCTGTCGCGCAGGGCCGCCTCGGCCTGTTGGTGCGCCTCGCGCAAGCGCAGCGTGGTGATGCCACGGCCCAGGTCGCCGGCCAGTTCGCTGAGCAGCTTGACTTCCTCGCTGGAAAATCCGTCCGGCGCGCGCGAATAGATGGTGACGGCACCGAAGGCCTTGCCGTTTTCCAGCAAGGGCAGCGCCAATGATGAGGAGCACCCGTGCTTGAGCGCCTCGGCGTGCCACGGCGCAAGCCGCGGGTCGGTTAGAACCTCGGCGCATTGGCTGGGTTGGCCCTCGCGAATGGCGGTGCCGGTGGGGCCGCGCCCATGCGGAGTGTCAGCCCAGGAGACGTGCAGCGTTTCGAGGTAGCCATCGGCAAATCCGGCGGCAGCCACGGGTCGGACGGACTGGGCGGGGTTGTCTTCGGCATAGCCGATCCAGACCATGGTGTGGCCGCAAAGCTCAAAAATATTGCGGCATACGTCCTGCAACAACTGGGGCTCGGTGGGGCTGAGCAAGAGTGTGCGGTTGCTCTCGGTGAGGGCGAGCAAGGTGCGGTTGACCCGACTCAACTCCTCCTCCGTACGCTTGCGCTTGCTGATGTCCACAAAGGTGCCGATACAGCCGCGCACCGCGCCGCTGGCGTCAAACAGCGGCGAGGCGCTGCCCAGAATCTGGCTCTTCTCACCGTCGGGATAAACGATCTGCAGCTCCGAATTCCACACCGCCTGGCCGCTGGCCGCAGCCTGCTGCATCGGCTGTTCATACGCTTGGAGGCGGCGTCCGTCGGACCATACGGCGTAGTCCGAACGCTCGCTTGCCGGAGCACTGGCCGAGGGGTTGCTCCCGCAGGGCAAGCGCAGCAAGTCCATCGCCGCGCGGTTGCCTGTCATCTGCTGGCAGGCGGCGTCCTGCGCGAAAAACACCGCGACGGGCAGCGCGGCCATCAGGGTCTCGAGTTCCTCGCGCCGCGTCCGCTCGCCCGCCTCGCTCACGCGCATCGCCGCTTCGGCCTCTTCGGCGCGCTGACGGGCCATGATGGCGTCCTGCATGAGATTGAGCGCCGCGCGGCGTTCCGCGACCTGCGCCTGCTCGGTCTGCTTGCGCTGGGAAATGTCCGTGTTGGTGCCAAACCACTGCCTGACGCGGCCCTGGGCATCCTTCAACGGCACAATGCGCGTGAGGAACGGACGCAACTGGCCATCTGCGCCACGCAGCGGAAATTCCATTTCGAAGGGCCTTCCGGTGACAATGGAGCCGCGCCACTGTTCCAGCACCTTGGGCAAAACCTCCGGGTCATGCACACTCTGCCAGCCCCAGCCCTTCATTTGTTCCAGGGTGGTGCCCGTGTATTCATACCATCGATTGTTGTACCAGAAAATATGCCCGTCGGCTTTGGCCGTCCACGCCAGTTGCGGAATGGTATCGGCCAGGGTGCGGAAGCGCGCCTCGCTCTCGCGCAAGGCCGCCTCCGCCTGTTTGCGCTCCGAGACGTTGCGCAGCGCGGTGTGGCGCAACGCGCTGCCCGGCGACATCGGCCGGCCATGCGCTTCGACGGTGATGCGGCTGCCGTCCTTGCGCAGGAGGGCGTGTTCGGTCATCGACTCGCGCTCGTGGCGGATGTTGGCCGTGACGCGCTCCACATCCTCGGGGGCGATGAGGGCGGCGATGGGCATGCCCTTCAATTCTGCCGCAGTGTAGCCTAACATTTTCGCGAGCTGTTCGTTGCAATCCACGATGCGCCCGGCGGTGGTTTCGACGATGCCTTCGAAACTGGCCTCGGCAAACGCCGCCAAGCGTTCGTGGCTTTCGTGCAAGGCCGTCTCGCGGTCATAGGCCGCGGCTTTCGCGCGGTTGCGCCGGTAAAGTTCGGCGAAGGCGCTGGTGAACAGGCCCATGCCGGTGAAAATGGCCAAGCCCATCCGGTCAACCGGCGATGCCATGTAAAACTCTCCCAGCGGCGGCAGCAGCCAGCAGCTCACGCCTATGGCCGTCAGGACGGTGGCCAGCACGCCCGGCCCCCAACCGGCCAGCAACGCCGCCACCATGATGGCCGGATAGAACGTGATGTACGTCGGCAATCCCGGACCCACCCATGCGGTGAGCAACAGCCGCAAGCCCCAACTGACAGCCACCGCCGCGAGCGCCAGGCCGTAGCGAGCCAAGCCCCGCAGCAACGAGTGTTGGCGCAAACTCTCCGCCGTGAGCCAGAGTTTTTGCAGGGCTTCATCCACGGCGCGCAGTGACAACGAGCAGGTGCCCGTGTCGCGCGCCGCCACCCCGGCGGCGACGAGCAGATAGACGCTGCCGAGGTATTGGGTGAGGCGATTGGCCCAACCCAGAGCCCCCCCTTGCACGGTGAGCAACAGCACGCCCGTAAGACCGGTGGCCACCAACGCCAAGCCCAACCCATACCAATAATAGAACGCCCCGACCTGCAGCCGGAAGCGCGCAATCATCTGCCACGCGACCCAGGCGAACTGAGCGATGGCCAGAAGCAAAATCACCTGTCTAAGCGGAGTGCCGCCCTGGCCCTGCACGAAAAACACCGGGGTTGCCCCGACCCACACCGCCCACACGATGAGCGCCGCGGTGAGCAACGCGCCAGCATAACCCGCCACCAGCCAACTCGACGCTCGCGCGATGCGTCCATGCCATAACACGCCGACGAGATGGCAGAGGGCCGCGCCAAAAACGCCCAGATTATGCACGGTGACCGGGGCGTTGACATTGGACTCGACCAGCACGGCGGCGGCCAAGGAAGTGGTGCCCCACAGCAACGAGCCGCAGCCAAACATGAACAAGCCCGGTTGGCCACTGCGCACAAAGCCGCGCGCGGTCAGGATGCAGGTGCACAGGCACGCCAGCCAAGTGAACACCAGGTTGAGCAGTACCATCAGCGGTTGCGATTCGTACACCCGCGGCGGATTGGCCACCCAGAGGCCCACGATCCCTGCCAACAGCAAAGGAATGGGAATCCACGCCAGGTGGTCCAAGCGGCCCATGCGTCGCCGTGCCGACAGCGCTTTCATCCCGAAACCTCCCCGAACTCCAGCGGATAGCGCCGCGGCAGGCCGGCGGCGGCACACAGCGCGTTGATTTCCTCCTTCAATTCGATCATGCGCAGCTCGCGGCCGATGGCGACGTTGTTGAAACTCACCAGATCGTGATTCATCGACTGGAGTTCGGCATAGTTGCGCCGCAACTCCTCGGTGCGCTCGGTCACGCGCTGTTCGAGGGTTTCATTGAGTTCGCGCAGTTGCTCCTCGGCGCGGCGGCGCTCGGCCACTTCGACGAGCAACTCGCGGTTGGCCAGCGCGATCTCGCGGGTCTTGCGATGCAATTCGGCGAACACCGCGACCTTCGAGCGCAGCACCGCGGAGTTGATCGGCTTGTGGAGGTAATCCACCGCGCCGCTGCCGTAGCCTTCGAGCACGTGCTCGTCGTCGCTGTCATAGGCGGTGAGGAAGATGATGGGCACCCGCGCGGTCTTCTTGCGCTCCTTGATCACCTGCGCCAGCTCCAAGCCGCTCATGCCCGGCATCCGGATGTCCAGAATCAGCAGGGCGAATTCCTCGGCGACGAGAGCGAGCAACGCGTGCTCGGCGGAATCGGCCCGGATCAGGCGGTAGCCGGGGTCGTCCAAAACGGTTTCCAGCACGCTGAGGTTCTTCGGTTCATCGTCCACGATGAGAATGTTGATGGGTTGGTCCATTGGAGGGAGTTTTTTTGGGCGAGGGTTGAATGGGAAATGATTGGCCAGACGCAAGACGACAAGACCCAAGACAAGAGACGGTGCGGATCCTCTTCCTCTTCCCTTCAGCCAGCGGCATTCGTTGTTCTGCAATCGTCATTCGTTCGCGGGATGAGCAAGGATGGGTGATTGGCGAAAGGCAGATGAAGAAGATCCGTCGCGTCTTGCGTCTTGGGTCTTGTTGTCTTGGGTCTAATTCTCGGCGGAGCCGGGCCGCTCCGTGGAAGTCTTGCCCGCCAGAATGTCCTGAAGCCGGGCGTTCTCGCCGCGAAGAATGGCGGCATCGGCGGCCAGCGCGGCGCGCTGCCGGTACAGTTCGGCGAAAACCTCCACCTTGGTGCGCAGCACGACCGGGTCGAAGGGCTTGCAGACGTAATCCACGCCGCCGGCTTCATAGCCAATGCGCTCATCCGCCGCATCGGTGCGGTGCCCGGAGATGAAGATGATGGGCAAGTGCCGGTTGGTCTTGCGGCCGTGGATGAGGCGGGCCAGATCGTAGCCTGTCATGTCCGGCATTTTCACGTCGAGCAGCACCGCGGCAAAATCCGTGTTGAGCAGCGCCAGCAGCGCGTCCTGGGCGTTTTGCACCAGGACGAGGTGGTAGTCGGGCGAATCCAACACGCTCTGGATGATTGTTAGGTTTCTCACGCGGTCGTCCACGATGAGAATGGGAACAGGTGTCTTCATGGTTCTGAATGAATAGGGTGCCCGATTGCCGAGTGATGGGCAAGAATCTTTTCTGGACCTCAGCGCAGCAGCCACACCCGCATCAGATTCAGGAGTTGGTCGGTGTTCACCGGTTTGGAAATGTAGTCGCTGGCCCCGGCGGCGAGGCATTTTTCGCGATCGCCGGGCATCGCTTTGGCGGTCAGGGCGAGGATCGGGAGGTTGCGCAATTCGGGGTTCGCGCGGATTTCGCGGATCGTCTGGTAGCCGTCCATGCCGGGCATCATGATGTCCATGAGCACGAGGCTCAGGTCGGGGGTGCTGCCGATGAGTTCGATGGCGCTGCGGCCGTCGCTGGCGCTGAGCACTGCCATGTCCTGATTCTCGAGCAGGGAAACCAGGGCGAAGATATTGCGCGGGTCGTCATCGACCACCAGCACCTTGTGGCCGGCCAGGCCTTCCTTGGGGCCGTGGAGCCGTTCGATCATGGCCTGCTTGTCCTGCGGCAATTCGGTGACGACGCGGTGCAAAAACAACGCCGTCTCGTCAAGCAGCCGCTCGGGCGAGTGAACGTCTTTGAGCACAATGCTGCGGGCCAACACCTTGAGCTGGCGCTGCTCTTCGGCACTGAGGTCCTTGCCGGTGAACACGACCACGGGCATGTCCTCGAGGGTCACGTCGTCATTGACCCGCTGGAGCACCTCGAAGCCGCTCATGTCGGGCAGCCGCAGGTCCAGCACCACGCAATCGAAGTGTTGGGCGTGGAGCGCCGCGAGCGCCTCACTGCCGCTGGCCACCGCCACCACCTCGATGTCCTTGTAGCTGAGCAACGCGACGATGGCCTCGCGTTCGGTGGGATTATCCTCCNCGACGAGCAAGCGTTTGGTGTGCGGGACGATGAACTCCTTGAGGCGGTCGAAGGCCGCTTCCAAGCCGGTGGTGGTGGGCTCCTTGACGACGTAGGAGAACGCACCATGGGCCAGGCCGTGATGGTACTCTTCCTCCGCGGTGACCACTTGCACCGGGATATGGCGGGTGGCCGTGTCGAGCTTGAGCTGGTTGAGCACCGTCCACCCGAGCATGTCGGGCAGATACACATCGAGTGAAATGGCCGCCGGAACCACCTGCCGGGCGAAGGCCAGGCCCGCCGCGCCGGTATTGGCGATGAGGCCCTTGAAACCGCGTTCCCGCGCCAGACCCAACAGAATGCCCGCGAATTGCGGGTCATCCTCAATGATGAGCAACACCGGGCCGCCCACCTGGATGGCGTTGCGGTCATCGGCGATGGACTCGGCGTGGGTGACGGGCAGCACCGTCAGCCCGCGTGCCTTGGCCGACGCCACGGCGGGGCTGCCGGCCGGGGCGAGGCGCATGCGGTCGGGGCCGGCGTAGAGCAGCGGCAGATAGAGGGTGAAGGTGCTGCCCTGGCCGGGGGCGCTGGCGAGAGTGATTTCGCCGCCCAACAACACCGCCAGCTCGCGGCTGATGGCAAGGCCCAGGCCGGTGCCGCCGTAAAGCCGCGAGGTGCCGGCGTCGGCCTGTTGGAATGCCTCGAAGATGAGCCGCTGCTTGTCGGGCGCGATGCCGATGCCGGTGTCTTCTACCGTGAAGGCGACCACCTGCGCGGCCTTGGCGAGCACCGGGTGCCCGGCGCTCCAGCCCTGCGTGGCCAGCTCGGCGCGCAGCTCGACCTTGCCCTGGCCGGTGAACTTGATGGCGTTGGACAGCAGGTTCTTGAGGATCTGCTGGAGGCGCTTCGGATCACTGGTCATGGCGCGCGGCAGGGTGTCGGCGAAGCTCACGCTGAGCGGCAGGTTCTTGGCTTCCGCGAGGTGGCGGAAATTGCGCTCGAGGGTGTCGCGCAGGCGGGCGAAGGCGATTTCCTCGACCTCGACGGTGACGGTGCCCGACTCGACCTTGGAGAGGTCCAGGATGTCGTCGATGAGGCTGAGCAAGTCCGTGCCGGAGGAGTTGATGTGGCGGCAAAACTCGACCTGCTTGGCGCTGAGGTTGCCGCTGGGGTTGCTGGCGAGTTGCTGGCTGAAAATGAGGATGGAATTGAGCGGCGAGCGCAACTCGTGGGACATGTTGGCCAGAAACTCGGACTTGTATTTGGAGGTGAGTGCCAACTCGGCGGCCTTTTCCTCCAGCGCGTGGCGGGCCTGTTCGACCTCGGTGTTCTTGCGCTCAACCTCGGTGTTGCGCTCGGCGAGCAAACGCGCCTTGACGGCGAGTTCTTCGTTGGTCTGATGCAGCGAGCGCTCGAAAAGCTTGCGTTCGGTCACATCGCGGATGGCACTGGAAACAAACAAGCCCTCCTCCGTCTCCAACGGGCTGAGGCTGATTTCCACCGGAAATTCCGTGCCGTCCCTGCGCAGCCCATACAGCTCCAGGCCCACACCCATCGCCCGCGACTTCGGGTGCGCGAAAAAGCCGCCGCGATGCCCCGGATGCTGGGCCCGGAAGCGCTCGGGCACGAGGGCCTCGATTTGCTGCCCGAGCAACTCGTCGCGCTGCCAGCCGAAGAGTTTCACCGCCTGCGAATTGACCAGCACGATGCTGCCCTCGCCGTTGACGATGACCATCGCGTCGGGCGCGCTTTCCAGCAAATCCTTGAATTTCTGGTCCGCCCTCTTGCGCGTGGTGATGTCGCGAATGGCGCTCATGACCATGGTGCCTTCCTCCGTCTCCAACGGGCTGAGGCTGATTTCCACCGGGAATTCATCGCCGTTTTTGCGCAGGCCGTAGAGTTCCAGGCCGGCACCCATCGTGCGGGTGCGGGGTGCCGCGAAATACCCGGCGCGATGCGCGTGATGCGCCGCCCAGAAACGGTGCGGCAGCAACATCTCCACCGGCTCGCCAAGCATCTCCCCGCGCTCAAAGCCGAAGACTTTCTCCGCCTGCGAGTTGACCAGCACGATGCGCCCCGTGACGTTGACCATCACGATGGCGTCGGGCGTGCTTTCCAGCAAATCGCGGAATCTGCCCTCCACCAGCTTCGCATCACGCAGCACCTTCAGGTGCGTGACGTCCTTCTGGGTCGCCACGAAAAACTCGAGCTGGCCCGCGGCGTCGCGGATGGCCTTGGTCGAAACACTCACATGCACCAGTGAGCCGTCCCTGCGCCGCCGCAAGCCCTCATGCACAACCATGCCCAGTTCGCGGGCCTCGGCGAGCACCTGTCGCTCCTGCGCCACACTGTCGGGCGGCACGATGAGTTCGATCAGAGGCCGCCCCACCGCCTCGGCCGCCGGGTAGCCGAAGATGGCTTCCGCCGCGACATTCCAATGCAGCACCTCGCCCTCAGGGGAGAGGGCGATGAGCGCATCAGGCGTCTCGTCTAGCAAGCGGGCCGTGAAGTCGGTGTTCATGATGACTCGTGACAGTCGATGGCTTGCCGAGGAATGTCAAGGTTTGAAGAATAGAATCAAGGACGATGACGATTGCCGGGCACGGCTCTCCGATTGACGAAGCGAAGAGGGAACCATTGGCTTCAGGGGTAAACTGGAACCCGTCCCACCCATCAACACCCGGTTGGCGCACTGCGGGAAAATGCCTGACGAATCCGCTTGGCAGCAGTCCGTGCCGATGCTAGATTGCGGGTGCCATGAAAACCATCGTCGCCGCAGTTGATTTCTCAAACGCCACGCTCGGAGTCCTGGAGATGGCCGGCAGTCTGGCAAAGGCTTACGGCGCCCAGCTCCATCTCCTGCATGTCATCGAGCAGGAGCCCACCTACACCGCGTACGGCTTCACCCCCGACGAGTATCCCGTCCTGCATGAATTCCAGGAGGAAGCCAAACGCCGCGCCGCGCGCAAACTCGAAGACCTGCTCGCCACCCTCGCCGGCAATCTGCCCGGCACCAGCGTTCACTTGATCGAAGACAGCCCGCTTCACGGCATCGTGAGTTATGTCAAGCAGATCAACGCCGATTTGGTCGTGCTTGGCTCCCACGGCCACGGCGTGGTTGTCTCCCTGCTGCTCGGCAGCGTCGCCGAAGGCATGGTGCGCAAATCCATCGTGCCGACCCTCATCGTGCCCGCCGCCCTGCCCGTCTAGCGAGGCTTCGCCTCAGACCCAAGACTGCAAGACGCAAGAGCAAAAACCTGATCTAACTACACGCGCTTTCGCCCTTCAAGGACTCTAGTGCGGAGAGTTTCAGCGGTAGTAGGGCGGAGGATAACAGCCGCGGCCGTAGTACACCGGCCGGTAGTAGCCGCGGCCATAGTAGGGACCGTGGTAATACCCGTTGTTGTGGCCAATCGCATAACCAAGAATGCCCGCCGCCGCCACGCCGGCGACCACCAAGCCGGGATCGACGCCGACATAATGCGGGGCCTGAGGCTGAGGAACGGGCTGTTGTGGAACGGGTTGTTGTGGAGCGTAACCGCCCTTGGAATCCTGAGTGTAGGCAGAGTTGTAATTTGCCTGTGGGTAAGCCGGGTAGCAACTGATGAGTGACGCAATGCAAGCGGTCGCCAGTACCGCCGTCAACCTTGTGAAATGCATTTTCATATTCCCATAAGACGCTGGTCGTCGCTGGTTTATTCACCGAAAATCGGGGGGCGCGGAATTTGTGGCTGGAGCGGGATCGGTCATTCGGCGCTTTGGGGCGCCAAGGTGATGGATTCGCCTGTGGTGGTGGCAAACGTCATGCGTTCGCCGGTGAGCGTCTCGGCCGCGCGCTGGTTGCGCGTCAGGCGGATCGGTTTGCCGGGCCATGGGTTCTTCACGGTGCATGGGCAGCCTTTCTCACTGGCGGTCCTGATGCCGGCGACCGTGCCGTGGCTGAGGTCTGCCGAAACCAGGAATGCGCCGCGGGCCAGCAGGGGAAGAAACGCAGGACGCCGTCGTAACTCTGGAACAACATTTCCTGAAGCGTGCAGGGAACCACGCTCAGTTGCTCCAAGCCGTGGGGATTGTCGGCGCGCCACTGTTCACCAGGCGCTTGACCCGATTGCCCACGCTGCCGCCGTCTCACTCAATCCGCATCCTTAGACATCGTGATCGCAAGGGAAACTGTATGAGCTTACGAGCGGCTTGGCAGCGGGCAAGGATGCCCGCGCCACCGGGGTCCGGGCATCCTGCCCGGATCCAGATGGGCTCATCTGCTTTCCCGAAATTCAACCCATTTTCCGGCACGGCTCAGGATGTCTGATCCTCAAGTCCCTAACACTCCACAGCGCCCCGGTCGCCGCCGCCGCATTGCCGCGCAATTTCCGCGCCCGTCCTTGCGCTTCTCTCCAAACCGCTCGCGGCACGCTCGAAACACCTCGTCCGCAAACGCCCGACTGCCGGGAGGGGAGTCACTCGTCAGTGTGCCGCGAGCCAGTTGGGGCCGATGCCGTGTTCGACCTCGATGGGGACGTGGTGGGGCAGGGGCAGGGCGGATTGCATGGCGTGAAGGATTTTTGGGACGAGGTGCTCCTGTTCAGCTAGGGCGAGGTCGAACACCAGTTCGTCGTGGACCTGCAGCAGCATCCTGGTTTGATAGGAGTTGTCGCGTAGCAGGGCGTCGATATGGATCATGGCGAGTTTGATCATGTCGGCGGCGGTGCCTTGGATGGGGGTGTTGATGGCGGCGCGTTCGGCGTTGCTGCGGAGGTTCTGGTTGGAGGATGAGAGGTCGGGGAAGGCGCGGCGCCGGCCGCTGAGGGTGGCGACGTAACCGACCTCGCGGGCCTGGGCGACGGTGCGCTCCATGAACTCGCGGATGGCGGGGTACTCGCGGAAATAGGCATCGATGATGGCGGCGGCCTCGGTGCGGGCAATGGCCAGGCGCTGGGAGAGACCGAAGGCGGAGATGCCATAGATGATGCCGAAGTTGACCATCTTGGCGGTGCGGCGCATGTCAGAGGTGACATCGGCCGGCGCCACGGCGAAGACCTTGGAGGCAGTGGTGGAGTGGATGTCCTCGCCGTTCTGGAAGGCGGCAATCATGGTGGAGTCTTGCGACAGGGCCGCCATCACCCGCAGCTCGATTTGGGAGTAATCACAGGAGAGAATCTGGAATTTCAAATCAGGCCGTTGAGCATCGCGCGGCACGAAGGCCTTGCGGATTTTGCGGCCGGCCTCGGAGCGCACCGGGATGTTCTGGAGGTTTGGATCGGACGAGGCGAGGCGGCCGGTGGCAGCCACCAGTTGATGGAAATGGGTGTGGAGGCGGCCGGTTTCCGCAACCAGGTGGTTGGGCAGGGCGTCCAGGTAGGTCGATTTGAGTTTGGTGGCCTCGCGCCAGGCGAGGATGTCGCTGATGATCGGGTGCTTGCCCTCGAAGGTGGCGAGCGTCTGCTCGTCGGTTTTGAATTGGCCGGTCTTGGTCTTTTTGGCTTTCTCGTCGAGGTTGAGGTGCTCGAAGAGGATCTGACCGAGTTGTTTGGGCGAGGCAATGTTGAAGGGCGTGCCGGCGTGCTGTTGGATCGAGGCGGCCAGCGCGTCGATCTGGAGTTGCAGCTCCTCGCCGATGGACTTGAGCGAGCCGATGTCAATGGCGATGCCCTCCATCTCCATGCGCACCAGCACCGGCAGCAGCGGGCCTTCGATGTGTTGCATCACCTCCTGCTGGCCGGAGGCCGCCAAAAGCGGCCGCAGAACATGCGCGAGCTGATAGGTCACGTCCGCGTCCTCGGCCGCGTATTCCGCCAGCTTGGCCAGCGGAATGGCGGCGACGTCGATTTCCATCGCGGGTTGGTGGGCTGCGGCAAACTCAAACAGATCGTCGGTGACGGGTGGCGGCGGGGCCTGGCGTTTGGCCAGCGATGCCACCTCGACGAACTTGACCGGAGTATAGCCTAGCAGAATCTCCGCCAGATAGTCCATCGCGTGGCGCCGCTCGGGAAACACCAGGGCATCGGCGAGCATGGTGTCGAAAAACGGCCCGGCGACCTCGATGCCGTGGTGTTGCAGGATGGATAGATCAAACTTGAGGTTGTGGCCGATTTTTTCCGCGGCTGTGGCAAACACCGACCTGAGGCCTGCGATTTGGGATTTGAGATCCGAGATGGGAAGATACCAAGCTTCGTGAGCTTGCCAGGAGAAGGCAATCCCGAGCAGCTTGGCGGAAAAGCGGTCGAGCCCGGTGGTTTCGATGTCAAAGCAGAAGCAGGGCTGGCTGCGCAGTTCGGTTAGAAGCTGTTGTTCGAGTTGCGGGGTGTCGGCGAGGTGATAGGTGTGGGCGACGTCGCGGATGGTGCGGAAGGTGTCGAAAATCGTGGGCTGGGGGATGACGGAGGATGGCTGCGCAATGGAGGAAGAGGATTCCGGCGAGACGGACGAAGAGGATTCCGGCGAGACGGACGAAGAGGATTCCGGCGAGACGCCGGAATCAGCCGGCAGGATGCCGGCGCTCCCCGCGCTCCCGGCGAACAGCCGTTTGGTTAGCGTGCGGAATTCAAACTCGTTGAAGAGGATTTTGAGGGCATCGTCATCGCGCGGGGAGAGCACCAGATCGTCCCAGGTGACAGGCAGGGGCACGTCGGTGATGATGGTGGCGAGGTCTTTTGACAGCAGGGCCTGCGCGGCGTAGGCCTCGACGTTGTCGCGTTGTTTGCCCTTGAGCTTGGCGGCGTTGGCGATGAGGTTTTCCATCGAGCCGAATTCGGCGACGAGTTTCTTGGCGGTCTTTTCGCCGATGCCGGGGATGCCGGGGATGTTGTCAGAGACGTCGCCCCACAGGCCGAGGATGTCGATGACTTGTGCGGGCCGTTGGATCTCCCAATTCCTGAGCATGGTGGGCAGATCGATGATCTGATGGTCGGAGCCCTTGCGGCCGGGTTTCCACATGCAGGTATTGGCGGAGATGAGTTGGGCGAAGTCCTTGTCGGGCGTGACCATGAACGACTCGAAGCCCGCGGCTTCGGCGCGTTTCACCAGTGTGCCGATGATGTCGTCGGCCTCGAAGCCATCGACCTCCAGCACCGGAATGTGAAACGCCCGGCACAGTGCCTTGACGTGCGGGATGGCGGCGGCAAGTTCCTCGGGCATTGCATCGCGTTGGGCTTTGTAGGCGGGAAACTTGAGGTGGCGCGGCGTGGGTGCGGAGGTGTCGAAGGCAACACCGATGTGGGTGGGCTTTTCGTTTTCGAGGATGGCCAACAGGGTGTTGATGAAGCCATAGAGCGCGGACGTATTGACGCCCTTGGAGTTGCGGATCGGAGCTTGGATCAAGGCGAAGTGGGCCCGATAGATCAGGGCCATGCCATCGAGGAGAAAGAGGCGCATGGGATTGTTAGGAAGAGAGGTGGTTTGCCAGCCCCGCGCGTGCGGGCGGATGCCGGGTCTGGCCCTCAAGTGCCACCATGACCCGGCAGACGCCCACTCACGGCCGGACATGCCGATGATACACCCGCTCCCGGCCTCAATCAACACCCTTCTCAAGTCCGAGCCCACTCACCGCCCCGGGCATCCAACGCCCGTTTGCCGCGCCCATCATCAGGCGCTCTTGACATCGATTCGGTGGCGTCGCTGAGCCTGATAGATGATGAACGAGGGTTTGGAAGACAGCTCGGGTAGCGCCAAAATCCCGACCAAGCGCGCTGCCACGCATTTATTTTTCCCCGGCGCGGTGACGAGAAGTTCCGCGACAACTCCCTGATGCGGCAGGACGACAAGTTGGAGAACAAGATCGCCAGCGGCGCACTCGCAGCGCCCGCATCTCACGACCCATGCAAGCCCCTTTCATGAAGCCAGCTCCATCCTCCACCAGGGGGCCAGCCCCGTACTCCGCGCGGTGACCCGTTACCGCAATCCAGACGGCGCGGCCAGGAAACCGTCTTCATCCAGGCAACAGCCACGCGGCAGGGCCAGCCCGGCGGCTGGAGCGGCCGGGCCGCGGGCTAACCATTCGCCGTCTGCCGATTGCGCAATGAACCAGCCCGGCAACAGGCGGCCCCAGGTGCCGGGCTTGTTGCCGCTCTGCACGTCTTTCGCGTTAGACACCGGCGGCGGGTCGGGCATCGACATGGCCACCACCCTGCCGGCCAGCGCCAGGCACGGGCAGTGCAGCACGCCGGGGTGGGTGAACGGAACGACGGCGTGGGCGCTGAAATCGTAAAAGACGAGGGTTTTATCCAGATTTGTGGCGGCCAGTGCGCTGCGCAGCGTGTCGCCGCCGACCCAGGCGCCGGCGGCATCCTGCGGCACGCAGGAGCGCAGGTCCGGCGCAGCCTCATAGAGTTCCGCAAATGCCAGGAACAGCCCCGGCAACGCCTCGCGCAGCGGGTCGCCCGCCAGCGCGGCAAACCCCTGGCGCCGTTGCAGCGCATTGACCTGGCCGAGTTGATAGCCATTGATCCACACCTGCCGCCGCGCCTCCTCGCCGAGTTCGCGCAGCCGCGCCGTGCCGTTGCCGTTGCCAAGCGGCACGCGAACCCGCCAGCCGGGCGCGTTGAAACGGGCGTCGATGGCGTCCGCGGAGGCCTGCATCAGGGCATCGCCCACGCGACTGAGGTCCGCATCGGCCGCGGCGATGCTTGCGCCGAACGCCACGGTTAGACCGTCGCGGCCCTTCTGATAGGGCCACTTGCCGAAGAACCGGTTGCGCTCGAACGAGAACACCGACCCCCACGAGCCGTCGCACCACAGCGGCACCAAGGGATGGCCGGCCTTTTTGGCAATCAGGGAAAATCCGCGCTGCAACTTGCAGAGGGTGCCGGTGCGGGTCAACTGCCCCTCGGGAAACAGGCACACCGTGTCGCCCTGGCGCAGCGCCGCGATGATGCTGCGGATCGCCTCGCGCGGTTGCTCGCGGTTGATGCACACGGTGTCGAAGATTCTAACAAACCAGCGCACGGCCGGCTGGGCCGTGAACACGTCATCCATCACGAAGCGCACCGGACGGCCACAGGCGGCGGTGATGAAAAACGCGTCGGCATAGGTCACGTGGTTGGGCAGCAACAGCACGCCGCCGTGTTGGGGCAGGCGCTCGAAGTGGACCAGCCGAACCTGATAGATCGAGCGCACCAGCGTGACACCCAGCACCCGGATGAAATGCCCGGGCAGCAGGCGGATGATGAACAGGCTCATCAGCGCGCAAATCAGGCCGGCCGCGGCGATTTGCACGCGCAGCCCCAGCAGGGGCGAGAGCCCGCAGCCGCGGTTGATGAGGCCACGTCCCTCGATGACTCCTGCCGCGAGCATGCCCGCGAAACAATCCTGCAGATTCACCGCCGACTGCAACTCCCCGCGCTTGGCCGGCGGATAGCGGTCCTGCACCCAGGCATTGAGCGGGGCCAGGAACACCGCCGAACTCATGGCCAGTAACACCAGCGCCGCCAGGAACCCCGCGCCACCTAACGGAATGACCGCGATCAGCAGGGCCAGCCCCGTCATCGCCACGCCGGCCACCGGCACCCAGCCCAATTCGATACGCCGCCGCAACAGAAACGCCGCCAGCCCGAAGCCGCCGATCATGCCCAGCGAGGCCGCCGCCATGAACTCCGAGGACAAGGTGCCAAAGCCGCCTTGGCCGTCGGTCATCGCTTTGGCCAGTTTCAGCGACCACAGGTTGAGGAAGGTGGCCATGCCCCAGAAAAACGCCATGCCGAAGGAAGCCCGGCGCAGGGGCACATCCGCCCACAAGTCCTTGAGATGGCCGAAGTGTTGCACCATAAGTCCCGCCCGCAAGGGCACCCGGCCTTGCGCGGGCACCCGCGGCACCAACAGGGCGGTGGCCAGCGCCGGCAGCGAACACAACGTCAGGATGAGCAGCGGCAGCAGCGCCGCGGGCCATGCCTGCGCCGCCCTGCCGCCCAGCGCCCGGTAGCGGCAGTCATAGATCCAGCCGCCCAGAATCTGCCCCGCCAACATTCCTAACATCGTTGTCATCTGTTGGATGCCCGCGGCAAACCCGAGGTGCCGCGATCCTAACAACTCCTTGTTGCTGCCGATTTTCGCCGGGCTGAAAAACGCCGCCTGGGTGGCCAGGGCGAAAAACCCGACCAGCGCCAGCGGCATGTTGTGGATGATGGCGGCGCCACAGATGGTGGTGAGGATGAGCACCTGTGCGCCCGCCGCACCTAACATCACGTCGCGCTTGGAAAACCGGTCGCTCATCCATCCGGCCAGCGGCGCGAACAACACGTACGGCAGCGAAATCAACACCGCGGCCCACGATTCGACTGAGACATGCAGCGCGGCGCCCACAGCCACCAGGGTGAATTGCGCGACCTTGTCATTGAATGCGTTCTGCGTCTGCTGCACGATCATGCTCCAAAACCCCACCCAATGGCGGCGCGTTGGAGTGTCGGTGCATGAGTCGTCAGGCGTCATAGGGAGTCACGAGATTCCTGTCGTGTCGTCGTGAGGGAATGGAAGAGTTAGGCAAAATGATGGAAGAGGCGGATGGGGAGCGCCGGCGTCCCGCCGGCAGTGTTCGGCATCCTGCCGAACACTCTTCCGCGATGGTGGATTGGGGAAAAATCGTGATGAGGTAAAATCATGGAAGAGACGGATGGGGAGCGCCGGCGTCGCGCCGGCAGTGTTCGGCATCCTGCCGAACACTCTTCCGCGATGGTGATGCGAAGTAGCCGACAATCGAGTGAACGCGCCATCATTTTCACACCCGCTCTACCTCACCCTCTCTAACAGCCAGGCCAGCAACGCCGCCACCGGCAGGCGTTCCTGTTCCATGGAATCGCGGTGGCGGATGGTGACGGTGTCTTTGAGTTCGTCGCCTTTTTCGCCGAGGGTGTCGAAATCCACGGTGATGCAAAACGGCGTGCCGACCTCATCCTGGCGGCGGTAGCGCCGGCCGACGGCACCGCCATCGTCGTAGGACACGTTCATCCACGGTTGCAATTGTTTTTGAATGGCGCGGGCGATGCGCACCTGGTCGTCGTTTTTCTTGAGCAGCGGGAAGATGCCGACCTTGATCGGCGCCATCCGCGGCACGAAGCGCAACACGGTGCGCACCTCCTCCTTGCCCTTCTCGTCGGTTAGGGTCTCCTCGTCGAACGCCTCGCAAATGAGCGCCAGCACCGTGCGGTCGCAACCGGCGGAGGGCTCGACCACGTGCGGCAGGAAGCGTTCCTTGGTTTCCTCGTCGAAGTACACCAGCGATTTGCCGGCGCCTTTCTCGTGGACTTTCAGGTCGTAGTCGGTGCGGTAGGCCACGCCTTCCAGTTCCTGGATGCCGAAGGGAAACTCGTATTCGATGTCGTAGGTTCGTTTCGAATAGAACGCGCGCTCGCCATCGGGCACATCCAGGATGTGGAGCTTTTCGCGCGGGATGCCGATCTCGCCATAGAACTTGAGGCGCTCCTCCAACCACTCGTCGGTGAGCCGCATGCCATCGTCCGGGTGGCAGAAGTACTCGATTTCCATCTGCTCGAACTCGCGCGAGCGAAAGGTGAAATTGCGCGGGTTGATCTCATTGCGGAACGACTTGCCGCACTGCGCGATGCCGAAGGGCAACTTCACCCGGTTGGAATCCAACACATTCTTGTATTGCACGAAAATCGATTGCGCCGTCTCGGGCCGCAGATAGGCGATCTGATCGCCGGTGGCGCCGAAATTCGTCTGCAACATCAGGTTGAACTCGCGCGGCTCGGTCAGCTCGCACTTCGGCGATTGGCCGGGGCAGACGCTGGGTTTCTCCTTGCACTGGGAGGAATCCAGGTTGTCGGCGCGGAAGCGTGCCTTGCAGGTCTTGCAATCGACCATCGGATCGGAGAACCCGCCGACGTGACCGGAGGCCACCAGCACCTGTTCCATGGTTAGAATGGCGCCGTCCATGCCCAGCACGTCGTCGCGCTCCTGGACGGTCTTGCGCCACCAGTAGTCCTTGAGGTTGCGCTTCAGTTCCGCTCCGAGCGGACCATAATCCCAGCAGCCGTTGAGGCCGCCGTACAGTTCGCCGGCTTGGAAAATCAAGCCGCGGCGTTTGCACAGGGAGACGATTTTTTCCATGCGGGCGGGATCGGTGCTGTCTTTGTTGGCCATTGGGATCGGGGGTCGGGGCCAGATGCAAGCAGGCCCGCAGCCACTCTGCAAGCCGCGATTCAAGGGGGGGACGGGCGGCCCGCCCGTTTGCCCATGGTGAGCGAATGAAGCTGAAGAGGAAGATGATTAGCCGCAAAAGAACGCAAGGAACACAAAGACAATGATTTATGGACACATCTCAATTCACCTTCTGGGTGAGCGCCACTCTGGCTCAAGAACACTCACAAGTCGCTGCTGTTGCGTTCTTTGCGATCTTTTGCGGCTAATTCCATTCTGGCATTTAGGATGAGTGGAGGCAAGCCGCTGCCCATTGTCTCCCCATGGTCCTGGGCGGCTGGGAAGCCGCCCCACCGTGCGGGTTTACGGCCCGGTTGCGGAGATGACGAAGTCGTCGATATACCAACCGGCATGGGGGACGACATCGTAGTCATCGCTCTGCAGGCGGAATTCGATCTGAATCGGTTGGGCGAAGGCGGCGGAGGGCAGCGCCTTGGAATAACTCTGCCAAGCGCCGGCGGTGTCCCCGTCGATTCTGGGTTCAAGCCACGCCAGCACGCTGCCGTCGGCCGCTGACAGAATGCGGATTGAGCCGTAGTCGTAGGTTTTCTCGATGTCGAAGTACTCCTGAAATCCCAGGTTGCCGGAGGTGTAGGCGCGCAGGTCGAGCACTGGCGAGCGGAGCCAAACATTGGCATTGTAGCCGTAATTGGTGCTGATATTGGTGCCATAGCACTTGAGAGGGCTATAAGCCGCAAGCGGGCCGACGTTGATGGGAGTTCCGAGTTGCCATTGGGTGGCGGTGCCACCATCCACGCCGCTGGTCCAACCGGTTACGTCGCCGTCGAAGTTCTCGCTAAAGACCACCACCGGCGGCACAGCGTATTCCTCGAGGACGTAGAACATTTTCAGGTCTGCGGGCAGGGGGATCTGCAGCGATGGAGGATCCGCCGGAATGGCCTCTTGCACGAGCGTCCAACCGGAGGGCGGCGGGGTGGCGAGGTCCGGGCTGCTCCAGAGTCTGTAGAGTTTTCCGCTCCGGCTATGCCACGAGAAGTTCAGATAGGGCGCGTTGCTGGCGATGGTCAATTTCCCGTCGAAGGGTGCCTCCGGAACAATGCCCACCGCGCCGATGCGAAAGCCGAAGTCCTCCTGCTCGCTATACTGCCACAAATCGCCAAACCACAACCCGTGGACATCGAGCCCATAAAACGTCGAACTGCCCAGCACCGTTTCGCGGATGCCGTTTGAATTGTAGGTGTTCTCGACCAACTCGGTCACATTGTCATCCTGATCGAACGTCCCGTAGTAACTCTGGCTGGCTGGCCCGCCACTGCCCACGGTGTGGACCCGACTCTGGAAATTGTTGAGCACCGCAACCGCGCCCACGGGTGTGGTGTAGGCGCCGCTGGTGCCGCTGGTGAAGTATCCGTCGATGTTGCCCTGGGCGTCGAGATGGGCCTCCTTGGGCTGGGTGTTGCTCTGCGTGGCATAGTTCCAAAAACCCGCCGTGGTGGTGCCCCCCATGTAATACGCCGCTTTGAACCACTCGTCCTGGTTGGGCAGGACGTAGGTGAGAGGGCCGCCGGCCAGATCGGCATGCGTGGGCATGGTCACGGTGCCCGAATTGACTCCGCCGCCGGTGATCGTGTAGGGACCGGTTTCGGTGGAGCCGTCGCCACGGCCGTTGTTGAGCCAGTTGGCGAAGCGCAGCGCGTCGTAGCGACAGACGTTGTTGATCGGTTTGTCCGCCATGTTGGGTTTGACGGCATAGACATAACTGCCGCTCGAACCGGTCCGGGTGATCCCGCCGGAAGCCTTGGTTCCCATATCCGTGTTGTAGAGCCCGTAGGTGTCGGTGGCAGCCTTGGCATTGAGAAACTCGCAGTACTGGGCGTTGGTCACCTCGTACTTGCCCATCCAATAGTTGTAGGCCACCATGCCCAGTCTCCACGGGGTCAAATTCGTCCGGTTGTTCTGCCAGGCGGGGCCCGTGGTTGTGTTGCCCGCATCGCCGACCGGCACCAGGGCGTAGGGAAACTCGGCCGCCTGCGCCACGCCGGCCAACAGCGCCGCAGCAACGGCAAACCAAGCCATGGGCGAACCGGCTGCCGGCCCAAGGGTCGCCGCGATGCTCCGGGAGCCGGCGCACGCGCGGACGTTGTTAGGTGCGCGGCGCTCGGGCGGCCGGGAAAACCGTGACGACAGGGAGCGGGGAGACGGCAGGAGACAGGGGTTCATTGACGGGCGCATGGCAATAGGTATTAGGTTTCAAAATTCAGATATCAATTTCAAATTTCAAATTTCAAATTTCGGATTTCAGATTTCGGATTTCAGATTTCGGACGGGGTGGCGGCGTTGCCTAACGGGATGGCCTGCAGGCGTCCGAAGAGCTTGCCGGCGGCTGATGCGGCAGTGCGCGGGATTTCAACCGTGATATTCTGATAGTTCGAGTTGCCGATCGGCGTGACCGTAACGACGACGCCGTTGCTCGGCCCCGACGGGGTGGAGTCAGGGACCGCGGCAGTGTGCCACGCATCGGCCACGCCGAGGTCGTTGCCATACTGTACGCTCAGGACCGCCGTGCCGCGCGCGCCCGCCTTCAGGCACTGGAAGCTCATCATCAGCTTGCCGCCGGCGTTGGTGCCGAGCGGCAGGCGCGCGCGACTGTTGCCCATCGCCGTGCCATTCAACAGCCAGGCGAGGCCGTTGGCGACGCCGTCGTGGTTGGGGCCGTCGGTGAAACCGGTTAGAGGCGCACCCATGATCCACGACGCGATCGGATCGAACGCCAATGAAAACTGGTTGGTGCCCGTGCCGAAGATCTCGATCTCAGGCGCGGGCCGCGGATTCAGCGTGATCGCCGGACTGGTGCCCGTGCCCCCTCCGCCGCTCGCCGTGAGGGTGACGTTTTCCACCGCGCTATCCTTCGTCTTGATCGTGAAAGTGCCGCTGGGGAGCGTTTTTGTGTTGTCGCCGAACGTGCCGTTGGCGTTGCTGTCGAACTGCGCGTTGCCAGTGCTGCTGACGGTCTAAGACCTGCGCGGAATGCAGGGTTGCACGGATTTCGCGGAATTCTGATTGACGCAACCTCAGGCACGATTCGCCAGTACCCTGCGAATTTCTCATTTTCGCAGCCACCGGAAGTCGGTGAAGACGATTTTGCTGTCCTTCCACGGGCCGGTGAGTTCGAGCACCTGGCACCGCGCGAAAGTGGCGGGGGCCGGGCGCGTAGCGTCACCGGGCTTTAGCTCGTGGAAGTCGGCGGGGAACAAGGTGACCGACTGCCAGCCTGCTTGCGCTTTGAGCGAAACCTTGGCCTGGTAGGTGCGCTGGCCTGGCCAAGCATAGTCTTCGTGGAAATTCACGGTGAAAGTTTCGCCTTGGGTCGTGGCCACTTGGAAAGTCAGTCCGGCATCCTCCGGCGCGCGCCATTTCGGATCGCCCGGCTGGAAGCTTATCGGAGCGAGGTAGGACTCGACGGTGAACCCCGCTTTCCCTTCCGGCCCAATCGCCGGCCGCACAGGCACGGGAATTTTCTCGGGTGGCACGGGATCGACGCAGGGTGAGTCGGTGGCCCACATCCCGCTGCCATCGGTCCCCGCGTAAAGCACGTTGGAAACCGGATCGCTGGCACGCGCGGCACCCAAAGTGGCCGGGACAAGCGCCTCCTCGTTGCTGGAAAGATGCACGCCACTGGTGTAGAGCACGTTGGCAAAGGCAAACAGATAGGCTCCCGGATCGAGGACCGGAAGCCGGGCACGCCACCCGTCGGCACAGCGCACCACAGTGGCGTTGCGCCAGTTGCGGCTCATCGGGCGGGGATTGGCGACAGCGTAATAGATGGCGACCTTTGCCACGTCGGCCGGCCGATCGACCGTTAGAGTCGCCACCGGCTCGCCGTCAGAGTCGAGTCCGACCTTGGTCAGCGGGCGCAGTGGCCACGCCGGTCCACCCTTGAGGCAGGTATCCATCCAGAGGAACAAGTCCTGACCGAACTCCGCGCCGACGTGGTGGCAGAAGCGCGGCGTGAAAGCCTCGCGGCTCTCGCCGGCGGCGGGCAGCCGCGCGAGCGTCTGATAGGCGCGATCCATGTTGCCGTGAGTGTCGTTGCTGCCGCTCAAGAAGAGCATGGGGCACTTGACATACGGCGCACAGGCTTCGGGTGCCATGCCGCTCAGCCACACCCGATCGTCGTCGCTCATGTCCGGAGGTGTCGCGGTAGGATCGAAACGCGGGGCATATCGGTAATAGCGATTCCAGCCGCAACCGTAGATCGCACAGGCGGCCTTGAGTCGCGGATCCATCGCAAAAGACCACATCGTGGTGCCGCCCATCGAGATGCCGAAGGCCCCGATGCGTTCGCAGTCCACTTCCGGCTGCTGGCGCAAGTATGTTAGCGAGCGGCGCGCGACGGCCGACCAGATATACCAGGACGACGCGCGAACGCTTGGCGAGGTGGCCATCTCCTTGCCGGCGGCATACTTATGGTTTCCCTGCTTCAGCTCCTCGGGATAGATCGTGAAATAATCGCGGTCCTCCCAGATGCCGTGGTAGTTGCAGGTCAGTACCGCATAACCGCGGGCCGTCCAGGCGTCCAACCATTGCCCGTCAACCGTCTGGCCTCCGCCATGCAGATGCATCACCGCGGGCACTTTCGCGTCGGGCTCTGCGTGTTGCTCGCCCGAGCCCGGCTTGCTTATCTTCAACGGTGCGGCATAAATCCCGTAAACGCGCACCGTCTGCCCTTCGATGTATGCGGAGAAAAAGACTTCCTTGTAGGCGGCCGTCTTGGTGGTCCATCGCTTCAGCACCGTCTCGTCGAGCGCACCGGCATCCGCGTCATAGGTGCTCCACACCTCCGGCGGAGTGAGCGTCCGCGCGGCCCCGGCCGTCGCCACTTGCGCTTTGCCACCTGACAAAACAGGCGCGGCCACTGGCCCCTGGCCGGCCGTCTCAGCCGCGCATGTCGGCGCAACAAGCGAGCCCCACAGAATGAGGCTGAGGGCAAGAAAGCGGGAGGGATTGATGACACTCCGTCTGATTCCGTGACATGGCGAGGATCGCATTTCAGATGTGGCTTATTGTTAGACAAGTGGCCGGTGCAGCATCCACCCGGCCGCCGATACTTACAAGGCGGTTTGTTGAATGAGCATTCGCCGCGGTCGCAACACTGAAGAGGTGGTGGGACACCTTCCCATTGCGGTCCGAAACGGGCTCAGAATTTCAGGCGGGGCCGCCGTGTGCAAAACAGCGACCCCGCGAGTTGATTGTGGTTGAGTTGGAACGGCTCAGGGCACCGTCACCCTCAGGCGACCGAAGAGCTTGGCGCTTCCAGCGCGCGGCACAAACACCCGCACGCGATCGGTCAGTGCGATCGTGCTATAAGGAGCAAAGGGCTTGTCCTCAAGCACCACCACACCTTCCGGATAGGGCGACACGACCGGGGTCCACTCTGACACCAAATCGCTGCCGTATTCACAGGCGGCGATGAGGCCGGCATCCACCGACAGTTGGGTGCGCCGATAGGTGAACTTCAGATAGTCCCCGGCAGGCACGCCCTCACCCGGGTCGGTCACCAACTCAAGTTCAGGCAACAGTTTCACGTCCATGGAGTTTTTCGGATCCCCGCCCAGCACCATTTCCACGGCGTTGGGCACGCCGTCGTTGTCGGCATCATCGTTGGGGAGAGCACCCGGAATCCCCATGGCGCCGGCCCACGAGGCGTAGGTCGGGAGAGCCGCAGCACCGCCCACGGTGAGCGTGCCAACCCCTGCGAAGGCATTATCGTCAATGTTGCTGGCGCTCGAATTCGAGGAACCCCATGTGCCGTCGGCCATCTTGTTTCCGTTAATCCATAACTCGCCAACGGTGTCGGTGACGTCACCGTTGCTTACGTCGAAGCTCAGAATGAGCATGGCGGAATTGGTATCGATGGTGACCTTCGAGCTATCATTGTTGGGATTGGGACTGGTGAGTTCCAAATAGCCTCCGACGAGGTTGGTGTCGCCGTTATAGGTGTTGGTGCCGGCCGCCAGCGTGAGTTTGCCGGCGCCCTCCTTGGTGAGGCTGCCTGTGCCGCTGATCACGCTGCCGATTGAACTGGTGCTGAAGGCGGTGGAAAAATACGCCGGGCCGAGCAGGTTGATCTGACCCGCGCCGGAAACCATGGCACCGGCCGTGCCAGTCTGCCGTCCGGCGACCAGGCGGCCGTTGTTGATCTCCAGCCGCGAGTCACTCTTCAACAGATTGATTGGAATTGGGTAGGCGACGCTGCTATCCCCCCTGGCCTCCAATTGGGCGATGTTGTGGGCGGTGCCGTTGCCGAGCTTGATCTTGGAACCGGTGCCCGCGAGATAGACGCTGTTGACGTGGGCGTAACCCCCGTCGGTGACCGCCAGATAGTTGCCACTGGCGTTGGGGGCGTCGTTGTTGACATTGTTAATGAAGCTGCCACCGATGGTCAGCGGAGCATTGTTCATTTGAATGGTCATCGTCGAGCCGAGGCCATCGACCTGCATGAAATTGTTGCTGGAAGCAGCCGTGCCACCAATGCAATTCTGGACGCTCGCCCCGCCTGTTGCACTAAGGGCGGCCCCGCCATCAATCAACACGTAGTTGCCTGACCCGTTGCCGTTTGTATTAAGGGTTCCGGCATTGCCGCCGACCGTGAACATGGCGAGAACCACATTTGCGGATGTGTTGAAGCTAGGGCCGTTGGCGTGGATGAAATTGCCATTGCCGTCTTCGCCAATGGCACACCTCGTGACATTGATCCCGGCGCCGTCGGACGTGTTAATGTAGTTGGAGTTGCCATACTCGCCACACACGAGCCAGCGGCCTGGAGTGAAGTAGTAAAGCGAACGGTAGATGCCGAAGTGACCGCTGACGTTGAACCCGTTGTGATTGCCGCTGCCGGCGCCCGTGGTCCCGCTGGGAGCGCCATAGCCGATAAATGCTCCGCCGCCACCGTTGTTGAAATAATAGAAAGCGCCGTTGGTCATGTTGACCACATTGTAGTCGGTGGCCAGCCCGATAATCTCCGCCTCGCCACTAGCCAATCTTGAGTTCACAAAATAGGAGGATCCGGAGAATGGGCCGGAGGCGGTGCGCGGGGCTGAGACGTTGAAAGTGTTATGGCCGTTGTCATTGGTGGCGGTCCACGCGCCAGCGCCCATGTGCATGGCACTCGCGAAAATCCGCGCGGTACCCGTAAGCTCCAGGGTGTTGTTGCCGGACGCCAGCGACTGGTCGGCGTTGGTGCCGATATAGAGGCCCGCGGGCGTGCCGCTGCGGTTCGTATTGTTGTCTTGGCCGGCCCAGGTTACCCCGGCGGGNATGGTCAGTTTGCCACCACCCATGACCGAGAGTTTGCCAATGGCGGAGGTGTCCTGATCCGGGCTGATATGATTGGTGCCGGTGAAGATCACTTGGCCGCTGCCGGTTTTACGCAGTTCCATGGGGTAATCAGCGCCGCTGATGTCGCCGCCGATGGTCAGCGAGTTCGTCGTGCTGTTGTTGCTGATGGTGAAGGCGCCGGTGGCAATGTTGACCGCCGAGTTGATCACCTGATCGCTGGTGACTCCAGCATTCATCGTGATGTTGCCACCGGGATCCAACTGGATCGCACCTTGGTTACCCAGCGTATAGGCTGCCGCGCCTGTATCGAAGAGAATGCTGTTGATGGAGACGCCATTGGTGGTGTCGATGGAGGCGAAGCCGTTACCGTTGCCGTTGAAAGTGGCGGTATCGGTGGTGCCGGGCACGGCCGCCGGGTTGCCCCAGTTGATGGCATTGAGCCAACTGCTATCGGACCCGAGGCCGTTCCAAACGGCACTGGAGGCGTGTGCCGCTTGCGCGGCGAGGAGCGTGGCGATGGCACCTGCGAGGACGCGGGCGGCGGGGCAGTGCTTGCGAGCAAGGCGCTGGAATACGGGTGTTTTTTTCATGTGGTGATAGGTTGCTAGGCTGTGTTGCATTCGCTAGCAACGCAGCCAAGGTGAGGCCCCCCCCGAAATCTGTCATGTCCCTTATGTAAGGGACTGGCGATATCTCGCCGCAAAGCCGCAAAGGAACGCAACGGAACTCAAAACAAGGCAGGATTTTCTGACCCTGGACTTTGCAAGTTCCGATCTGCGCTTCGACGCCGGACGACCTATCACTGGCCGATGGCCTCAAGCCTGCTGAAGAGTTTGCCGCCGTCCAAGGCTTTCAACTGCGGAATTTCGGCGACGATCGTGTCAAAGTCGCCGCCGTTATCGGTGATGGTGAACCTCACGTCGTTCACCGAGCTGACGCCATAGGCACTGGGGACGACGGCGGCATGCCAGGAGTCGCTGATGCCGAGGTCACTGCTGTATTGCACGCTCAGCGTGGTGCCCAGCCGCTTGTCCGCCTTGAGGGCCTTGAAGTTGAATAGCCTCAGATAGCCTGAGTCGAAGGTGGCTTGCGGCAGCAACCCGATGCTCTCGGACATGGCGGCACCGCCCAACAACCAGGCCAGACCGTTGCCCACGCCGTCGCTGTTTGCATCGGCGTCGAAGCCCTCCTTGCCTGTCGGCACTCCGGAC
>TBL_comb47_HYPODRAFT_10001819_pt1 | contig 27181 bp, 48 predicted proteins | sample TroBogypolimnion_40_FD_10682 | JGI IMG/M metagenome (IMG submission 10682) | reverse complement strand
TAATGTAGAAGCTTTTGTTGACAAATTTCCTGAGGGGGCCGCTTTTGTGGTTGAACCAAAAATTGATGGCGCGAGTTTAGCGGTTCAATACCTGAACCGTCAGCTAGTTAAAGCTGTGACTCGCGGAGATGGGGAATACGGGGAAGATGTGACTCGCCAGATGGTGGCCTCTGATGCCATTGAAGTTACCCTAAATCCCGAATTTTATCCTGACAGTCTTATTGAAGTCCGTGGGGAGGTCTACATGACCACCCAGCAATTTGATGCCATCAACGCAGAATCTGAAAAGAAGTATGCTTCTCCTCGTAACTTAGCGGCTGGGTCTATGAAACTTCAGGATCTTGCTGCGGTTAAGGCCAGAGGTCTGAAGTTCTACCCATGGGATGTCAGCGGGATTCCAGCGGAGTATCTAGCCAAGAAACATCTTAGTGCTGATTTTGCTCATCACCAGATTGTCTACTTCTCCAGAACCATTACAAAAAACTTCAATCCTGACTTTTCTGTCTTCCATACTGCCAGTGAGATGAATAAAGCACTGGATGGACATCTCAGAATCTACCGTGATACTGCTATGCATAAGGGCCGAGGTATCCTCACTGATGGGTATGTCATCAAGGTGGCTTCTCCTACTCTTCGTAAGGAAGTGGGAGTTGGCTCAAAGTGCCCTAATTGGGCCGTAGCGTTCAAATACCCCTCTCAGGGGGCTGTGACCACTTTAATCTCTGTCACTTGGCAGGTAGGTCGTAGCGGAGGACTAACCCCCGTTGGAGAGTTGGTCCCGGTAAACATCGGAGGAGTAATGGTAAGTCGTGCTAACTTGAATAATTGGTCTTGGATGTTGGATAAAGGTATTAAAGAGGTTCCTTGTCAGGTAGAGGTAGCAAGAGGTGGAGAGGTTATTCCTCAGATTGTGCGTGTTTTGCCTTAGCCGCTCTCATCTTCGCTTTTGTTTCTTCCGTGTGCTTCGTTCCTCTACGAAGACTTGGTTTACCTATCTTAGCCGCTCTCATTTTGGCTCTGGTTTCGTCTGATACCAACCCTCCAGTCCTATTCCCCGGCTTACCAATTTTGGCCTCTGATAGTTTCTTCTTATGCTCTTCAGAAAACTTCTTACCTTTTTTGGATCTAGATATATTAATTTTTTTCTCTTCACTGCATGGGCCGTATTTATGACCAAGTTTTGAAGCCGATATTTTCCTACGAGCCTCCTCAGAATGAGGATGCCCCATTAATTTTTTACTTATTAGTGCTTTTGTTTCGGGACTACGAGGACCAGTACCCTGGGCTAGTCTATCAAGGTTATACCCCCTATCACTTTTCCAAGATTCCAGAAATTCTATCCAGAAATTTTCTCGCTCATTTAACTGAGCAAAGTGACACACTTCAAGAATAGAAAATTCAAACATAGAATCACCATATTTGTTCCAAGCAGATTGCAAATGAGGGTTGGAGTGCTTGACCGTCTTTAACGCTGAAATATGCTGATCCTTTCTATGATGTAAATTTACCGTCTGCCCCACATAAATCTTGCCATTCACAAGATTACATATTTTGTAAATTCCAGATGTGAGGTTGTTCATGTTCATATTCTCCTTTATCAAGGGACCAAAAGTCAGTATTTTTAACGGAGGTTACTTTTATGCCAACAATTCTAACTCCCCCAACTGAGTGTCCTTCTTGCGGAGAGCCCATCAAAGAAGAGGCTGACCCAAAGTCCGGAGTGCTTTCCCACACTTGCTATAATGCAAGCTGTCCTGGACGTTTAGCGGCTTATTTGGCCTACATTGCTGGTAGAGATATTCTGGAGATTGATGAACTAGGCCCTGAGACCATCACTAAATTAGTGGAAGATGGCTATATTACTTCTCTCCCCGATCTATTTGAGTTTTCTGATGGTATCGTTAAAGGTATTGAAACCAAAGGCGAAGAGGTTATATCAGCTAAGTTAAACAAGATGGGTTATTCTGGCGCTTTGCTGATTAAGATGGCAAACTCACTTGAGAAAGTCAAGACTCGGGATTGGGATCGTTGGCTAGCTGCTTTGGGTATCCCTGGTATCGCTAAATCCCTCTCCAAGATGCTTTCTATGCAGTTCCGTCTTGGTCCTAACGATATGGATATTCTACCCTCCCTGTTGTCCAAGGGTGACTACTCCATGATTGACGGAATTGGAGAGAAGAAAGAGGCTGAGATTCGTAAGGCTCTCCCTACTCTTGAGCCTATATGCAAAGCTCTGTATGAAGCTGGGGTAAGACCTAAATCCCTTATTCTGCTACAGTCAGATCCAACCAAAGTGCTACCTCTAGCCGGGTATGTGATGTGCATTACTGGTGAGTTCTTGCCGACTGAACGTGAAACTCTGTCTAAGATGCTGACTGCTCTTGGTGCAACAATGAAGACAGGTGTAAGCAAAAAGTTAACTCATCTCTTAGTAGGTGAAGGAGCCGGTCAATCCAAGCTATCCAAGGCTAAGGAGTTGAATCTCCCCCTGCTTAAACGCGACTGGCTAGTTAAGACTCTGGAAGCAAACGGCATGGGCCTAAAAAACGATAGCAAGTTTGAAACAGAATGGGATGACCTATGAGAATATTAGAACATATGGGACATAATTGGGCAGTTGAAGACAGAGAAGAAGTAGCCATAGATATATGGCAAAAAGATATTAGATATCTTTTGCATGACATTCGTATGTATTGTGAAACCCTTCATGGAAGAGTGCATAGCAGATCCCTATTTATGGGTGAAATTAAATTAATTATGGCAGAGGGCAAAGAGTTTGAGATTATTGGAATTGATGAGAAATTTCCCTCTTCTAACACTCCTCTGTACTACAGTGAAGGTGTGGTAAATGAAATAGCTTTCAACTCTAAAGCCAGAACTTGGCTCATGAGAAAATTGCAAAATCAATTAACTGCTCTCAAAGAAGAGTATGCCACATACCTCACCAATCTAAATCTCTTAATTGAAACTACCTCAAGTACAAAACAACCAATTTTATCAACGGAATAAGGAGAAATAAATGAATCCTGTAGTGCTAGCAAGACTCAAGACTAATCTCATATGGGAACATTCGGAAGAAGCCCAAGCGGAAGCCATTGGGATGCTCTGTATCCCCTTTCGTAACGAGAGCAAAGAGGGAGCCGATGAACTATTTCAGGAGCTAAAACGTTTAGTTGAAAGAGTCTAAGGTAAGAAATAATAAACTTTTCGACTCTTTGATGAACATGGAGCTTACTCAATGGCCGTTTCTATTACCTCTTTCGCCGCCGCTTCAGGGACTATTTCCCTAGCCGCTTCCACTACCCTAACTGGTGTATTTGCTGGAGGTGGAGGCTTTATCCTACCCGGTAACATTCCTATCTCTAGTGGAGTGCCTTTTACAGTTACTCCTCCAGTTACTACTACTTACACCCTATACGTCACTGATGGCCAGCCAGTTCCTACCCATGCAACTGCAACCGCTACAGTAACGGTTACTATCCCAGCTACTAGAAAACTAACTATAAGTGGTGGTGGGGGAGTTTTGGTAGGGGTCAATAATTACTTCTACAACGGACCAGTCTGGAACATCATTGTAAATCCAGATCCGTTCTGTGAAACCGACCACATTGCTCATACTAATGAGAACACCATCTTATACGATGTGACTATCAACAATTCTGAAAACCTACAGATTCTGGGTATGACTGATTTAAATACACTATTAGCACAGTTCGGCCTTTCTTGGGCCTAATTTGTCAGTAATAGGAAGTTAAAGGAGTTTTAATGAGTTCGTTTGAAATCCGAAATCTGCTCGGACTTAGGGATGGTAAGAGAATCTACATGATTGATCAAAATCATGTGTCCCAGGAAGAGTACGAATACTGCCAAGTGCTGAATCAAGTACTGTGGGGAGACAAAGGCATGGTGGAGACACTAGGGCCTACTTGGAATATGATTCTTGATCCTCGTTTTGAGACCATTGAAAACCAGTTTGTCATTGATAGGGCCGCTGTTTTCGGTGGTGATGCTAGACTAGGCAAGCAATATGTAGATAGCAACTCCATCATGAGTCATTCGATGGCCGAGCTAGAGACCTATTCTGAGATTCTAGGAGAAGGTCGCCACTTCCGCAAAATGATTATGGTTGACGGTCTAGATCCTCAAGAATTTCATAAGCAGCCTTCTGAGGTTCTGTGGAAATATATCCATCAAGAATGCCCCAACTATTTTGATAATGTAAAGGGAGAACCTAATAAAGTTGCCCTTAGGTTATTCTCTTTGTTTAGGTCTGATCTAGTTGGACTAGTGGATGATTATGCAGAACTACCTCTTCTGAATGAATGGGTGAAAGTGGAGACCGGTGAAGTAGCTAAAGAAGCTGACTTCAACCAGACCCACGAAGAGCCCTTGGTATTCGCAGAAATTGACATGCTTGAAAGAGCGTTGACAATGCGCTCCTCGCTTCGTGTTACGGCTGTTAAAATTCTAGATAAGAGTGGCATCATGAAGATGCTTGAGAAGAAGTATGAATTAACTGATTATGAAGTTGATCACGTTCTTAAGATCATCTATACTCTACCCTATGATAAGCTCTATGAAGCCCCTGCTAAAGTGATGGATTATGTTAACAAAATTTCTGTAGTCCCTTACAAGACTCGTGTAGAAACAGAGAAGACCACATTCTCCGCTATTTCAAAAGACACAATTGCTAAACTAAAAAGTGGGGAATTGTCTACTATTTCTCTGAATGAACAAGAGGAAATTCATCGTGACCTCACCCCTGAAGAGAAGCAAATTGTGGCCATTAAGGAAAATCCTCAGCGTCTAGAACTATTCATGCTGTTGGTTGAAGCAGAGATGCACAAGGATATAGCTACTATTGCCCTACTACAGCCCATCATTGATGACGTAGATATTGTTGTAACCGATGAAACAGTTGCAAGTATAAAAGCACAATCACTGAAGAACCGCACTGCAAGTGCAATAAAGAATGTAATTGGCCTAAATTAGCGGGTTGCCCTGCTATGCCAAAACCGATTTTTGGAATCTAGAAGTGAGGGGCGCATTAGTGCCCACTTAACAGGAGAACCTCTTGGTAGAACTACAGAAAGAAAAGAAGCTAGGATTTAGCGAGGTAGCTCTGCTATCTGAAAGATCCAAAAAGTATGACCCCACTGCCACCATAGCAGAAATCGTTACCGACATCAGGAGACTTCAAGAAGAATTCCCGACTAGGACGATTTCTCGTGATTTTTACAGAGTATATGGCAAGTATTCCGATGCAACATGGAATCGTCACTTCGGCACTTGGTTAGAAGCCAGAAGGCAAGCAGGTATTGAGCTTAATCGTTTTCAGCATACTCTTGAAAGAGATATTGCCAAACACGCCCACCTAGACATTTATAGACAATTTCAAAAAGAGCAAGTAGACCCTTGGATTGGCAAGTATGAAGTTCCGGATAACGGTCAGAGATTTAAGAAGATCATGATGTGTTCCGATCTTCATGATAAGGAGCTAGACCCCTTCTGCTGGTCTGTTTTCTTAGACACTTGCGCGAGAGTAAAGCCTGATATTATTGTACTTGCAGGCGATGTCTTCGATCAGGGGGAATTTTCTAGGTTCGATCAAGATCCGCGTAACTTCAGCCTCAAAGAAGCTTTTGAGTTTGTGAAGACCAAAATCTTCAAGCCCCTCAGAGAGACATGCCCTGATGCACAAATTGATTTTATCATAGGAAATCATGATTGGAGAATCATCAAGTTCATAGCTAACAAGAGCCCCAATCTAAAGGTAATTCTCTCTGATGTAATGGGCCTAACACTAGCCGATATTTTTGGTCTTCCAGAATTTAAGATCAATCTAGTATCAAGACTTGACCTATCAGCATTCTCAGCCTCTGAGACTCGTAGTGAGATTAAGAATAACTTCAAGATTTATTATGACTGTCTTGTAGTAGATCACCATGGGCAACAGACTTTTGGTATGTCCGGATGCTCTGGCCACACTCATAGAACTAATATGACCTCTTCTGCTAATCTAGTCAGAGGCCCCATTCATTGGATCACCATGGGATGCCTAAGTAACATCGACTTTGAATACCAGGAACGTATGAATAAATCTCATCAATCCTTCTGCCTGTGGCACATTGACACTAAGACCAAGCAGTGCCAACCTGAACATTTCATTTTCACTGATGAGATGATCGTGGTTGCTGGTAAATATTACACGAGGAACTAATGACTTGTATTGTAGGAATAGCCGCTAAAGGCAAAGTATGGATGGGAGGAGACTCCTGTGCCTCTGATGGGTCTGAGAAGGTCATTAGAAAAGATCCAAAGGTCTTCATCAAAGAGGATTTTCTTATCGGCTATTCTGGTTCATTTCGTTTGGGTCAAATTTTAAAATATAGATTTGATCCTCCAGTTAAGCGAGATGAGCAAGAAGATTTTGAATACCTTGTAACTGATTGGCTAGACGCCCTAAGACATACCTGCAAGGGATCGGGTCTGACTAAAATAGATGATAATGAGGAAAGTGTTCCTGGGGGAGCTTTGATTGGCTACAACGGAAGGCTGTATGTTTTAGAAGAAGATTTTCAGATTGGAGAACCAAAATGCAACTATTATGCTATAGGCTGTGGCTCTGGTGTCGCGTTTGGTTCATTATACACTACAATGCTACTAACAAAGAGAATGTTGCCGAGAAGAAAAATACAGCAAGCTCTTGAGGCTGCAACTACATATGCGATGGGTGTAGAGCCCCCCTTCACTATTTTATCTAACTAAATGGCTTTTCATCTCCTTTGTATATGATAACGTCCTCTTACACCCTAGATATAAGTGAGTTCCGAGAAGAAGGGGCCACTGTCCATGTTCGATGCGTGGCAAATAAAGTTAAGAACAGATGGGAGTGCTACTTGGATCAAGTAGATGATCTGCATCCAAGAGAGTTGAAGGCTGTAAAAAAGACTTTAAAACCCATATTCTTTAAGGAATTAGAGGATAAAGGTATAACTGACTATCACTGGCAGGGGGACAAAGAGTCTTCCTTATTGCAATATAACATTGGAGACCCAGTTAAATATAACGGGGAAGACTGTATTATCGTATATATACTGCCAGAAAAAGAAAAATGTGGGTTAAAGAGTAATAGTGGTAGGCTTCTTAATAATGTATGCTTCTCTGAAATAGGGGAAGAGCTATTAAAGAAAAAGTAGGAGTGAACCTACTACCAGCTTAGTATAATGGGATTGAAGGAGATTTATTTTGATTTGGGCTACCGCAGATACTCATTTTGGACACGAGAGGATTATTGAATTGGCCGATAGGCCATTTCGATCTGTGGAAGAGATGAATGAGAAGCTCATCGAAAACTACAATGCAGTTGTTGGCCCTAGGGATACTTGCTATCACCTTGGAGATGCCTGTATGGGTAAGTTGGCTGATTCTCTTCCCCTCCTCCAGCGGCTAAATGGCAATAAGATACTGATCCTGGGTAACCATGATCGTCCCTCTGTTGCCTATCACCACAAGAAGCCTGAAGCTAGGGAGAAGTGGTTGAGGAGTTACCACGAGTATTTCTTGGTTATCCAGGAGACACTCACCCTTCCCCTCTGCTCTGGAGAAGATGTTTTGCTTTGTCATTACCCTTATCTTGATCCTGAGTTCACTGATCATGCCTATGAAGGCCGTTATGAGGCTTTACAGCCTGTTAACGAGGGTAAGTGGCTCATTCATGGCCATGTTCATGGTCAATGGAAGTTCAAAGGCAAGCAAATTAATGTCGGGGTAGATGTGTGGCAGTACGCACCCGTAGCATTAGATACTGTGCTAGATATCATAAGGGATAACCCAAATGGAGTCAGCTAGACGCTGCACAAAATGTAAGGAACTTAAATCCCTTACTGACTTTTATAGTAACAAACATCGTGCTGATGGGTTATGTCATTGGTGTAAAATATGTTTGGGTGTTTATGCAAAAAGCAAATATCACAAAATAAAGGCAATGGACAAGCCAGATCCTGGCGTCAAGCAGTGTAGGGCTTGCAGAGAGACCTTAGCTACCACTAATTTCAACAAATTAAAATGCAGAAAAGATGGATTTAACGATTATTGCCGCTATTGCATGAGAGTAAACCATGCGGTTAAAATGTATGGAGAAGAGACTAGAGATTTTTTCAAAATTGAAAACCGTCAATGTAAAATTTGTCATATTGCTATTACCCCGGATACTTGGCATATTGATCATGATCACCAAACAAACAAGGTCCGAGGTATCCTTTGTGCCAAGTGTAATAGGGGCTTAGGGGCTTTTGGTGATGATTTAAACCTAATTAAAAGTGCAGTTACCTATTTAGAGAATTCTACAGTATTGAACATCATAAAGGAAAATCCAAATGGATGCCCAAGTTAATACCCGAAGAACTGATTCAAGTGCCGTAAGTGGTTGCGTTACATTCCCCATAGAGGGTGAGTATAGAAATACGGCGCTTGGTGGCATGTATGTTCAATTAGTAGCCATTGAGAAGAGGTCCGAAGCTGAAAACTGGTGGGATGACGCTTTCCTTATCTGCTTCGGTGGGTCCAACACTACCTTGGACTACCAAGAATTTATGGCTGGCACAGACACGCTTGTTGATACTTATGTTCCTTACACAGAGGAAAATAAGGAAAAGTGGTATGAATTACGAGCTAAAGTAGCCGATGCCACTAATCTTATCTACCCCCGTTTCTTCACTGAAAAAGCAAAGGGTCAATATCAATCAGTTCCAGTATTGGCGGCTGTTATTCTAGGATCTACTGGTGCTACATGGATGAAGGATCTGAACTACTGGAGATGCACTTACGATGATCTTGATCTTCAAGGTAGAGCCCTCTATGATAGTATCAAGGGACTGTATGGGGATAAAGCTGAACTACATCTAATCACTTGGGTTGATGAGGGATAAAATGACTCTTATTTGCTATACTTCTCAGGATGTGGTTTACCCTGATAGGACTTTTGAAGCCGGGTCAGTGGTTAAGGTGCTTTCGAGGGCTGCTGCTTTTGATAAGAATCCCCTTCTGGCTCAAAAGGAGCTTTTCTCAGATGGGGTATTCGTAGTTTTCTACGCTGACCCCAAACATAAGTTGAGGACCATGACTCTTGGTAAGGATGGGACGTTAACTATGATCAAGCCTTTTTCTTACTGGCTCTGTATTAAATCTGCCGCTAAATGGGTGTTCAGTTCACCCAGAACCTATCTGCTTTTTCCTATAATTCCAATTATTGCTGCCGTAGATTACTACGAAGCACAAGACCCCGCGCTTTTCTAAGGAGAAATACCCCGTGACTCACACCCTTATCACCTCAGCCAACGTTTGGGGTCATAGGTATCAGCTAGCTTTTATCCAAGTCATGAAGGCTTGGGAGGAATATAGGATGGCTCACAAGAGTCAGTTCAGGGGCGATGATTATGCCCGAGCCGTGGAGTTCATGAGGGATAAAAATTATCGCCCTCTCGTAGCTGCTATGGTTTATCATATTCAGGACTCCAAATTGGACGAAACTGATGTAGAGGATATGCTTGTGGAACTAGCGGAGACTGATAATGTCGGTTAGAGAAGTAGAATCTGAAGCACGATATATTGAACTGGAAAATCTGATCGCCTCTACTAGTCCAGATGATATGGATGGGGTCTTAGAGGAAATGTATCGTTGTTGGGGGGATATGACTGATGAGGCTTGCGATAGGGCTAAGACCAGAGCTTCCATAAAGAAAAATAAGACTAGAATTACTCCTCCCACAGTATAATATCAGAAGGAGGGCTAATTTGAGTCGAATTAAATACATTAACCTTGAAGATACCGGTATTGTGATTTTTGGAAATCACATCCAGCATTCTTCGATGGCTGGTATGTTCAGTCACGAAAAGGTAATTGGGGCCGGATTTGTTACTTTTGGTGATGAGCCAGAAGTTTATGGGGAGTCTGTTAGTTTGAATATCGCTTCAACTCCCAATTGTCAGGTACGCTTGGACAGAATGGTAAAAGGACATTAAATGAAGTATTTATTGATTCTATCTCTTTTAGTAGTTGCTGTGTCATTGGCTGCTTTGTGGGTCATTTCCCATTTGATGCTAGTCCTGACAATCTTAATCCCCGCTGGTATGGTTGCCAGTTTTTGTGCTGGGCTTATTATTGGTAAGAGGGGTAAATGAAACTCGTGGGTAAAGAAAAAGCCGCTTATGAGAAACTCAAAGAGCTTGGGGTTTTCGATATAAAAGGAAAGTTATTTATCAATGGCATTCTGGTTAAGCCTATGGACTGGGATGGATTGGCGTTCCCAAAAGGTATTAAAAAGATGACCATTAGAGGTATAACTGTAGCTCCCCGTTTCATTCCAATGATGATTCGTAATCTTCATATTGAACTTGCAGGCGGTTCAGAAGTGAGAATTTACACAAAGGGCTACTAATGCAACTTCAGACTAAAATCGTGGCTGCTGCCGTTCTATACAAAGATGTGATCTTCTCTATGCCAAAACCGGCTAGGCATCACACTATTATCCACGCTATGCATTTTATGGGGCTCCCTCCAGGGATTCAAGGAAACCAAGGGTTTCTTTTAGATAACGGTCACTATATTAGCAGAGATTTGGCCGCTGCCCTAGCCCTTTCAAATGGTCAAGTGGAGAAATTGTCAGCCCCTCCCCTTCTTTACAGCGAGGATTTATGGTAGAAAAATTTATGAGGCTCAATGTAGACTACAGTCCTTTTTTGACTGAACAGATTCATGCCGAAAAATTTGCTGATATTGCTCCTAAGAATTGGCATCCTAACCAAAATCTCAGCTATATAGCCCAACTCACAACTAAAGACATTGGCACTAAAATTAGACCAGGATACAGAGATGGAGTGCTTAGAATTACTTTGCCCCCCGCTGGTTGGAAATCGCGTACAGTAGTCGTTAATGAGGATACTATCTTTCAAACCACTATGGAGTCCAGAGTAGTTGGAGAAACGCCTAGAAAGACTACCAGAGCCATCGTAGAAAGTCTCCCAGATGCTGCTTTAGTGGAAGCTATTCTCTATAATCGTTCTGTTCTGGAGGAGAAGGACGAACCCCGCTCTGGGGCCGAATGGGACTTTATCACTATTTTGACTCACCCTACTGACTTCCCTGCACCTATGAACGTGGGTACTTTGATGGCTAATCATTTTGGGGCTGATGGTGGCTCCAATACTCTTATGTCCCCCGAAGCCTTTGAGAAGGCCCTGAAAGAGTCTTATGACTACTGGAAGGACAAGGCCCTGGCTACGGTTAATACCAGAGCTTTCAAGTCTACCACTATTTGGGCCAGATTAGAATCTGCTGGAATCCAAACTAATGTGCTTGCAGATGCTTATGACTGGGCCATTGATGTTGAGGGTGAACTCTATGGGCTCATCGCAGGGGATCAAGGTTACGAGAAAACTGGCATTAAACTGAATGAGACCGATACTAAGATTTGGAATATGGGAGTTAATCAATATCTCCATAGTGATAAATACTTAGACTGAAATCAGTACTGCCTTAGTATAATAGAGGTGAGGCAGTAAAATGAACCCTGAAACCGTAATAGAATATACAATTGAAGATGTAAAGCCTGATTTAAAGGCAATGTTAGCTGATCTTTGCGAAGCCACTGCCATTGATATGCGCCAGACCCGCCTAGAAGCCATTCTCCGTAAGCATTTCCCCACTCGTTTGATTATCGAGCGTAAAGTTTGGCCCTCTTTCACTGCTGATGCCTGGGAGACTGTGAATTTCCTGGTGGTCTTTGGTGAGCAAAAGGACCATTTGCTCATCGGGGCTCATTACGATGCTGTCCCCAATTGCCCTGGTGCCAACGATAATGGTGCAGCAGTCATCCAGCTTATTGAAGCGGCTAGCCAATTGCAGGACTCTGGTAAAGAGCCTAATATCACCTTTTGCTTCTTTGATCATGAGGAGATTTTTGGTTCTGAATGCATGGGATCTAAAGTCTACACTCAGATGCACAAGGACAATCTGCCCCTCCAGTCTATCATCTTTGATGTCACTGGAATTGGGACCACCTTCTTCGTTTCTGGTTATGACGATACTGGGCTGGTCTATGATCTTCCTAGCCGCAAGACCCCTCCGTCTGACAACTTGAATATGATTCGTATGCAGATTCCCACTGCTTTAGTCTGCGCTCTTCCTGAAGAGGAGTTCTATGACAAGCACCCTGTTACTTGGAACACTCTCCACACCCAGAACGATAGTCCTGAGGATGTATGGGATGACGCTCTGGATGGTGGTGTGGAATTGCTGGGCCGTATCGTCAATCGTTTCACCAAGCAGCAAGCTGGGTATTTTGCCGTAGTAAATCTGGTCCGTGACGCAGTATAATAACCTTGGAGGCGTTTCTATGTCCACTCAACGCGAATGTATTTCCGCTTATCTGAAAGCCAATGGCTGGAGGGAAATTCCTTCTCGCAGCACTAAGTATCTGGTCTTTGCAGAAGACCACGCCGCCCACCTTATTCACTATTTCGTTGGCAAATCTGGTGGACTTCGCCATGGTAAGACTATTGCCGATTCCTTCTCTGTCCCCGATACCCGCAGGAATTTGTGGATTAACGAGGGCCGAAAGATTCTAGCAGAAAAGCCCTGAGCCCCAGTATAATAGCAGCAGGAGAACTCATGCAAGTTCCGCAACACATCATTGACCACATGAAAGAACTGAATGACCGAGCCGCAGGGTTTGGTGGTCATGTCTATCTAGTTGGCGGGGCTGTTCGTGATCTAATGTTGGGGAAGACCCCCAAGGACTTCGACTTTGTAACCAACATGGACCCTGATCGTGTTGAGGGTATGGGCTATGAGAAGGTCGGTAAAGCTTTCCCTGTCTTCCACACCGGAGTTGGTGAACTGGCTTGCACTCGCACAGAGCGCAAGACTGGTGTAGGCTATACTGGGTTTGAAACCAGCTACACTCCCTCCTTCAAGGAGGACTGTCTGCGCCGTGACCTGACTATCAATGCAATGCTGTGGCACCCTGATATGGGTCTGGTTTGCCCTATTGAGAGGTCTGCTCATGATATGGCTAACTTGCTGCTCCACGCTTGTTCTGAAGCATTTGCTGAAGACCCAGTTCGTGTTTTGAGGGTAGCTCGTTTTGCTTCTTCCGGAAACTGGACTGTTACCCATGAGACTTATAAGCTGATGGCTGTGGCCTCTAAGGAATTGTATGCAGTTCCGGCTGACCGTATCCGTGGAGAACTGGAAAAGGCCAAGAATCTGAGAACGTTCATGTGGGTGCTGAACCAGAATATTGAGGTGGCTAGAGCAATTAAGGAATGGCTCCCCATTGGTCCCTTTTTTGTGGAGGGCCGAGATTACTCTTGGAACATGTATATGGTTGAGTTTTTCTGTGCTATCCCCAAGAGTATCCGTGCCCAGGCACTGAAAAAATTGGGTTATAGTGACTCTTATAATAATGCTTGTAGCCTGTTTGATATGATCACTCGCTGGAAAAAAGAAGGCCCCGAAGCTGATGATTTGATCAGTATTAGCAAGGGTATCAAACGTGGTATGCCTTTGGATTGGCTCATGGTCATGCCACGAGACCTGACTAATTTGGTAGTGGACTTGGATTTCTTCATCAAGCAAAACATCAAAGAGGGCATGTCCGGAACTCAAATCAATTTTATGATTAGTCAAGCTGCTCGTAGTCTCATCCCATAGGAGAAATAATGATTTGGATCGTAGTTGCTATCGTTGGACTGGCTGCAATTGCGGCTGGAGTTTGGTATCAGGTTCATAAGACTGATCAGCCTATTACTGATCTAATGGCTCCAGTTTACCCGGAGATTATCAGTTCCTATGATACCCCAGATAAGCCAACTGTGCTAGTCGTTCCAGTGAGCAAGGATATTCCTCCTTACGCTGCTGCCACGCTGGGCAGGAAGCAGTCTTTTTGGGGGACTCCTAAGACAAATGTAGTAGTAGAAGAGGATGCTGGCTCAGATGATTTGATGGATCTGGCTATCGGAGTTACTGCTGCCGCTTTAGTGAGTGATATTCTTACTGATTCCTCTACTCCCGATCCAACACCAGATCCCACTCCTGAGCCCTATGTCCCCATTTCCATTGAGTCTCATAGTGATTGGGGAGAGCAGTCTTCAAGTTCTAGTGATTGGGGGGACTCCTCAAGCTCTAGTGACTCCTCAAGTTCTAGTTGTGGGGGCAGCGATGACTAGAACGATTATCATTGCAACTGAAAAAGAATTGGGGTCTCTCCCCTTAACCCAAACTCACAATGCTTCTTTAATCGTTGTGACTGAAGGTGGCCGCTATAGAGTTCTAAAGAGTCGTTTTACTAAATCAGGCCAAGATTTGAATCGTGAAGGATTTAAAGATTTCATGACTTCTTTCTTGGATTATATTTAAAAGGATCAATTTCCCCCTATCCCTGGTATAATAGAGGTAGGGGGATTTCTCCGTTGACTTGGAAAATAGTAGCTATTACTGATACGCATAATCAGCACGAGGTTCTGGACGGTAAGCTGCCAGAGGGGGATGTGATTGTCCATGCGGGTGATGCTACAGATAAGGGGACTCTTGATGAATTAATCCCCTTCTTCGATTGGTATGGTTACCTCCCTTACAAACACAAGATTTATGTGCCGGGTAATCACGATTACCACATTGACAGGGAGATCATTCAGATCCTCTGTAGAGAAAATAACATCATCTATTTGCAAAATGATGGACGGTTCCTTCAAGAAGATGGCAAGAAAGACCTATTTGTCTATGGAGCCCCCGTTCATCCTAACTTTACAGATGATACCAAGGATCTTCAGGATCTTCATCAAGAAATCCCAGATGAATTGGATCTTTTGATTACCCATGTTCCTCCGTACGGAATGTTTGATGAGGTCTGTGAAGATTTTAAACAGAAATGTCTGGGTAACTACCAACTCCTGCAAGCGGTTCAGAATAAGAAACCGAAGTATCATGTATTTGGTCACGTTCATCCAGGTTATGGTCGCGGAAGGCGGGGGGATACAGTATTTGTAAATGCCTGCATTTGCGATAATCGTTTGAGGCCGATCAATGCACCAATCATTTTTGAAATTTAAGGAGAAAGTATGACTAAAATTGACTACAGTAAGTCAGAAAGCTTCATTGTTGAATATCCTGGCCGAGAGCCCTTCTATATCAATCCCAATCTGTGTAAGAAGCAGAAGATTACCCTAGAAGGATTGGGGGAACTCAGGACTCTTCACCTGGGGGTACAAAATATTCTAAATGCTATGGAGCATACTGATGACGTAGGAACTCTAAAAGTTCTTAATATGGAATGGAAGAGGCTTCAGTTTGAACTCCAGCAAGTTTGGGGTTTTGAACAGAATGCCAATTTCCATCACTGGTATACTGTGCCTAAATGCCGTTGCCCTAAGATAGACAATGCAGAACGTTGGGGGACTGGCTATGGGATTGTCAGTGGTGCTTGCCCTATTCATGGAAATTCTGACTAATCATTTCTAATGTGTAGGTGATTATGAATATGGACCGCTCCAAAGTAATGGCCGCTCTAGAAGCCGTAAATGCCGTTTTAAAGGCCAAGAACCAGAAAGCTACTGTGGTTATCACTGGTGGTGCTGCCATCATGTTCCAGTTCCCAGACTTCCCCAGAGAGGTCAAGGATCTAGATGCTGGGTATATGTCACCCGAGTTGCAAGCTGCTGTGGAACAAGTGACCTGGGAAATGGATCTATCTGATGACTGGTTCAATGATACCAGTAAAGATTACTATGCTCCCAAGAAAGGCCAGACAGTTCCAGGCCCTCAATTTTCAAATCTCAGTATAGAATTACCCTCAAAGGAATATCTTCTATGTTTGAAGATCATGTCAGGAAGGCCAGAGGAAAAGGCCAACGATCCTGTTGATGTTGGCTTCTTGGTTACGCATATGCCTAATATCAAATCAGAAAAGGATTGGCAGGATTTATATGTCAAGTTCTTTGGAAAGAAGGATTGGAAGCCCTACACGGCTGAAGCTGCTAGATTGGCCATCGAAGCTAAGGGTGGATCTAAGACCTCTGATTTAAAAACAGAAAAAGGGACTCCTATTAGAAGATCCTATTTAGGGGTGGGTAAGGACATTGGGGGCGCTATCTATCTCCATAGGAACTATAAAGGTTCGCTTCCAAACCAAGAAGCCTTGGCTAAAGCAGAGGAGATTGCACTAGTCAGTCTTCCCAATTATAACGTCATTAAGTGGAATAAAGATGGAACTTACACCTTTTTCGAGTCCCCTGATTTTGATACCGCTGATGAACCTGTAGCTGGTAACTACGTTGTAGTTAAGTCAAATGGTGATCATAAAAATGGTAGCACGGCTGCTATTTGGCATCACAAATGGTTATGGGTAAAAGATGATTACACAGGATTTGATGTCAATGCCGCGAAAGAACATAGCAAGAAATGGCTGGCTATTCCAGGGATTGACTTCAATAGGATTGGGAACAAAGAATATTGGGAAACCAATGTAGTTCCTAAGATTGGGAAAATCGCTAAGGCTCCGTATAAGCTTCAGGATTTTGAGGGCTTCCAGATTCTTATCGGACGTTCTGCCATTGAAAACGACATTTTATCTCTTGAAGTAGCTAATTCTAATGATTTTTGGTTCCATGTCGCAGGGGCTCCAGGCTCTCATATCGTAGTTCGTAATCCAGATAACCTCAAGGAGCTACCTGGGCCAGTCATGCAGCAAGTCAAACAATTAGCTATACATAACTCCAAAGCTAGAGGAACTGATGCTGAGGTTCATTGGGGATTTGCCAAAGATGTGAGCAAGCCTGAGGGCTCTGCTGATGGGGAAGTCAACATCGCCAATTGGAAAAAGGCCGCTTTAGATATGCCGCCTGAACCTCCAGCTATGGTTCAGCAATCTCTACCTACTTGGGTAAAGAGCCCCACAACTCCCACATCTTTGGGGTTTGTCGCTCAAGAAGCAGCTAACTCTCTTGGAGATGTGGGGTTCCAGAGGAAAGCTTTAGCAAATTCAGGTCCAATTGAATTTGCTAATAATTTAGTAGATGGCTTTAAGAAGAAGGGCATTTCAGGTTTTGACCATAATCAAGTTGTCAATTGGCTTGTTAAACATATTAGTATAACAGAGTATTATACTAATAAAACAGATGGAATTATGTATGCTCACTTAGAATTAGAGAAAAAGTATTATGATGGGCTCGTAAAAATATTGGAGAAGAAGTAGGCAGAGCCGCAGTATAATAGGTCTATGAGCGAGACTTTCTTCAAGTCCGTGGGGACTCTCCACTACGACCATGTACCTGGCTACGGGTACCGACTCGTTTTGAATATTGATAAGGGTATCGGTCTCTTTTACAAGTCCCTCATTCCCAAGTGGTTCAAGGCCAATGGACAGCGTTACGATCCCCACATCACTGTGGTCCGTTACGAGAAGCCCAAAAATCTCAAGGCTTGGGGTAAGTATGAGGGTGAGCGGGTAGAATTCACCTACAGCAACTACATCTTCCAGGGTAAAGTCTATTGGTGGCTGGATTGCTTCTCCACTCGCCTTGAAGAAATCCGAGCAGAACTTGGACTTCACAACGCTCCATTGTCCCCGGAATATCATGATCCCATTGAGGGTTTTGAAAAAACATTCCATAGCACAATAGCAAACAGCAAAGATATTGCATGAAAACATCTGGCATCTATAAAATAACAAACTTCGTAACCAATAAGGTGTATATTGGGTCATCTAAAAATATTCCTCGCAGATGGGCTTACCACAAAACAGGACTTAAGCACAATAAACACGCTAATCCACATCTTCAGGATTCTTACAATAGGTATGGAGACACATTTAGTTACGAGGTAGTTTTATATTGTGACGAAAGGGATCTGCTGTTATTTGAACAACGCTGCTTGGATGTGTATTGGGATGGTGGGGTGCAGTGCTATAACATAAGTAAAGACGCCCTAGCCCCAATGTCAGGTAGGAAACACTCTGAAGCTACTAAATTGCGGTATTCGATTGAGAGGAAAGGAAAACAAAAATCTGAAGAGGCTAGGGAAAACATAGCAATAGGTCAAATAGGCCATACCCTGTCAGCGGAAAGTAGGCAAAAGATATCCGATGCTAACAGCGGAAGCAATCATCCACGATTTGGCAAAACCATCTCAGATCAGAACAGGCTGAGCCTCACACTAGCCGTGCAGGGAATGGCTTCCTATGCGGCTAAACTTACCGATGATCAAGTTAGAGAAATTTTTATTAGTGAAGAGCCTGGAGTTGCCTTAGCAAAAAAGTATGGTATCAGCCCTAGTATTGTCTGTTGCATCCGAAAAGGTAAACGCTGGAAGCATGTAACCCAAAGGAGGAAGCGATGAAGTTCAAGAAAAAGCACATTGGAATCAGAATCGAACCCCGCAAATGCACTGCCTGTAGTGGTTCTGGAATCTACGATGTCACTGGAAGTCCTAAGTGTGGCTGGTGTAACGGAACTGGCCTAGAACCCATCCCAAATAAAGGAGGTAAGCGATGAAAAAGAAAACGCTTAAGGCCCATAAGAATGCGGCTCGTTTGTCGCTTTTGGGTGTTATCATTAATACCTCTACCCAGGTGCTGAAGAATAAGAAAAAGATTGTGAAACCCTTTGTCCTGAAATCCTTTCAAGACTAGTATAATACCATTGGAGGCAATAACATGACAACCATTCTTGGACTTAATACGGCAGCTTTTGCTCTTTTGACTCTCTGCTGGTCTAGCCGGGGTTGGAATACGCTGATCAAGTTCATCCTGGGGACTCTCGCCGTTGTCAATGGCGTCCAGTTTCTCATGGCTCTCGGCTATATCGTTAGGAGCTAGTTATGTGGACAAAGATTTGGGCCTTCCCCGCTCTCGCTACCTTACTCTTCCTATGGGGTTATATGACCATCGGCTACTTTGATGCCGAGATTCGCCCCACTTATGATAAGCATGGAGGATTCTTTCCCATGTTCTTGTTCTGTATTCCAGTAGCGGCCATTTGGCCCTACACTCTAGTCAACCTGCTCTATTTCATCAGAAAGACGGAAAAAGAAAATGAAAAAGTCAACTAAGCTGTATTTGACAAGTGTGGGTATTGGGTCCGCTGGGATTTTTATTGTTAGTTTTCTTCTTGGTCCACACGCTCTTCTGAAGTCCATAGCTTGGTTTACAGCCATGCAGTGTGCAGCTTTCAATGTGTATTATGGCATGAAGTGGGCAAATTCGAATACGGAGGAAAAGTGCGAAAAGTCATCTTGATGGTCGGAGCGCCGGGTTCTGGAAAGTCCACCTGGGTCAAAGATCATATTAAGGATATTAAGGAAGAGAACCGAGCCATTGTCTCGGCGGATCACTATTTTGAGGTGGATGGAAACTATGTCTTTGATCGAGCTAAGTTGTATATGGCGCACCAAACTTGCCAAAGCCTTTATGTGGATGCTCTCGTTGCTGGCAAAGAGTTGGTGATTGTGGATAACACTAATACCACTGCCAGGGAGCGTAAGTTCTATGTTGAAGAGGCCCGTAGCCGTGGCTATGAGGTCTGGATGGATGTTATCAAGGGAGAAGCTGAACTCTGCTTCCAGCGTAATGTCCATAAGGTTCCTTTGGAATCTATTCAGCGTATGATTGCTCGTATTGATGTTCCCTATGGGTTTAGCGAGGTGGTATGACTAAGCTAGAAAAAGCAGCTATTCAATCACTTCGCAATATCCTCAGGAGAAAGGCAGAACATGCAGCGGCTAGAGCGCATGAAGCTAATTGGAGCAACAATCCAACAGACGCTTCGTTCTATAATGGAGTGGCCTCAGGTTATTTGTGTGCAGTTGTTGAACTGGATGGAATGCTCAATTTTTTGGAAAAGAGGTAAGCCAATGTTATACAATATCGGACTATTTATTCGCTACTGCTTCATGATTTTATTTGGGGCTCAAGGAGAGTGGAAGACTCTAGAGAAATACTCTATTGGTCGCCGTTGGTGTAATACCACTCAAAACAATGATTGGACTTCTCATGAACCCGAGGTGAAAGTCAAAGTAGATGGGGATAACAAAAAGTTTTGGTTTTCTCGTGCTGAGCTTTTGGCTAAAAAGCATATGAAACCTAATTTCAGAACTTTTCGTGAAGAGGGGTCCAAGGGATGAGATATTTATTTTCCTTGCTCGTTTTAGTTATGTTGGTTGGGTGCAATAACAACGCCACCTCTGCCTATTACTGTCGTAAAAGTGTGGAATCAACTTTTCCAAATAGCGAAATTTCACTTTCTCCAGATGGGGATACCCCCTTTAGGTATCTGATCAGAGAGCCAAATGGTAATATTTGGTATGTGGAAACCCTATCAGGAAACGGTCCTGAGATTACCAAAAAAGAATTAGTCTTTAAAGGAAAACAGTAATGCTACAGTCGCTTCGAAATAAATTCGTAGACCCCATTAAGGGCAGGCTATGGCTGAGTGATGTCATGGTTACTTGGGTATGGATTGTTCTTGCCCTTGTCTTCAACATTTGGGCTGTTGTTGGAGCCATCATTCTTTACCCTTTTGTCTTGACAATTTGGGGGATCTGGCAAGAAAAGAAAGTTTATCATTACGAGGAGTAGAAATGCCATTAGTCCTAAGACCTATCACTGGAGACCTTGAATGTGATGCCGTAGCTGATTTTGCTTACATGGATGAGCTAGCTATAACTTTGAATGTCAATCCATGGCAATGCACTTTTGGTGGAACGAATTTCATCTCTGACTACAATTCTAAAACTCTGGATGAGTCCATCAAATGGATTATCAGATCAGCAGAGAACAGGGAGATTGATAGGATCGCCATTATCACTCCTGAAGATACTAATCTGCTCCAGTTCTCACATACTCTTGGAGAAGTGGTTATTACTCATGACTGGGAGGATAGTCCGCTAAGAGAAATTTTAGTTTATTCTTTTAGACAGATTGATTTTGAAACAGTCAATGGGTATTTTCAAGGATATTGGCATATTTAGAACTCTATACTGAGGGTAGTAAAATGAACGAAGGTGCTTGGATCAATGCCAAAACCGGTCAATTCGCATGGATAGATGAACATGCTTCTTGGATTAAGCGTGAGCTTAATGCAGAAGGAATCGGTTTACCTAAAAAGACCTATCAAAAGATCATGGAGATGGACTGGGACTTTGATGGTCCAGGTAGAGCCGAAATCTTGGCTGAAGTCATGAAGGCTGGATTTATTAGAATGAGAGGACATGGATCTTATTGGACCTTTGAATTCTCTATCAATTCATACGAAGCTCTTTGGGCTTGTCTCGACTTCTTGACCAATTACGCTGGCCCCCAAACGCAATGCAGATTCAATAATTTAAGGACCGGCGAGTCTATTGAGTTAAGTTATACTGAATTCATTAAATATATGACTCAAGATCCTGAGTTGATTCTCAGAAGAGCTAGTATTTTAACTGAAGAAGAATACCCAGAAAGAAGGAGAATCGCTTTCAAATCATCGCTTTTAGAGAAGCAAGCCGCTGGCTATCCTCGTCTGATGAGTATCCTTAAGGGTAAAGTTCCATCCGTTCACACCTTTGGGATCATATCAGTTGATAACCCTCAGGGTATAGCTGCATCTCCAGAAGAGAACAACAAGAAGCAGGCTGAGTTTAAAGAAATTCTAAATCGCTCTGGTTATGGATATATTCAGCATAAGGGTAAGTATGGGGAGTTTGAAAAGGCTTTCTTTATTATGAATATTCGTATAACTGATCTTCTCAAGTGGAAGAGCAAGTATGATCAAGATTCTGTTATCTTTGGTGAAATCAACAAGGAAGATAACAACGTAACGTTTAAGCTAATCGGAGATGATGGAATCAGATCAGTTAGAGAAGATGTCCTAACTTCAGCCTCTGATACCGATGAATACTATTCTGAGTATAAGGGGAGGCGTTTCCTAATTCCTTTCTTTGATGATGCTTATGAACCTAAGGACACTGAGGCTAATATTCCTGTCTCGGTATTGGATAAGGATTTGGAAGAAAACCCAGAGAATCTCCCTCATTTGGCTACCATTGTGGCTAACTTCAATCAAATCAGAGATGATGCTCGTGGGTTAAAAGTGGGAATGGGCAATTATTATACTAGGTGTGCGGTTCTTCAAGCTCTTAAAAATTTAAGGTAGGCTATGGATATTGAGGTAATTAGGAAGGGTATTGTACACGGTATGCTTTGCCCTATCCTCAGAAATGATCCTTGTGGTTGTCCTGCTGGCCCTGCTCTAAAAGCTTTAGAAGAATTTCAAAAGAAATTTGAAATCAATTTGGATAAAACTCCCCCACCTACAGTATAATAGTGGTGGAGGCAATAACCCATGAACCAGTATCAGAAGTTTGCCATGCAGATGATCGAACAGTTTGATGCTCTTGGTGATCTCACGCTCCTTCCGAACTTTGCCATCCGTAAGATGCTTCTTGGCTTCTTGGTGGTTGAGGGTCTGGAAATCGAACTGGCCCGTAATGGCTATGAGGTTCTTAAGGGTGCCCGCCTGAAGAGCCTTAAAGAGGCCATCCAGGCCCTGGATGTTCCCGAAACAGATTTCGGGAACATCTCCAAAACACCTCAGCTTGGGGTGTTTAACTTCCGAGCCTTCCTGAACCTCTCAATGCTGGTTTCCGAGAGCGAACGGGCCAAGCTGCTCCACTCTATGGCCAAGGTGATTGCTAAGGTTAATACCGCTTCAATAGCCAATGGCCTTGGTCCCATCCAGGATGCTCAGGGCATGAATCTGAATATTGACTAACAGTTCCCAATGCTGTCTCATTGGGTGGTGCGGGGACGCTCTATTGTCCGCATAGTTTCCAACTACTATTCAAAAGGTTGGTGGAGCGGAGGTTCCTAAGAACCGCATTAGACCCCCTACTGAGTATCCCTTAGTGGGGGTCTTTTAAAAATAAAGTAATTCAAGTTTATAAAATTGCAGTATCATCTACTGAAGGCCATCCGGTCTTCCCTCCCGCAGAGAGTGGGTTGTAATACAAATACACGGAGAGTGTCATGCGCGAATACGCAATCGTCATCGGAAGATTTCAACCCTTTCATCTGGCCCACAAGCAGTTACTCGATAAAGCATACGAGTCTGCGAGTCGGGTCATTATTATTTTAGGCTCTCACCAAGCCGCTCAGACTTCCAAGAATCCCTGGTCAAGCAAGGAACGTATCGACATGATCGTGTCTGCGTTGACTGAGGAACAGAACGCCAGAACCACCTTCCTTCCTGTCCGCGATTACCTCTATAACGAGAATGCATGGCTCTCAGAGATTCAGCAGAAGGTCAAGGTAGTGACCAATGGGAGTAAGGATATTGTGCTGATTGGTCATCTCAAGGATGACTCCTCCTACTACCTCAACACTTTCCCTCAGTGGGAGTTCGTGGAGACTAAAACCACTTTTAGTCTTTCTGCAACTGGTATTCGTCATGCGCTATTTACATCTACTCCAATGATTACTGGAATGATTTCTGAGCCCATTCGTAATTATCTTAATGAATGGATCAAGACTGAGAGTTTCACTCGCCTCAAGGAAGAATATGAATATCTGGAGAAGTATAAGAAATCTTGGGCCGTAGCTCCCTACCCTGTGACTTTCGTGACCGCTGATGCCGTTGTAATCAAGTCCGGTCATGTTCTGGTAGTCAAGCGTGGTGGGAATCCCGGCAAGGGCCTGATCGCCCTCCCAGGTGGCTTCGTGAACCAGAATGAGTCCCTTGATGTCGCTTGCCTTCGTGAGCTTAAAGAAGAGACAAAACTCAAGGTTTCCACTGATAAGCTCATCGCTGCTAGAGTAGCTAATCATGTCTTTGACCATCCTCAGCGCAGCCTTCGTGGTCGCACCATAACCCATGCGTATCTGTTTGATCTTGGTAAGGAAGGGGACCTCCCAGCAGTCAAGGGCTCTGATGATGCGGAGCTTGCCTTCTGGATGCCTATCGGAGATGTCTACTCCAATGAAACTGTGTTCTTCGAGGATCACTTTTCAATTATAAATCATTTTGTAGGTAAGGGTTACTAATGTATAACAAATGGTCGAAGGATGCTGACAAAATCCTAACAGTTAACTGGCCTTCTAAATCAAAAGAAGAGTTAGAGACAATCTTTAATCTTCCGTATGCAAAAATCTGGAATAGAGCGAATCGCTTAAAAATACTATCCTCTAGACCTAAATATTACAAAAGAATGAGTAGAAGAATCTACCCTACCGTTTCTGATCTATCCAAACTGCTCTCAAAATCTAAAGAAGCTTCTTATTGGATAGGTTATATGCTAGCAGATGGGAGTATCTCAATACCAAAAAGCTTAAGAGTTTGGGCAGGAGAAAAAGATAGAGATCACCTAGAAAAGTTTGCAAAGTTTATTGGCACAGAAGTTACAATCATACCCCCTGCCTCAACCACTTTTGGTTACACGGCTCCCATGTGCGTGGTCACAGCTAGCGGTAAGGATTCTATTGTAGCCCTAATAGGCTATCTAGGCTATGTCTCAAACAAAACCTACAATCCCCCTACAAAAACTGTAGAGATGCCAATGGAGGAGTATCTTCCTATGCTAATCGGATTCATAGATGGAGATGGAAATATTTATCACACTAAATCTGGGTATCAACAATTGACTTTGGAGTTACACTCTTCTTGGGAACCTTTTTTGGTAGATATGGTAAACAGGTTTAGGGGCCTTGGTTATGTAGCCCACTACCCCAAATTAACCAAAAGAGGCTACATTAGATTCTCTACTGGAAGCACGAAACTGATTGAATTTTTAAGAGAAGCATCAAAATCGGTTCCTTCTCTTGAAAGAAAATGGAGCTAACATGTCTGAAATCACCTATAAGAACAACTGGGAACGCCATGAATACTATGCTGGTGGGACGCTGCTCTCCGACATTAAGCGTGTGGAAATCGGTAAGGAACTCAAGTCCTTTATTGTCCCAGTCAACTCTTTTAACGACAGGGTAGACTACAATGATATGGGTCATATCTACACTGCTAACTCAACTCAGTTCACCGTTACCATGAGGGATGAGATGCTTCTGATCCCGAATGAAATCCCCCTGTCACGCTTGCTGTCACTCGGCTTCTTTGTCAAGCTAGTGGATGGCGAATTTGAACCTACTCGCAACTAAAGGAGACTACGATGTTACAGTATTCCAAGCTCCTTAAGTTTATGTTTATCCCAAATCGCACTATTAGGCTGAAGCTCTTGAAATTCTTTCCATTTAATCAGGAACTTCTCAGTGTGCCAACCCTTTACATCCACCCAAATATCTTCTCCGGGTAGGTAAAAATCAGGGCGATAGGTTACACCAAGTTTCGGAAGTTTAAATGTTTTGGATTGCCATTCATATTCAATTTTATTAGCGTTAAGATAAGCCACAACCTTTACTTCCCATTTAGCCTGACACACCAGTTCTTCCCCAGTTTTCCAATGATAGCTAATGTAAGAATTTCTCCTTGCTTTTGCATTCTTTAAGGCTAGTTCGTTGTTTTGCATCGGAAAATCGGAACCAAATTTCTTTTGATTTGTTACTTTAAACTTTTCTAAGGTGTCTAGGACATGACCACATTTATGATGAACCAGATTAGCAGGGAAAGCCTCGTAGCTACCGTGATTGGGATCAATGAATGTGGCTTTTTCGAGCATTCCTTTGTAAGTTTCTGGAACCAAAATAACTCCGTCAGGAATAAGGTCTTGTATTTCTTCAGCGGTGTATCTTCTTTTGTCAGCGGAAACGACTTTGGATCGAAAAGGATGACCGTGACATTGCTTTTGAAGAATATTACCAAGGATAGCGGTCCATCGTCCGTACTCAACATCTTCAAATTCGCAAGGAGTGAGGGCATTTACCCAAGTATCAGGAATCAAAGCTACAAGTCCTTTAAATTTTTTATCCAATTTTTCTTGGACTTCTCCAATAGAAAGTCTGCCACCTGTCTTAGCTCTTTTAATATGTTGCTGGCCCCGACATACTGCATAGACAAAGGTAGTCCAAGTGCCAAAATCTTTATCAATAAATTCTGCTCTTTTTTTAAACCCTTTGTAGGTTTCGGCCAATATTTTAACGGTATTTCCGTGTTTCAATTCAATTCGTCTTTCAACTTCTTGGATATCCATATTTCCCCCCCTACCTTAGAGATGGGTATTTCATTTTATGGGGAACTTTATACAGGAGATTTACCATGTCACACTACAATTTAATTCTCGATTCTGATTCATATAAGACTTCGCACTGGTTGCAGCTTCCTAACTCCAGTGATTTCAAAACTTCAAATATATTTTCTTACCTTGAAAGTCGCGGCGGGAAATACCCTGAGACCATTTTCTTTGGTCTTCAATATCTCTTGAAGGAGTATCTCTCTAAGCCTGTTACAATGGAAAATGTCGAAGAGGCTAAGGAAATCGCTGCTCTTCATGGGGTGCCTTTCAATTATGACGGTTGGAAGTATATTGTTGAACAACTTGGTGGCAAGATTCCGGTTCGTATCCGAGCCGTACCAGAAGGAACTAAGGTTCCTAATCAGAATGTTTTGATGACTTGTGAATCCACAGATCCTAATGTTCCTTGGATCACTACATACATCGAAACTCTTTTGATGAGGACTTGGTATCCTATAACAGTTTGCACCCAATCTTATACCATCAAACAACTTATCCTCAAGTATCTAACTAAGACCTCTGAAGATCCCCAGGCTGAGATTGCCTTTAAACTGCACGATTTTGGATGCCGTGGTGTCTCTTCTTACGAGTCTGCTGCTTGGGGAGGAGCATCCCATCTAGTCAATTTTATGGGAACCGACACTCTCCCCGCCCTGATGATGGCCCGTAACTACTACCATTGCCCTATGGCCGGGTTCTCTATTCCTGCGGCTGAACATTCCACCATCACCAGTTGGGGCCGTGAGAACGAGGTAGAAGCTTACCGTAACATGCTCAAGCAATATGGGGGTGAAGGCAAAATCCTTGCTGTGGTTTCTGACTCCTACGACATTTTCTATGCCTGTGAGCATATTTGGGGTGAACAGCTTAAGCAAGAAGTCATCGACTCCAAGGCTACGGTTGTGATCCGTCCTGACTCCGGCCATCCTGCCACTGTGGTCCACACTTGCCTGGAACTCCTGGGTAGTAAGT
>TBL_comb47_HYPODRAFT_10001818_pt1 | contig 27190 bp, 24 predicted proteins | sample TroBogypolimnion_40_FD_10682 | JGI IMG/M metagenome (IMG submission 10682) | reverse complement strand
TAGCCATCAATGTCTGCTTCCTTGATCCAGTATATTAATGCATTTGTCATGTATTCACGCAATCCCGGCAGGCTGTAATCAAGCCCCGCAGCATCCGTCCAGTCTGCGACGGGTGATTTGATGTTGCCTTCAGCATCATGCACGTACCATTCGGGATGTTCGGTGATGAGGTTATTATCCCAAGATGTATGATTGGCGATCCAGTCGATGATCACTTTCATCCCCAATGCATGCGCTTCATTCACGAGATTTTTAAAGTCCTCAAGAGTTCCGAGTTCAGGATTGATCCCTAGAAAATCTTTCACCGAATAATAACTACCCAATGTGCCTTTCCTGTTTTTCTCCCCGATCGGGTTGATTGGCATGAACCAGATGATTTCAACACCCATCTTTTTCAGCCGGGGCAGATGCTGCTGAAAGGCCTTGAAGGTACCTTCGGGAGTGTATTGCCGAAGGTTGACTTCATAAATGATTGCATTCTTGGCCCAGTCAGGATGTACGAATCCCGTAGGTTTAATGGCAATCCTGTGTTTTACAAAGGCCCAAAGAAATACTACAACGATTGCATATACCACAACCATGATGATCTTTGTGCTTACTCCAACGATCGGGGCTCTTAACATAAAGTTTTGTTTTTAATCTTTTTATGGTTCAATTCCCTGTAGCTTGCTGCGCAATTTCCGCTGCTTGTTGCGGGGTAGTTTAATTTGTTAGTATTTCAAATGAATTTCCTTTCAATTCCATTGTGATCTTGCCTTTCTCAAGTTTTGCATCAGATCCGAAATTATTCAGCAGTTTTATTTTTTCATATCGCCGTGGAATTTCAAATGAGATGTTTTTTGCCGATTTATCTTTATTAAAGATGACAAACACGACTTTATCAAAATAGGTCCGCATGTAAACAAATGTTTTTTCATTTACCTGGATCGCCTTAAAGTCACCGTACAATAAAGGCATGCTTTGGTTCCTCAGGTGGATAATCTTGCCGACGGTTGATTTCAGCCGTTTTTCAGCAGGTGTAAGCGGATCAAATTTCATCATTCGTGAATTGTCGGGGTTTCCGGCACCGGCCATTCCAAATTCATCACCATAAAAAATGATTGGTATCCCGGGGATGGTCATGTTGAAAGCCATCAATGATGCAAGCCTGGCATAACCAATCGTGTCTTTTACTTCAATGTCACGACTCCAGCCGGCTTTTTTCTCGTCTTCACCAAACGTCAGTGCCCCGGAAGCCAGGGAGATAAACCGTGCGAAATCGAGATTCCCGGAAATGTTTGCCATCAGCGAATGTTCGCCGTAATTGCTGAAGCTTTCCTGCAATGTATAACTCAGATCCTTGAATGAAAATGCATCTTTTGCAAAAGCTTTTCTGGCATCAAAGAAAAGATCGAAATCAACCTGCCCGTCAAGTTCCCCTGGATTGACATAACTGTTGATCAGCTCCCTTGTGCCGAAGGTTTCACCAACCTGGTAAACCGGTCTTTTCTCGGCGACGATTACCTGTTCCTTCAGTTTTTGATTAAGCTGGCGCCAGTAAGAATCCGGAACATGATTCGCAGCATCGTACCGCAGCCCGTCGATCTGGTAGTTTTTCACCCAAGACAGGACAGAATCAGAGCTCATCTTGCTGACTTCAGGTTGTGCGAGATCCAGTGCCGGGAGAAATTCCTCGAACCATGTTGTGTACCGCTGATCTTCCCACAGCTGGATATTTTTCTTTTTCTTCGGCAGGAGCAGCGGCGTGGTCCATCCCGGGTGATCCTTGTAGATCCTGCTATCCTGGTGAACATAGTTTGGCACAACATCCAGCAAAACATTGATGTTTTTACCATGTGCTTCTCCAATCATATTTTTCATCTCATCCGCAGAACCAAACCTGCTATCAATGGTGGTTAAGGTTACAGGCCAGTAGCCAAGGTATCCTGAAGATTTTTTATGCGGAGCTTGGCATTCTGCCCAGGCAGATGCCGGGTTTTGTGTGACAGGGGAGACCCATATCGTATTTACGCCCAGGGTTGTGAAATATCCGTCTTTAATTTTCTCCATTACGCCTGCGAGGTCGCCGCCCTGGAAATTCAGTTTCGGGTCCACATCTTTATCCTTCAAAGGATTGTCATTTTTGGGATTTCCATTGCGAAACCGGTCAACCAGCAGGAAATAGATGATCATGGTTTCTTTATCGGCGCGTGTCAGTTTGGCCGGATCGGAGATCACTTTCCCATCCTGCAACGGAACTAATATCTCATTCGAAAAACCTGCGGTATTGAACGCCCATACACGGATGAAAGAACGGTCAAACTCCTTAGCCCTGCCGGGGATCGTAATCTTCAGTCCACTGCTGTCGGAGGAAACAAACTTTGCCTCCAGCCTGTAATTCTGCCAGAATACAAATACTTCGGAAGCATTATTCTTCATACCGATGGAAAGTTTTTCCTTGTCTGCTTTATCTGTGAACAAGTATGGAGATCCGGGAGGATTCAGTGAACCAACGCGGAGCAATGAACACGTTTTCCCACGCATGTTTTCAGTTGTTTCGGAATTGCCGGGATCAGTCATCGTTTTGCCGTCGGCAACCAGGAGGTACTGGTATTTGCCGGGTGCAAGAAGCAGGTTGGTTTCCCATTTACCGTTTTTCAGATGCATCGCAATTCTTCTGGATGACCAGTCATTCATCTCGCCTGTGATGTCAACCTTTTTATAATTTTTTCCCTGTGGATCAAATACCACCAGCTGCCAGATCTTCCGTGATTTTTCAATCAGCAAAGAATAGCAGAACCCATCTACCCAGACTTTCATCACAGTGAGCCTGGGGAGATTTTTATCCGTAACGAACAAGGTCAGTTTCGTAGTGTCAGGGGATATCCGGAAGGTCAGATTTTTATCAACAAAAACCGAATCGATTGCCCTGGGATGAAGAAAATAATCCGATAAGGTGAGGACGGTTGAATCGGGTTGAAGGCAAACCGGTGTTGCAATACCAATGATCTCGGGAGATTTTGGGAGGGAGATGTCTTCTTTGGTTTTACATCCGGTGATAAAAATAATTCCCATCAACAGGACAAGGCTTGCAACCGATCTGAGTTTTTTGGTAAACATAGTTTCTGATTATTTGGTATTACTTTTTTTATTAAAAATAGTATTCACCGCTATGGCGCCAAGAAAATTCCATACAACAATTAGCGCCTTTGCGTCTTAGCGGTGAATTTTTTCCTGGACCATCCGGTGATAAAATTAGATAAATTATTTTGTTATTCGTTCCAGCACAACAGCCGTGCGGTTTGTGTTATAGATCTTCAGGCTGTGTTGTTTTTCCTTTTCATGGTAATGCGTAATGAAGATAGTTTCCTTAACAATCCGGCCATGGCCGCCAAATTCTGGATCGTCAGTGTTCAGGACAATCCGGTAATCGCCCGGTTCCGTGACCATGAATTCATAATCCGGGATCGAGAGGTTGATGTGAAAGTTAAAGATAAAGATCAGCTTGTTCCGTTCAAAGACAATGGTTTTATTCCAGTCATCGGCATGGAGGAGCGATCCGAAATCTGCATCCAGGATTTCATATTTCGTTATAAAATCCAGCATGGATTTATCAAAGTGGCCGAGGAAGCGGAATTTCAGATCAGGATTTTCAACCAGCGACCACATCCTCCGCGCATATTGATAGGACCAGTTATTTCCTTCCCTCGGGAAGTCGATCCAGTCGGGATGACCAAATTCGTTGCCCATGAAATTCAGATAAGCTTGTCCCCCAAGTGAAATCGTAAGCAACCTGATCATCTTATGCAATGCGACGCCCCTGTCGATGACGATGTCTGAATCCCTGGTGTGCATGTGAAAGTAGATGTTGCTTTGCATCAGCCGGAAGGCGATGGTCTGGTCACCTACAAGCGCCTGGTCGTGTGATTCGCAGTAGGCAATAGTTTTCACATCCGGGAGGCGGTTGGTCATGACCTGGTACATCTCACCGGGGTTCCAGAGTTCGTCGGTAGTCTCCTTCAGGATCCTGATCCAGTAATCCGGAATGCCCATGCCCAGCCTGTAATCGAAACCGATGCCACCCTCTGCGATGGGCCTGGCAAGTCCCGGCATACCGCTGACATCTTCGGCAATGCTGATGGCATGCGGTTTCACCTTCTTTATCAGCCTGTTTGCAAGCTGAAGGTAAATTAGTGCGTTCCATTCGACACCTTCATGGAAATATCCATCAAGGTCCCAGTTGTCGCGGAATCCATGATCGAAATACATCATCGAAGTGACTCCATCAAAACGGAACCCGTCAAAATGAAATTCCCTAAGCCAGAATTTAATGTTGGACAGTAGGAACTGACGAACCTCATTCTTTCCGTAGTCGAAACATTTGGAATCCCATTGGGGATGGTTTCCACGTTCCCCGGGATGAAAATACTGGTCGTCAGAGCCATCAAATTCATTCAGTCCTTCATTGATGTTTTTTACTGTGTGTGAATGAACGAGGTCCATGATCACCGCAAGACCCTGCTCGTGGGCTTTATGAATAAGATATTTCAATTCTTCCGGGGTTCCGAAACGGGAAGACACCGCGAAAAAATTTGATACATGATAGCCGAAAGAGGCATAATAAGGATGTTCGGCAATGGCCATCAACTGAATGGTGTTGTATCCGGAATTCTTGATGTAGGGAATTATATAGTCCGCGAATTCAACAAAGGTTCCGATCCCTTCCTTCTCCTGTGCCATGCCGATATGCGCTTCATAGATCAGCAATTCATTCAGTGATGAGATATCAAACTTGTCTCCTTCCCAGTTGAATTTTTTAGGCGGAAACCAGACCTGTCCCGAGAAATTATGTGTCACCGGATCCTGAACAACCCGCCGGATGAATGCCGGGATCCGTTCATTAAAGCCTTTTTCAGAATGAACCATCACCTTAATCAGGCTTTGATGCGTGAAAGTGTCTTTATAGATATCCTGATCCAGGAAAATCTCCCAGATTCCACCTTCGATCCTGGTAAGCCGGTGCGAATAACGTTGCCAGTTGTTAAACTCACCGAAAAGATAGACATCCTGTGCTTTCGGAGCCCATTCACGATAGACCCAGCCACGGCGTTTGGAATCATAATGAATGCCAAAGTAATTGTACGCATCGGCAAATGCCTGAATCGTCCCCCATTCCTTTTCAATCACTTCCAATGCCTGCTGGTAGCGGTCCTTACGATCGCTAATCTCCTGTTCTGCCGGTTCCAGCCAGGGATCGTTTGCGACCAGTCCTATTTTGCGTTTTTTCTTCATAAAGATATTTTAACAGGGACAATAGGCAATAGGCAATAGGCAAAAATTGATGAAGTTAGTCATTATGATTTCCTTCTTTTTTTGCCGGTCCGCGCAAGTAGATGATCAGACCGTTAAGGAAATTGCGCAGCAACTGATCTCCGCATTCTTTATAATTCGGATGATCATCTTTCCTGAAAATGGCGCCCAGTTCGCTTTTTGAAATTTTAAAGTCCACCAGCTTAAGGATGCCGAGGATGTCGTCGTCTTTGAGTTTCAGCGCTACGCGCAACTTTTTGAATATATCGTTATTTGTCACGTGTTAGTTATTTGGTCTTTTGTTTTTCCTGTTTCTCCAGGTTTTGTTTCATTGACCTTCTTCCATAATTTTTTTTAATATGGGCCAGCTTTTCATCCAGACATCTTTACTGTCGTATGCAACGTAGAGCGGAAAGATATGCCCTAACTGCTGATCAGCTTTGGAGAGAAAATCGATAAAATGAAACGCTTCTTTTCCCCGTATTCCTATTCTATAGGTCCCCGGCAGGGAAGCGGGATGCAGCAAAACACTGGATCGCTTGCTGAGCATGGGTGGCATTGGTTTATGGGAAGACCAGGAACATCCTATATGTTCAGCAAGATAACACAGATGATGAGCGCGAGAACGATCGGAACAATCACCAGGACTTTTTTCCTGTCCCTTTTAATATAATCATTGCACAAATCAATCTTCCCGGCTGCCAAAGGATCGCCTGGCTTGTACATCAGTGCTTCCTTGTAGGTCTCCCGTGCAGATCTGAAAAGATCAATTTTCATGTATTCAGAACCCCGCTGGATGTGATAGCGATAACGAATTTCCTCGTGGGAAAGGTTCTCTTCATGAACTTCTTCGTGTGCCATAGGTTTTGTTTTTGTGTTCGAAAGTCGAAAGTCAACCAGATTCAAAAGTAATGAATTCTGCTCAATTGGCATTAATGATTCCAGATTAATGGATTTTATAGGAGATCCCCAGTCCCAGCAACTCTTTGAATTGTGTCCTTGGACCGCCAGCCTCAGTGGGATCCGGCTGAATGACGATATCATCATCATAGATCAACTGGGTTGTAACGGATGCAGCGAGCCACTTATTTACTTTCATCGTAATGAGTAAATCCCAGTTGACATCAATGTTTCCGAAGCCTTTTATATAGTTTGTGAACAGTGCCAAAGTAGTTGTCAGGTTGATGTTTTTTGCAAGGTCCTTGTTCAGATTGGCCCGAAAATAAGGTCCAAACTCTGATTTCAACTTCTTGCCCCTGTCGACGCCGAAGGAGCCTGAGTCAGATAATGCTTTGTCAAGAACGAAGGTAAACCTGCCTGAACCGGGCGATAAATAAAGATAGAACCACTTTACCGGTGCATACGTGATTCCAATACCCCCAACAAGGTATCCCGGTGCCATGAAATTTGAAATCACTGTTTTGTCATCAGGATAGTTATATCCGGCACTGAACTGCGTCCGGAAGTTCAGGAGGACGGTGATCAGCCATTTTTTGTCTTTGGAAAACTCATAGCCGTATGCACTGGTATAGTCCAGTTTATCGTTGTTCTTGGTATATTTTGCCTGACCTCCCTTACCAAGAAAATTGAACCCGTATCCTACATTCAGGGTGTTGGCCCAAATGTGTCTTCCTTTATGAAAATTCGCCATGACGTCAATGAAGGCATCGACACCGATAGAATTTTGTCCGCCTGCGGCCCAGTTCGAAAATGCAGCCTGGTTAAATGCCAGAGAGCCAGTCCCGCCAAAGTACCAGACTTTAAGGCTGTCGGGCAGTTTAACAGCAGAAACGGTTTCCTTTGCTTTTGCCACTTTCTGGATCTCCTGTGATAAAGCAATTTCCGAAATAAGAATCAATAATAAAAAGAATAAGATCTTTCTCATAAATAGGTAAGTTTAGATGATGAATAGTTGGTTATTTTTTCAACAGGTCCCTGATCTCTGTTAACAGTTCCTGTTCTTTTGTTGGTGGTGGAAGTGTTACTGGTGCTGACGGTTTCTTTGCAATCCGAGTAACCATTTTCACGATCATAAAGACGGAAAATGCAATGATGGTAAAGTCAACCAGTGTCTGGATAAAATTCCCAAGTTTGAGGGATACTGCCTCCTTTAAGATTTTACCGGTCGCAGGATCTGTAACTGCTTCCTTCATGATAATCCGGATATCCGTGAAATTGATTCCCCCCAGCATCAAACCAATTGGAGGCATGATGATATCACTGACCAGTGAAGCCACAATCTTTCCGAATGCGGCCCCGATGATGATCCCGACTGCAAGATCGATCATGTTGCCTTTCACGGCAAACTCCCTGAATTCTTTAAACATCTTCATTAGAATGATTTTAAATTATCAGGCAAAAATAAGAAAATATTTTTCTATTTATGCAGCGCCATTTATCAGTAACAAAGTTTGTCAGGAGAAACCGGTAAAATTCCTGTCATTGATATGCAAACAGTATTGTTACATCGAACTCACAGCCTGTGATTCAGGGTAAGGAAAAATGTTATTACGAAATCAGAATTATTTATTCCCGGTTCTGTTTGGTCTCGAACCGGAAGATTTATGGGAAGGAGTCCTCGTTCCGATGTTGATTGGTTTTTTTGATCTTGCTTTGTTGAACCTGCTAATCCCGGGGCTTTTGGCCATTTTCCCGGGTGAAAATTCCGGGGCTACGCCAAACTGTGCAGGAACCTGGATTTTGGCAACAGACTTACCGAGCAGTTCTTCGATTCTGGAAAACTTCCGTTGTTCCTTCTCATTGACGAGGGTGATGGCAATTCCTTCTGATTCGGCACGTGCGGTCCGGCCTATGCGGTGGATGTAATCTTCACCGTCGTGGGGAACATCGAAGTTGATCACGAGGTCGATGTTTTCAATATCTATTCCCCGTGAAAGGATATCTGTTGCAACCAGGATATTCAGGTCACGGCTTTTAAAACGGGAGAGAACATTTTCCCGCACATCCTGCTCGAGATCTGAATGAATTGCTTCGGCACCAAAATGGGCTTTTTTCAACTCAAGGCTCAGTTGTTTCGTGGCACTTTTCGTCGAACAGAAGATAAGGATAGATTTGAGTTTCTTTGCATGGAGGAGATGGGTGACAAGCGGAATCTTCTGTTTGTCGTAAACAATATAAGCTTCCTGGACGATCTTTTCGACGGGAGTAGTTGTGGCAATGTTGATCTCAACCGGATCCTGAAGGACTTTTCGTGCCATCACCCTGATCTTGGAAGGCATGGTGGCTGAAAAGAGCAGGTTTTGTCTCTTTGCCGGAAGATACGAGAGGATTTTCATGATGTCGTCATAGAATCCCATGTCGAGCATTCTGTCGGCTTCATCAAGGATAAGGAATTTCAGGTTAGCAAGTTTGACATACCCCTGGTTCAGGTGGGCGATCATCCTGCCCGGTGTACAGATAACCATGTCGGCGCCTTCTGTCAGCGCCTGTTTTTCGCGTGTGAATGCGGCGCCGTCAGTTCCTCCGTAAACAGCAATGGAACTCACTTCGGTAAAGTAGGAGAGCCCTTCCATGTGCTGGTCGATCTGCATCGCGAGTTCACGAGTCGGAACGATAACAAGTGCTTTAATGTGCTTGTCGTGGTGAAGGGTCTGGATTTTATGAATTACCGGAAGCAGGAATGCGGCAGTTTTACCGGTTCCTGTCTGAGCTGACGCAAGGATATCTTTACCGGCAAGTATCGCCGGGATGGTCTGCTCCTGGATGGGTGTTGCTGTTTCAAAACTGTTGACTTTTATTCCTTCAAGCAACCTTGAATCAAAGCCAAATTCATCAAATTTCAACGCGGAATGTAGTTATTATAAGTAGATTGGAATAATTTGTTTTACAAAGATAGTCATAAATTTCCGGTAAATCATCTTTCATCCATATTATATGATAGATACAGATATTATAATATGAATTCATCCCTGCTCACTCATCTTCACCACCCACAATTTGATTCCCACCAGGATGAGCAGGATAAAGATAAAAGAAAGGTTCAGGAGAATGGAAAGAACCAGCAGGAAATAGAATGCGGAGAAGAATGTGCTGATGTACCTGAAGGACTCAATCGTAAATTCTCCAATCCAGAGGGTAAGCAAGTTGAAGAGAAAAAGGAACAGCAGAAAGACCAGAAAGCCTTTCAGCGCTCCTTTTATATCAGCGGGACTCAGTGTAATGGAACTGCCGATCGAAAATACAAGGTACAGGAAGAGAACGATCTTCCACCAGTTTGTCTCCGGTCCGGTGAAGACAAAAGCAAGATAAGCCGTAATGCCTTTTCCTATATCATGCAACATTCCGGTAAAGGAGGTGAAGCTTGAAAATGAATCCGTCGTCAATGGAATATGAACTATACTTGTAACGCTTGTGAAAAAGAGCAACCAGGTTATCAGGAACAGCATGATCGAACCCATCAGGATGGGACCGATACCGATGAAAAAATTACCGGTAGTCTGGTATAGATTGGATGAATTCCAGGTATGTGTAACATACCCGAGACTGCCTTTTTTTGCATCCGGCGAGAACAGTTTCATTTCAGTGATCCTGTGAAAAAAGATGAGTGCAAAAAGTGCATGTCCAAGCTCATGTATGGCAGTTCCGAGCCATCCGAAAACACCCAGGAATATCCGGTTTCCCATCAGTTTGTATCCCAGTTTCTGACAGCCTGTGGAAACAAAATGCATCAGTACTGCAAGGAGTATGGATGGGCCGAAAAGTACGAAAACCTGTATCAGTGTTGACAACAGGACCTTAAGCAGATACGCGGGTATGGAATGGAGCAACTGTTCCATGAATTTGCATTATGAGGGAAGGCAAAAATGATTTACCATCCGCACAACAAAAATAGGAATATCAGCTTAGGAATTTGAAGAAAAGAAATGGTTGAATCAGGAAGCAATTCTACCCTGTTATCCCGGGAGCTTCTTTTTGTCAACATGCTTCACAATGACTGAAATCAGATCATCTTCGTTGATGGGTTTACACAGGTAATCATCAAATCCGAGGGCTTTGGCTTTCTGTTTATCTTCTTCGAAAACATACCCTGTTTGTGCAATGATTGCTACATTTTTATTAAACTTCCGGATCTCTGCAGCGGCTTCATAACCGTCCATTTTAGGCATCCGTATATCCATCAGGATCAGATCAACACCGGGATTTGCCGTGAACATTTTTACAGTTTCTTCACCATCCCAGGCATGCAGGATCTTAACGGAAGTTGACGAAAGAAGTTCCTTGATCAGGTAGAAATTCGCCATGTCATCTTCGGCGACCAGGATCAGAATGGATGATAAATTAATTGTCGGTTCCATAGGGGCTGTTTTAACTAGTCTGTTTTGTTGGCATTTTCACCTGGTAGCAAATACACCCGTCAAAGATAATTTTAATTATATATAAATACAACAACTATTATTATTTTTATAGATCATCAATTTTAGAAAGTCTGAATTAATAAAACTTCAGTTTGTGAGTAAAGATACAAAAAAACATATAAATATGTGCATCTTTTTTTCAGGCACTGCATTTCAAATCCTTGTTTGTTAGTCCTCAATCACTCTGACTGAAGTTCTTGTCAAAGGGGTTCCCGTTTAAAAAATAGCCTTTAGGTGTTGTGAAGAATTATTATTTTTGTCTTCAATGATCTCATCGGAAAGTCTCAAAGGTCGTGATTTCGATCCGGAATTAATTTTTACAGCTTCACGGAGTAGTGGCCCGGGGGGGCAGCATGTAAATAAGGTCAGCACCAAAGTTGAGCTGCGGTTTGATGTGGTGAATTCAACCCTTTTAAAACCGGCTGAGAAAGCGCTCATCCTTGAAAAGCTTGCAAAGAAAATCACACTTGATGGCGTGCTTATCATTGTCTCGCAAAGTGAAAGGTCGCAACTCAGGAATAAAGAAAAGTCCATTGTCAAATTTTATTTCCTGATTGCTAAGACCCTGGCTCCAAAGAAGAAAAGGAAAGCCACGCGCCCATCTGCTTCATCCATCGAAAAGCGACTGGAGAATAAACGGCTTACTTCTGAAAAGAAAATATTCCGGAGAGGTATTGAAGATTAGTCGTTGATAAACCAATCCTGAATCCTCCTTTATCCTCCCGAAAAACTGATATATCTCAACCCTGCCGGGGAATCATCCCAAACACTGTTTTTTTAGTTATATTTATCCAATATTTAGAATCATTATGTTCAGGATAGAAAGTAAGATTGATACAAAGAGTATTGAATTTACAAGGAACCGGGTGGAATTCCTCAAGATACTTGTTCAATATAAAGAGAACCTTGCCAAAACCCGAAAAGGCGGACCCGATTCTGCCATTGCCAGGCATAAAGAGCGCGGAAAACTTATCGTGCGCGAAAGGATTGACCTTTTGGTTGATAAAAATACTCCCTTCATTGAGTTGTCACCGATGGCAGCATTTGGTCTTTACAACGATGATTTTCCTTCCGCAGGTATTGTGACAGGCATAGGTGTTATCCATGGCAAAGAGGCTATGATCATTGCCAATGATGCAACCGTTAAAGGTGGCACATACGTGAAAGAGACCATTAAGAAGCATGTCAGGGCACAGGAGATTGCCCGTGAAAACCGGTTGCCATGCATCTATCTTGTTGACTCAGGTGGTGTTTTTTTACCCGAACAGGCAAATGTCTTTCCTGATAAATACGATTTTGGCCGCTTTTTCTTTAACCAGGCCAGGTTGTCGTCGGAAGGAATTCCACAGATTGCAGTCGTGATGGGCTCCTGTACTGCAGGCGGCGCTTACGTTCCTGCAATGAGTGATGAAACCATCATTGTCAGGAACCAGGGGACGATATTTATTGGCGGACCACCCCTGGTGAAAGCTGCTACCGGTGAAGAAGTAACTGCAGAAGAGCTGGGAGGCGCAGATGTTCATACGTCTGTTTCGGGCGTTGCAGATCACCTGGCCGAAAATGATATTCATGCCATCCAGATCTGCCGGAATATTTTCGAATCAATTACCCGGCGCGAGTACCAGCAAATGGAAACCAAAGCACCTGAAGAGCCTTATTATTCGCCTGAGGAGCTTTATGGAATATTGCCGGTAGATCTCAAGAAGCAGGTTGATTCGCGTGAAATAATTGCCCGGATTGTTGATGGAAGCTTGTTCCATGAATTCAAGGAACGTTACGCCCCGACACTGGTCACGGGTTTCGCGCATATCATGGGATTGCCGATCGGGATCCTTGCCAACAATGGTGTCCTGTTCTCGGAAACTGCCCTGAAGGGGGCTCATTTTGTTGAGCTCTGTACATCCCGGAAAATTCCGATTCTGTTCCTGCAGAACATCACCGGTTTCATTGTTGGTAAACAGTATGAACGCGGCGGTATTGCCCGTGACGGGGCAAAATTTGTACATGCAGTTGCCAATGCAGATGTTCCGAAATTCACGGTGATCTTCGGCGGCTCCTTTGGTGCAGGAAACTATGCGATGGCCGGGAGAGCTTTTGAACCCAGGTTTTTGTTCATGTACCCGAATTCCAAAATCTCTGTGATGGGTGGTGAGCAGGCTGCGAATGTGCTCATCCAGGTCAAGGAGGACCAACTGAAAGCTGCAGGCAAGAATCTGTCTGCAGCGGAAAGGCAAAACATGATGCAGACCATCCTTGATAAATATGAAGAAGAAGGCTCTGCTTATTTCAGCACTGCCCGCCTGTGGGACGACGGCATCATAGACCCCATCGATACTCGGAAGATTATCGCGCTTTCCATTGCCATCTCACGAAATAAAATCTACGGAGAAACTAAATACGGTGTTTTCAGAATGTAATCATGAAAATGTATAAAACCATAGAAACTACGCTGGAACAGGGTGTATTCACCATCCGGCTCAACCGTCCCGAAGTGCATAATGCCTTTGATGAGACGATGCTGCAGGAACTTACTGATTGTTTCCTCACCCTGGACCAGGAGAATGTTGTCTGTGTCATCCTTCGCGGCAACGGAAAATCTTTTTGTGCCGGCGTGGATCTGAACTGGATGAAATCGGGCTCCAATAACAGTTATGAAATCAACTACAAGGAGAGCCTGTTTCTTGCGAATTGCTTTTTCCTCATTTATACATGCCCGAAACCGACTATTGCTGTAATTCACGGAGTTGCCCTCGGCGGAGCAAATGGCTTGTTGGCCGCCTGTGATCTTGCTTTCTGTGCGGATGAGGCAGTTTTTTCACTCAGCGAAGTAAAGATCGGGATCGTACCGGCATGCATTTCTCCCTACGTGATAAAAAGGGTAGGTGAATACGGGGCAAAAGAACTGATGCTGACCGGACGGAGGATCAACGGGCGTGAAGCGGAGAAGTTCAGGCTGGTCAATAAATCCGTTCCGGGTGTTGAACTGGAGGATGTCGTACAGGAAACTGTTACGATGCTTCGCACAAGTGGTCCGAAAGCCATGAGTCATGTAAAGCAGCTGATCACCAAGGTGGCAAATGAATTAACCCTTGCAGAAGCTATTGATTATACAGCCAGGATGATTGCCGACATCCGTGCTTCAGAAGAAGGGCAGGAGGGAATGAACGCCTTTCTTCAAAAAAGAACGCCTGCCTGGATAAAATAAAAGATAATTACAGAACATGAAAATGATCCGGAAAATATTGGTTGCCAATCGGGGTGAAATTGCAGTAAGAGTCATGAAGACTGCAAAAAAACTCGGGATTCGGAGCGTGGCGGTATATTCTTCAATAGACCATGATTCCCTGCATGTTTATTTTGCAGATGAAGCCTGGTGCCTTGGCGAATCCGAACTTCATGAAACCTACCTGAATATTCAGAAAATACTGGATATTGCTGTAAGGTCAGGCTGTGATGCCATTCACCCGGGTTATGGATTTCTTGCTGAAAACCCACTGTTTCCTGATGCCTGCGAAAAAGCCGGGATCATCTTTATTGGTCCTTCAGGATCAGTGATGCAGAAAATGGGGAACAAGATTGAAGCCCGGGCCTTTGCAAAAAAAATAGATATTCCGATTACCGAAGGTCTTACCGGAAATAAAGAGACTTTGCTGAAATCAATCCGCAAAATTGCTTTCCCGGTTCTGCTGAAAGCTGCAGCCGGTGGCGGAGGAAAAGGCATGCGGGTGGTGTATAAAGAATCAGAACTGCCTGAAGCGATTGATGCAACCAGCCGCCAGGCATTAGCTTATTTTGGTGATGAAACGGTCTACATTGAGAAATTCATCGAGGAGCCAAGACACATTGAATTCCAGGTGCTGGGCGATTATTTTGGAAATGTAATCCATTTATTCGAACGTGAATGCTCGATCCAGCGCCGGTATCAGAAGATTATCGAGGAATCGCCTTCACCTACGCTCACTCCGGAAGTCAGGGCGGCAATGGGGAAGGCTGCTGTTAAAATTGCCAGGGAGATTGGATACACAAATGCGGGTACAATCGAATTTCTGGTTGATAAGGACCTGAATTTTTATTTCCTTGAAATGAACACCCGCATCCAGGTGGAGCATCCGGTAACGGAACTGGTTACAGGGTTTGACCTGGTTGAGGAACAGATTCACATTGCTGAAGGAATACCTTTAGGAATAAAACAGGAAGCTGTCATTCAGCGCGGGCATGCTATTGAATGCCGCATCTATGCTGAAGATCCTGCCAAAGATTTCCAGCCTTCACCTGGGAAAATGACACTTTACAAAGAACCTGAATTACCAGGAATTCGGATCGATACCGGCATTACTGCCATGATGGAGATCAAAAGCAATTTCGACCCGATGATCTCGAAGCTTATCATCTGGGGCATAAACCGTGAAGATGCCCGGGTGAAAATGATCAATACGCTAAAGGAATATATCATTCATGGCATCCAAACCAATATCTCTTACCTGGCCATGCTCCTGCAGAAAGAGGAATTCATTACAAATTCGGTTTCAACGAAATTCTGTGACCTGCATACCCCTGAAATTATAAAGGAAATCCGGCGGGAGAAAGAGCAAATTCCCGGATACCTTCCAATAATTGGATATATCCTGGCTGATCTTCAGATGAAATGCCCGGATCCGGGAAAAACCACGATATGGGAAGATATCGGGTACTGGAGAAACCGTATGAATATTGGAATCCATACGGAAACAGGAGAAGCAAGTCTGACAATCCACCGTTCTGATGATCCCTTATATGAATTTGAAACCGACGGTGAAATTTACCAGGTTCGTAAAACGTTTTCATGTGGCAACAAAACTTCATTTTTCATCGGCACTAATTCATGCACGGTTTATTTGTCGGAAGATAAAAAAGACCAGGCGTTCCTGAGTCTTGAAGGGCATATATTCCTGTTGAAGCGCAAGGATGTGCTAACCGATTCCATCGTTTCTGCGGGAGCCGAAATCATGGCCGATGGTGAGCATCACATCCTGGCGCCTATGCCCGGCAAGGTGATCAGCGTAAAGGTTGGAGTTGGTGATGTCGTACAGAAAGGCGATCTGCTTCTGATCCTGGAAGCAATGAAAATGGAAAACAGGTTGATTTCGCCGGGAATGGCACGGATCACAAAGGTGAATGTTGCGGCGAACGACCGCGTTGAATCTTCGATGCAGCTGATGATCCTCGAAAAAATTGACGAACCGGAGACATAAGATTGAAGTTTATGAATAAAGTGGTAACAGATGCAAATGAAGCGATCCGGGGAATTGTCGATCACTCCGTGATCCTGTTTGGCGGTTTCGGTTTGTGCGGCATACCGGAGAACTGCATCAAAGCTCTCGCTGCTTCATCAGTCAAAGAACTGACCTGCATTTCAAATAATGCCGGTGTGGATGATTTCGGGTTGGGCGTCCTTCTGCGGAAGCACCAGATGAAAAAGATGATTGCTTCGTATGTTGGCGAGAACAAGGAGTTTGAACGGCAATTGCTCAGCGGCGAACTGGAAGTCGAACTAATCCCGCAGGGAACACTGGCTGAACGGATCCGGGCCGGTGGCGCTGGGATCCCGGCATTCTTTGTGCCGGCAGGCTATGGAACGGAAGTTCAGGGAAGCAAGGAAGTCAGGGAATTCAACGGGAAAATGTATTTGTTGGAACAGGCCATGACTGCCGACTTTGCGATTGTCAAAGCAAAATATGGCGATACACATGGCAACCTTATCTACAATAAAGTCGCCAACAATTTCAACCAGGTCATGGCAACGGCCGGCAGGATCACGATTGCCGAAGTAGAAGAGTTGGTCCCTTTAGGGCAGCTCGATCCCAATCATATTCATACGCCAGGTGTATATGTTCAGCGGATATTCCAGGGAAGCAATTATGAAAAGCGGATCGAATTCGTGACAACAAGGAATAAATGACGAATATGCGAATGAAGTGGTTGAATTTGGGAATTAACACGGAATATTAAAATGGCACTTGATAAAAACGGAATAGCAAAGCGGATCGCTCAGGAACTCAGGGATGGCTATTATGTGAATCTCGGTATCGGGATTCCCACGCTGGTGGCGAATTACATTCCCCAGGGGATGGAAGTGATCCTTCAATCGGAAAATGGTTTACTTGGTATTGGACCGTTTCCAACAGCAGAAGAAGTTGATCCGGATCTGATCAATGCCGGGAAGCAGACAGTCACAGCTTTACCCGGTGCAGCTTTTTTTGATTCATCGATAAGTTTTGGGATGATCCGTGGCGGGCATATCGACCTGACCGTGCTGGGTGCTTTTGAAGTCTCCGAAAAAGGCGACATCTCTAGCTGGAAGATCCCGGGGAAACTCGTCAAAGGCATGGGAGGAGCGATGGACCTTGTAGCTGCGGCGAAGAATATCATCGTGGCTACGACGCATACCGACAAGGATGGAAAATCAAAACTTGTTAAACAATGCATGCTTCCGCTGACCGGTGTGAAGTGTGTCAGGCGTATCATCACTGACCTGGCTGTTGTTGATGTAACACTGCAGGGATTTCAGCTTATTGAACGCGCCCCGGGGGTGACGGTGGAGGAAATAATAAATGCCACGGAAGGGACATTGATCGTTGCGGATGAAATACCGGAAATGCAGTTGTAAATTTTATTTTTCAGTTCATCAGGCATACACAAAGAATTCAGAGACCTATGAATTATCCTAAAAAAGTAACCATCGGTGACATCACCATCAGGGATGGCTTTCAGCATGAAGAGAATTTTATTCCAACAGAAGCAAAGATCTGGGTTGCCGAGCAGCTGATCCTTGCCGGATTCAGGCACATTGAAGTTACTAATCTTGGCAACCCGCAGGGAATGCCACAGTTCAGGGATGCTGATGAAGTGCTGAAGAGCATCAGGAACAGCAAAAAGATCGCGCATCTCATCGGGGAGGTTTCTATCACTGCCATTACAATCCGCGAGAAAGCGATCGAACGAGCCATCCGCGCCAAGAAGGACGGGTTTGGCCCTGACAGGATCCTGCTCATGGTTTCTACAAGTGAATCTCATCATGTAAAGAATTCAGGACTCAGCCTGGCTGATTACTGGAAAATGGCGGAAAAATACATCCCGTTAGCGCGCGATGCCGGGATCAAGGTGAACGGAACGGTCAGTACAATCTGGGGTTGCCCGATCGAAGGACCCACGGAAATGAGCAAAGCAATCGAATTTACAAATCGCTGGTTCGCGATCGGGGCTAACGATGTAGAGCATGCCGATCATGACGGCTCTGCAAGTCCCGACAGGGTTTACAGGTATTATTCGATGCTGCTTGACACAGTTTCGAAAGTGGAAAAACAGATTGTTCATTTCCATACAACCCGTGGATGGGGACTTGCAAATGTACTGGCCGCGCTCCAGGCAGGCATGGTGAATTTTGAATCCTCGATGGGCGGCATTGGCGGACAGCCGGCAAATTTTGTCAGCGGAGTGCCTGTGGCCGGAACCGGGAGTTATTACTATAAAGATCCGAATCTGGTGGGATTGGTTTCAACAGAGGATATGATCGTGATGATGGATGAAATGGGGATAGATACCGGTGTCGATGTGGATAAAGTCCTTGAGATTGGCCAGATGGTTGAACGGATTGTGGGAAGAAGGCTGCGGTCTGAATCCATCAGGAACGGGAGGATTCCCAAGGCAATGACTGCTAAATTTTGAACGAATGAAAATCATTGAACTACCGAGAGAAGGAATGCAGAGCAGCCCGTTCATCATTCCTACACGGGAAAAAATTGAATATATCAACCTGCTGCTGAAAGCAGGATTCCATACTGTGGAGATGGGAAGCATGGCTTCTCCAAAGTTTGTTCCGCAGGTTGCTGATACCGTTGAGGTGATTAAAAATCTTGATCTCTCGGAGAGCAAATCAAAGTTGATGGTACTCGTACTTAACAGGAAAGGCGCTGAAACGTTATCTGATCTCGAACAGGTTGACTGCATCTCGTATCCTTATTCCATCTCGCCGGTATTCCTGAAAAAAAACCTGAATGCAACCCAGGAAAAATCGTTTGAAGATGTCAGTGCGATCCTTGAAATCTGCCGGGAAACTAAAAAAGAAGCTGTTATCTATCTTTCCATGACTTTTGGAAATCCTTACGGGGATGAATGGAGCATGGATATCCTTAAGAAACACATTGGGAAACTGGCAGATGCCGGGGCAAAGGTGATCCCACTCTCGAATGTCTCAGTGAGGATTGATGAAAGGATGGTCAGGAATGTGTTTACTTCTGTGAGGAAAACATTCCCGGATATTGAATTCGGACTTCATCTGCATACCGACGGCAAGAACCGGGGGCCTGTTATTGATGCAGCCCTGGAGACCGGTATCACGCGGTTTGACAGTGTTTTGAACGGGCTCGGAGGATGTCCGATGACCGGCGGCAGAATGCTTGGGAACCTCGATACAACATATCTATTACATCATCTTGATCAAAAGAAGATCAGTACAGAGATCGATGAACAACTTTTTATGCGTGCAGGTCTGATGGCATCGAAGGTGTTTATGCCTCCTGAATGATTACATTTTTTCAACGAAAGATTAACCAAAAACACACTTCTATGATTTTGACTGAAGAACATCACATGATTCGCAAAACCGTTCGTGATTTTGCTGAACGCGAAATACGCCCTGTCGCCCGGGAACTTGATGAAAAGGGTGAATTTTCGATTGAGCTGACAAAAAAGCTTGGTGACATTGGCCTGTTTGGTTTGCGGACCCCGCACGAGTATGGCGGGCTGGATATGGATACGCTTGCATATGTGCTTGCCGTTGAAGAACTGGCGCGCGTTGACAGTTCACAGGCAGCCACCATCGCAGCCCATATTTCGCTTGGTATCGGGCCAATCCTTCATTACGGGTCTGAAGAACAGAAGAAGTATTACCTTCCAATGCTGGGAACTGGTGAAGCAACCTGGGCATTCGGGCTGACTGAACCTGAAGCCGGATCGGACTCAAGAAATACAAAATCCACCGCTGTTCTCGACGGGGATCATTGGATTATCAATGGTTCCAAAACGTTCATCACAAACGGATCCTCCAGGATCAACAAAGGAGCAACGGTCCAGGTTGTGACGGATGATAAAGGCGGTAGGAAAGAGTTTTCCACCATCCTGGTGAATGCCGATACGCCCGGTTTCCGGCGTGTTCCTATGCATGGGAAGATGATGTGGCGTGCCTCAGATACTGCAGAATTGTTCTTTTCGGATTGCCGGGTTCCGGTAAGCAACCTGCTTGGTAAGCGCGGTGAAGGCTCCAAGATTATGCTGAATACGCTCGACAGCGGCCGGCTTGCGATTGCTGCCATCGGGCTCGGACTGGCACAGGGAGCTTTTGAAATGGCACTGAAGTATGCAAAACAGCGGAGGCAATTCGGGCAGCCGATTGCCACCTTCCAGGTAAATGCCTTTAAACTGGCGGATATGGCAACGAAAATCGAACTTGCGCGAAATCTTTTGTACAAAGGTGCATGGCTGAAATCAAGTGATAAACCTTTTGCAAAAGAAGCTGCCATGGCCAAATTGTATTGTTCGGAAATTGCCAGGGAAGTTGCGGACGAAGCAGTTCAGCTTCATGGCGGGAATGGATTAATGAAAGCCTATGACATTGAGCGGTTTTACCGTGATCAGCGCCTGCTTCAGATTGGTGAAGGTACTTCTGAAATTCAGCGCCTGGTAATTTCGAGGTATATTGGTTGCTATGATGATTGAGCAAACCTTTCAGCAAGCGTGAATGATTCTTTCATCCTGACTCCTTTTTCCGTTATTGCCAGTGTACAGCACTCATGGCTGAGATCATGTTCAAAGAATAACACATACTCATTCTGTGCAGCTTCGTTCAGGAACTTATCCTTTTCGTCCAAGGTAATCAGCGGACGGGTGTCGTAGCTCATCACATAGGGTAGTGGTATATGTGCTATAGAAGGCAGCAGATCTGCCATGTATACCAAAGTTTTGCCGTTGCAACGGATGAATGGAATTACCTGGCCGCTGGTATGACCATGAAACAGGCGCACAGAAATGCCGGGAAACAACTCGCAATCTTCTTCAATCAGGTTTAGTCTGCCAAACTCTTTGATCGGAAGAATATTTTCTTTCAGGAAAGATGCTTTCTCCCTGTTGTTTGGGGTTGTTGCCCAATCCCACTGTTTTTTGCTGGTGTGATAGATGGCTTTCTTAAAAGTCGGAACATATCCGGTTTTATCCTCATTCCAGCGGATGGCATCCCCGCAGTGATCAAAATGAAGATGGGTAAGGATCACGTCGGTGATATCATCTGTCGTATAACCAGCTTTAGCTAATGATGAATCCAGACTGGAATTTCCGTTCAGGTAATAGTTTGCGAAAAATTTTTCCGTTTGTTTAGTCCCGATACCCGTATCAATAAGAATCCTGCGATCATCATCCTCAATCAGCAGGCAACGCATGATCCAGTTACACAGGTTGTTTTCATCACACGGATAGGCTTTGCTCCAGATCACTTTGGGAACAACACCAAACATGGCGCCGCCATCCAGTTTTAAATTCCCTGTATCGATTGAAAATAATTTCATGGAAGATCACTTACTTTTTAAATTTTCATATTGATTGTTGCCATTTTGCATTTTACCTTTTTCCTATTTGTATTCCTGCACCACCATCTCTCCTTTGATCACTCTCAGTGCATTTGTTGCCATGGCCTTGATCTCATTATCCCCGGGATAGAGGAAGGTCGGGGCAAATTTATCTACATGTTCGAGAATCTCCTTAACCACGAAACTGCTGTGGGCAAGTTCGCCGGTAATCAGGATTCCGTCCACTTCTCCTTTAAGTACAGCAAACATTTCCCCGATGGTTTTTGAGACCTGGTAAGCCATTGCGCGCATGATCAAACTTGCATGCTCATCGCCGTTGCTTATCCTGTTCTCAATTTCGTTCATGCTGCGGGTTCCCAGGTGTGCATTGATACCTCCACAGTGCGTAAGCAGGCACAACATCTGGTCAAGCGTTTTCTTTCCTTCGAAACAGGCTCTGACAACATCTCCAAGCGGAAGGCTGCCGCTTCTAACCATAGAGAATGGCCCGTCGCCTTCAAATCCCTGGTTTACATCAATGACGCGTCCTTTTTGATGTGCTCCCACCGTTGTGCCATTTCCCATATGTACAACGATGAGGTTCATTTCCTCATATTTTTTCTTGTGCGTCTCTGCATGCATCTTGGCCACAGCTTTCTGATTCAGGGCATGGAAGATTGATTTTCTCACGATTTCAGGAGCCCCGGTAATACGGGCAACATCCTGCAATTCATCCACTACTGTCGGATCAGCAATCAGTGCCAGGGTGCCGGGAATTTCTCCGGCAATAGCATCTGCAAGGAGGCCGGCAATGTTGATCACATCTTCCCCAACCGGGCTGAAGACCAGGTCATGCTTCAGTGCCTCATTCACTTTGTAAACTCCGGATTGTACCGGTTTGATCAGTCCACCGCGTGAAATAATAACCTTTAGCTGGTCGGTTGAAAACTGGTTATTGGAAAGTTCCCTGATCACTACATTCTTGCGGAATCCAACCTGGTCATAGATAGAAGGGAATGATGCCAGTTCTTCTTTAGGATGTTTCCTGCTGTTCATATAGAGCAGTTTGTAGTTATCATAAACTGCAATCTGCGTTTCCTGGTCTTTGGGGTTAACAACGAGAATGTTAAACGGGATCATAAATTTGGATTTAGGGATTACATATTTCTGCGGTATTGTCCGCCAACACTGAAAAGCGTCTGTGTTATTTCACCAATTGAACAGACTTTGGTTGCTTCCATTAATGCTTCAAAGATATTATGATTTTTCGTTGCGGCATCAACCAGAGTTTTCTGTTGTTTTACAACTTCGTTTGCATAGGTTTTATGCAGCTCTTCAAGCATGCTGATCTGGTACTGTTTTTCGGTTTCGGTGGCCCGGATCACTTCCCCCGGGAGGATTGTCGGAGAACCTTTGCTCGAAAGGAAAGTGTTCACGCCAATGATTGGTAATCCGCCGTTATTCTTAAGGGTTTCATAATACAGCGATTCTTCCTGGATCTTTCCGCGCTGGTACATCGTCTCCATGGACCCAAGCACACCTCCGCGTTCCGAAAGCCGGTCAAACTCCAGCAATACGGCTTCTTCAACCAGGTTTGTCAGTTCCTCGATAATAAATGCGCCCTGGTTTGGATTCTGGTTTTTTCCCAGTCCCAGTTCATTGTTGATGATCATCTGGATGGCCATTGCACGCCTGACGGATCCTTCTGTCGGCGTAGTAATTGCTTCATCATTGGCATTGGTGTGCAGAGAATTGCAGTTATCGTAGATCGCATAAAGCGCCTGCAGTGTAGTCCTGATATCATTAAAATCAATTTCCTGCGCATGCAGCGAACGTCCGGAAGTCTGGATATGATATTTCAGCATCTGCGACCTTGGATCTGCCTTGTACCTGTGTTTCATAGCTTTCGCCCAGATCAGACGGGCAACACGGCCAATTACGGAGTATTCGGGATCAAGGCCATTGGAGAAAAAGAAAGAGAGGTTGGGTGCAAATTTGTTGATGTCCATACCACGGGATACATAGTATTCCACATACGTGAATCCATTGGCCAGTGTGAATGCAAGCTGTGAGATCGGATTTGCACCGGCTTCAGCAATATGATATCCGGAAATGGAAACCGAATAGAAATTCCTGACATCATGGTCAATAAAATATTCCTGGACATCACCCATCATCTTCAATGCAAAATCTGTTGAGAAGATGCATGTGTTCTGTGCCTGGTCTTCCTTCAGGATATCTGCCTGGATTGTTCCCCTGACCTTACTCAGCGTTTCGCTTTTTATCTTTTCGTAAATCTCTGCCGGCAGCACCATATCCCCGGTTACACCAAGAAGCAACAGTCCAAGTCCATCATTCCCTTTCGGAAGATCACCCTGGTAAATTGGCCTTACAGTTCCTTGTTTCCTGTAAATTGATTTGATCTTTTTCGTGACTTCTTCCTTCAGCCCATTCTGCACGATGTATGCTTCGCATTGCTGATCAATCGCTGCATTCATAAAATAGCCCACCATGGCAGGTGCGGGACCATTGATTGTCATGGATACAGAGGTATTCGGATCAAGCAGGTGAAATCCTGAATAGAGTTTTTTCGCATCATCAAGACAACAGACAGAGACACCGGAATTCCCGATCTTCCCATAGATATCGGGCCGAACTGCAGGATCGTGTCCATACAGTGTTACCGAATCATACGCTGTGGACAGTCTTACAAAAGGCATCCCGGCAGAAAGGTAATGAAACCGTTTATTGGTTCGTTCCGGACCGCCTTCACCGGCAAACATCCGCGTAGGATCTTCGCCTTCACGCTTGAAAGGAAATACACCGGCTGCAAATGGAAATTCTCCCGGGACATTTTCTTTCAGGTTCCATCGCAGGAGATCTCCCCATGCTTGGTAGGAGGGCAGCGAAATCTTCGGGATTTTAAGATGTGACAAGGATTCTGTATGAGTTTCCACGCGGATCTCTTTTCCCCTGACCTCATAGCTGTAAAATTCCCCGGTATAAGATTTCTTCTTCTTTTCCCAATTTTTAATAATATCAAAATTCAGGGGATCAAGTTCCTTTGTTACCTCTTCAAAGAGCATATCCAGCTCAAGCATGATGCCGGTCTTGTTGCTGGGTTCTGCATTCTCGCGGCTGACATGTTCAGGCTTTTCCCTGATCGTTTCAATGGTTTGGGCAATGGCATAAAGCTGTTGGGCAACCTTCGACTGCTCTTCTGCCCAGGTATTATAATTTCGTATGGTCTCTGAAATTTCTGCCAGGTATCTTACCCGCTTCGGAGGAATAATGCTGATCTTTTCGGGGCTCTCATTTTTTTCTTCAAAATGGCTGGAGAAGAGTACTTTGGTTATTTCTTCAATTTTCCTGATGAGGGCCTTGTAAAGACTATTGATCCCCGGATCATTGAATTGTGATGCAACCGTACCGAAAACCGGCATTTGTTCCAGGCTCTTTTCAAAGAGTTTGTGATTGCGCTGGTATTGTTTTTTTACATCCCTCAGGGCATCCGGTGCACCGCGTTTATCAAATTTGTTGATGGCCACGAGATCAGCAAAATCAAGCATGTCGATCTTTTCCAGTTGCGTAGCCGCACCATATTCCGGGGTCATCACATAGAGTGTCAGGTCGCTGTGATCGACGATCTCGGTGTCCGACTGACCGATCCCGGAAGTCTCCACGATCACAAGGTCAAAACCTGCAGCTTTTACAATGCTGATGGCATCCCTGACATATTTTGACAACGCAAGGTTCGACTGGCGGGTTGCCAGTGAACGCATGAAGACATTGTTGTTGTTGATCGAATTCATGCGGATACGATCGCCGAGCAATGAACCGCCGGTTTTGCGTTTGGTTGGATCGATTGAGATGATGGCCAGGGTTTTTTCCGGCAGATCGGAGAGAAACCGGCGAACAATTTCATCCACCAGCGAGGATTTCCCGGAACCACCGGTTCCGGTAATACCAAGAATCGGGATCCTGTGTTCTGCTGACATCTCCTCAATCTTCGCCATCAATGGCCGGGTCTTCTCAGGAAAATTCTCGGCCGCTGAAATCATCTTGCCAAGAATCTTGCGGTCTTTCAGCGGAATTTTATTCAGGTCTGAAGAAGTGACATTCCCGACAGGAAAATCGGACATTTCCAGGATGTGGTTGATCATTCCCTGGAGTCCCATTTCCCGTCCGTCATCCGGTGAAAAAATCCTTGTGACACCATACTCCTGCAATTCCCTGATCTCGTGGGGAAGGATCACACCGCCGCCGCCTCCGAAGATCCGGATGTGTTCGCAGTCCTGTTCCTTCAACAGGTCAACCATGTATTTGAAATATTCAATGTGACCACCCTGGTAGGAGGTTAATGCAATGGCCTGAACATCTTCCTGGATTGCACAATCGACGACTTCCTTCACAGACCGGTCATGACCCAGGTGAATCACTTCGGCACCACTGGCCTGCAAAATGCGGCGCATGATATTGATCGTGGCATCATGACCATCAAAGAGAGAAGCCGCAGTGACAATCCTGATATGATTTACCGGCTGGTAAGCTTTTGTTTCCTGCATCAGATCGCTGGTTTATTATTAATCATTCATGATTGCCCGTGAAATGATGATCTGCTGGATCTCGCTTGTGCCTTCGTAGATCTGGGTCAGCTTGGCTTCACGCATCAGGCGCTCCACATGGTATTCCTTTACATAGCCGTAGCCTCCGTGGATCTGGACGGCTTCCGTTGTTACGTACATTGCCGTTTCTGCAGCCCAGTATTTAGCGATAGCACTTGCGGTTCCGTATGGCTGGTTCTGATCTTTCAGCCATGCAGCCTTCAGGCAGAAATGTCGAGCTGCTTCAATTCGCACATGCATCTCCGCCAGTTTGAATGCAACTGCCTGGTGATTGATGATCTCTGTTCCAAAGGCTTTTCTTTCTTTCGCATATTTCAATGCTCTTTCGTAGGCACCTTGCGCAATACCCAGGGCCTGCGCCGCGATCCCGATGCGTCCGCCTTCGAGTGTTTTCATGGCGAATTTAAACCCGAAGCCATCTTCCCCGATGCGGTTTTCCTTCGGAACAATCACATCCGTGAACATGACAGAATGAGTGTCCGAACTTCGCATTCCCATCTTGTCTTCATGCGGCCCCAATGAGATGCCCGGTGAATGACGGTCAACGATAAGCACATTGATTCCCTTGTGTCCTTTTTCCGGATGTGTTTGTGCGATCAGGAGATAAGTAGATGCTGAATTTCCGTTGGTGATCCAGTTCTTTGTACCGTTTACCAGGTAATGATCTCCTTTGTCGATCGCCGTAGTCTTCTGGGAAGTGGCGTCGGAACCTGCATTTGGCTCAGAAAGCAGGAACGCGCCAATTTTTTCTCCACGTGCCAGCGGTTTCAGGTATTTCTCCTTCTGTGCTTCCGTTCCATATTCTTCAAGTCCGTAGCAAACCAGGGAATTATTCACAGAGACAATTACACCTACAGATGAATCGACTTTTGAAATTTCTTCCATTGCCAGCACATAGGAGATTGTATCCATCCCACCACCATCGTATTTTGTCCCTACGAGCATCCCAAGAAAACCCAGGTCTGCCATAGCTTTGACATGTGCAGCAGGAAATTCTGCCTTTGCGTCTCTTTCGAGGACATCTTTAATCAATTCGCGCTGGGCATAATCCCTTGCCGACTGCTGGATCATGATCTGTTCTTCTGTGAAATTGAATTCCATAGTAATTGATATAAAAATGAAAATGACAGATAAGTAACGTCAGGATTATTATACAAATTTAGTACTTACATAGAATGATTCTATTTTTTAACAAGAATTAACAAAATAAAAGATTGGAAATTCCCCTTTCTTGATCTCAGACATGAAATCACCCGGGAACCGCTCGATGTTCCTTCTGACCTGTTCGTTTAATCGCCGGGTTGTC
>TBL_comb47_HYPODRAFT_10001816_pt1 | contig 27211 bp, 15 predicted proteins | sample TroBogypolimnion_40_FD_10682 | JGI IMG/M metagenome (IMG submission 10682) | reverse complement strand
GCTGAAATAATGCCAGATCCAGCCACAATGCTTGTCCCTTGAATAGTAAATGTAAACCCATTGTTGGTATAGGTGTTGCCTGGCAGCGGAGCAACAGAAACCCCAGAAACAGTAAAGACATATTGGGAGGTGCAAATACCAATTTTGTAAGCGTCGGTTCCGTTTGGCGTTACTGAGGCTGGAAATTGAAAATAAGCCCAACCGCAGTTTTGGGTTTGAAGGTTTGGAAAATCAGCAATTTGCAGGGTTGTGCTGGCTTCTCTGGCTCCTGCGGAAGTGTTGTTGGCAAAATAGACCGTTACTGTGCCGACCGAGGCAACGGATCTGGAGTAAATTCTAACCGCAACCCCACCGACTGCCGAAGCCGCAGGGACGAAGGTCGAACTGTACTGGAAAGCGGTTGTAGCGGCTGTTCCTGTGGCAACCGAGTCATTTTCAGCCGTAGACGATACCTGCAACCACGAACCGGATGCTGTTAGATTACCTCCTGCTGGATTGGAAATGTAGGTAGCCATTGTTATTGTCCTGATGAACTGGTCGGTGTTAGTGCTAACTGAACCTGATTTACAAAATATTGTGTTGCCGGTATTGTATTGTCAGTTATTGGCAATTGATTAAAAGCTTCCAAAATTGTATTAATATTATTGTTTAAGCGTGTTAACAGGAGGGGTTGGAGCCCTTCTTGGGTCGGTATCCCATAAAAATTCAATACAGGATTAATAATATTATTAACATTATTTAAGACATTTAAATCTGGATTTGACGAATTTATATAGTCATACACTAAACCAGATGCATCTTGTATTTGTTTAATAACCCACTGTCTTGTTTGATTGTCATTGTAAGCTTGCGTGGCATTATTACATTCTGTTGCACCAATCGAGTCTAGATCGTTATCCTCGCCGACTTTAAATTCCTTCATTAAACGAACATCTGGCATAATACCAGAATTATCGGTTAATATTAAATCATAACTGGTATATCCGTATTGAGATAGTCTATTAATAAATTGGTAGTTATATGCCATACTCTTAAATAGTTGTTAACGTTTATTTCCGATGATTGAGACACTTATTATAGTTGAATTTGATACCGAATTTAGATTAAATTGTATAATATCATTGGCATTTAGCGAAGATGTCCAAGTTGACACTGTCAAGTTTCTATTACTAATCTGGCTTGACAATGTCGGCAATTCACTTCCGGCAACACTGGCAGAAGCACCACCATAAGTAGACCGAATTACATCTACCACAGCAGAACCGGATGTATTCGCATTAATATACCAACCAGTAACTGTAAGATTATATGGGATTGTTACGAATCCCTTTATACCTGTAGATGGGACTGCTCCATTACCATTAATTGTCATTCCAAAAGATGCAAGGATAGCGGGTTGAATATAACTCGCAGTTGCTGCATAGCTTGATGATAAAGAATAACTTGCACTAACAGCATTTGAGATGGATCCTGTTATTACAACAGATCCAGATACATAACTGGCGGTTCCTGCGGTATTTGCATACGAACTGGAAACCGAATTATTGCTCCAGCTTGATGTGATTGGGTAAGTTGAACCTGTAACTAGTGAAGGAGGAGTTGGTGCCCAACTAGAGCTTAAAGCATACGAACTAGAAATTGCATTATCACTGTTTAACGAATGGCTGGAACTAATATTATAGCTTGCGGTGTTAGCCAAATTTGGTATAAAATTGATTGATGATGCTGTTAAAGCTGATGTAGCAACACTAGATGACGTTGAAATGTTGGAATAGCTTGCCGACGTGCTATTATTTGAATAGCTGGAAGTGGCCGGCACAAAATTTATAGACGAGGCAGTTTGTGCAGTTGTTGCATTTAGTGAATATGATGCACTCGTAGAATTATTGGAATAACTCGAACTTAATGCATATGAACAGGACAATGGCTCCATGGAATTGAAGTTAACCGATACAGATCCTGATGTAGCATCCGTTGTTATTACATAGCCAATAAACTGTGTATAATTTGGAGAACTTGGCTGAACATTTGTTAGTGATCCACTATTTGTAGCACTGACATATAATTTGTCCCCAATATTAAATCTAGACGTATCAAATATACACTCAGTTCTACCAATTTTTAATACCCGACCATATCCACCAGAACTAATACCTCCGGTGTTAATAACGATTCCAACAGCAGGCAGTGTATTAAGAGAATTTGCCATTGCTCTCTTAACATTTGGACTAGTTCCCGTTGATCCAGATATATAAACAATTTCTCCAGTATTCAGTGTATTAATTTCTGAATTGTGCCCGGTAAATAAAACATCTCTACCAATTCTAATATTATATCCAGTATAATCTGTCCAATTTAATTGATTAACTCCGTTTACAGTGTTGGAATATAATCTAGCACTTGCCGTTGGAGGAACACCCACAGAAGTTCCAGATGCAATATCTAAAGAACCATTTAATGAATAACTACCATTTAATACTTTTGAATTATTCCATTTAGAGTCTCCATCCGCACCATATATCAATAAATCTCCACTAGTAGGTGATACAATAGATACATCAGTTAAATCTGTCAAATAATTAGCAATTGTGCTACTACCACCAGAACCACCAGAATTCCTAAACAATCCGGCAGAAAGAATTGCATAACTAGTTGAATCCGTAAATGTTGCATTATTTCTAACTATTAATGTTCCGAGTGATATGGCACTTTCCGCTGTTATCGTCGATTCTGAAAATGTTTCATATGGAATATTAGCAATTGCATCTGTTTGGGTTGTATAAGTGGCGTTACCATAATAAACTATTACCGCTTTGGTTGCACTATTAGGAAACCAATAACATCTCTGAACGGTCCATCGTCTATTGGCACCAGTGCCGGGAACTGCTGTTAATACCCCATTACTATTATACCGTGTCGGATCAATTGAAGAATATCCAATTCCACCGTTACTATCATAAACAAATGAGCTACCACTTTGATAGTATCTAAAAATTTTACTTACATTTGTTCCTGGATCAACAATGTAACTTGGATTGTTAGGGTCAACTGTATAATTTCTCCCATCAGCCCAAGCCGTTCCACTTCCCACTGTTAAACTTCCAGTAGAACTTCCGCTCGGTGTCATTGCATATCCACTTAATTTTAGGGAACCAAACGCTTTTATGAAATCATATGTTCGTTGTTTATATCCATATGATAATGCTGGATATGTGACCACACCGTTAATTGTTGAGAAATTTTGGTGTAATACAAGTCCCAAAAATAAGTCTGTATTATGTTGTCCGTCTGCCCATGGTTGATTTCTTTCCAATACATTTCCTGATGAGTCAATCCCAATGAAACTGGAAATTGATGATGTTAAATATGATAATGGATAATTTGTTATTGTATTCCAGTTTACATAATTAATTGTTGGATATGGTTGTTCTGTTATTGTTGCGTTAAGATTGACAATAATGCCGCTCCCACTTCCAATGTTGATAGTTGTGGATGAACCAGTGGTAATCGATCCTCCCCATAATACCCCAGTATAAAGGTTATCTTCCAGCCAACTTAACTGTACTGTATCGGTCGCTAAACCATTATATTGTGAGAAATATATTTGATTAGTTGAACCGCTTACGTAGATATACCCGGCAGAATGATCAGTGGGGATTATATTGGCATTTACCGGTAGTAATTGCAAATAATCATTAATTGTTAACCCAGAAAATGACGCCGTGTTAGCAGAAATTGTATTCGATACAATTCCGCTTGAACTAACATATCCACCAGACAAATTTGTTGACGTTCCACTATTCAATGAATAGCCTGAGCTTATACTATAGTTGGACCAACTTGATGTGATTGGGTAAGTTGAACCTGTTACTAATGCTGGGGGAGTTGGTGCCCAACTTGACGATATAGAATATGAACTGGAAACCGAATTATCACTATTCAACGAATGGCTGGAACTAATATTATAGCTTGCGGTGTTAGCCAAATTTGGAACAAAGTTAATTGATGATGCAGTAAGAGAATTAACAGACCAACTAGACGTGTAAGAATAACTTGATGTAGGCACGCTTGTGGGAACATTGGCAGCGTAACTAGCAGATAAAGCATACGAACTAGAAATTGCATTACTAGAAGTTACTGAATTGTTGGACCAGCTTGATGTTATTGGATAAGTTGAACCAGTTATTAATGATGTTCCAGAACTTCCGCTTGAATTTAAAGCATAGCTAGCAGTTCCAAAAAATCCTACTCCTGGGTTGGTTGTTAAAAATGCACTGGCAGTAATCGGAACTGTTAGACTAATAGACCCAGAATTTAACGTATTTACTACGGATTGTTGATCCGCTGAAAGATAATTTGGAATATATTTGTATAATGTTTGACCATATTGGTCAAAATTTATAACATCTATAAGTTCTGAATATATTAGGTTAAAATCAACATCGAAAAATTCTATTTTAATTTCAAACTGTTCATTTTTGACAGTAACATCAAATGGTATTCTAACAGTATATAAGTCTGGGTTAAATCCATATTCTGAAAATGTTGAAACCGAGAAGTTTGATATCCTTATCGATGACAAATTTACGGGTACCATTACTATAGTTCCTCGATAATCATTAACAAACGAAAAGAGCGTTTTATCCATGACGGAATCAAATGTCACGGAACTTTTTCCTGGCGGCAATATATATTCGGCCAATTTTAAACCAACCCCATTAACATATGCAGGATCTGATTGTGCCAGATCATTATTAAATGACCCAGTGAAATAAAACGTTAGTCTGGATTCTTTGGTTATGTCATTAGACGTTAATGCCAAATCGGCTCCAATTGAATAATCCGTATTGGGGTACAATTCCAAAAAGTTGCTATCATATGATGCACTTTTTCTTGTCTCGAAAGCATTAGAATCATAGGGAATATATGCGGAAGACGTAGTGTAGATAGAACTATTGTTTTTAATGATAATATATTGTGATAGACTAATCCCCAATGGATTTGGCGAAGAACAATTTATTGTCATCGAATCCAATATTGGGTCGGAAGATTGTGTTAGATGTAAATTCGCACTGCTACTATAGTAGTATCTATTAACATGAGTCTGGTTTGGATATTTTCCGATCTCATTGAAAAACCTATTTACTGTAATAGTGTCTATAAGTATATTTTTGTTTTCTAATGGTTCATCGGCAATGCATTCATAGTCTGATGATTTATTCAAACTTCTTCTATAAATTTTGTGTCGGTAAACTTTTCCAGTAAATGTTGCCAAATTTGAATAGGTAACTTCCAAATATCCATTTTTAAGGAATACAATACCACCATTATGTGGCATATATTGAAAAATTTTCTTCTTATCTGGATTACTTTCGTCATCTGCTTCAGAACCAGTAATATATCCAACATGGACATATTTGTTTGTAAAATTTCCATGTATAATAGGAACTACTTGATTAACATTTCCGGTAAAATATGTAAACGGAGAATCGATTGTAATTGATCCTGTATTAATTACACCAGTGATATCATAGGATTGTGTTATATCTACAGATCGAGTAACTATATTATTTCCGTTCAAGTATGATATTGTATCAACATTTAACACAATAGTGGAATTAACATTATCAGACGAAAACCCCTGAGAAGTATTTAATGTTGTTAATGTATATCCTGTTTGCGTTTTTTTCGGATCAATTGCATTAATATCAGAATAGGCCCTGGGAACATTTGGTGTACCATATATACTTCCCGAAATGATAATTGGGTCCGTATTTGCTGACGAAAGGGTTTCATTCAAAACATAAACCAGAGATGAATTTGTTTCGATTTTTGGAGTCTGATAAAAAATCACCTTGGAACGATTTTCCTGGGAAGGGTCAATTTTTATGTTTGTAGACCATCGAACATTTTGCCCTGTAGCAGTTGTTCCGACCAAAGTTATTGTCCCAATTCCTGGTTCTGTAGATTGATCTACTGTAATGGAAATCGCCAAATCTGTGGTCACATTATATGAATAATATCCTGATTCAGCCACTTCATAATATAAAGCATTTCCAGATGCATCTAATACTTCGACCAAAATTTGTGCATTTGATTTTAAAAGTGGTGAACCATTTATGGCAAACAACGTTTTGCCTGCATTAAGAACCGAAGGAAGTTCTGAAACAACGAAGTAATCGGAAAGATGAGAAGCATCCTCAATATCTACAGGCATGGTTGATAAGCTATATTTTGCCCCGGATTTTTGTGTATTATTTATCATATACAATAATAAATATCGATTTATAACGGTTTAATACAAACAATAACTAGCTTAAATTACGGCAGGATTGCATTATACTGTTGTTTTAGTGTCTGTCTAGCCTCTGCGGTCATGGCATCGTAATTCGGATCGGATTTTATCTTATTTATAATTGTTGGAATATTTTCCAAATCTTTCTCTGTAGCATCAACCCCCAATAAAATTTTTGCAATTTCTTTAGGGTTTTTACTGACTATCTTATCTGTTGATCTATCAACCAATCCATTTTTATATGACCATTTGAGGTTTTTATATTTTGCTATACTGGCCAACAATACATGTCTTTGCATTCCCCGATATGGTTCTGGTTCTCCTCGCATACTCCATTTCATCCATGCAGGATCACCGAACATAAAATCTGTCTGAACAAACCCATTCTCTTCGTTTCCAAGGATAGGGGTCTTGAAATGGACGGAATCTCCTGTCTTTTTGACAAATTCCTTTGGATCGTGTTTGGTCTTTATAGCCCATTTAATAAGAATCGCTGACAATTGTTCTTTGGATATGGTAGAAACATCGACAGCCAAATCTAAATCTCCAGATGAATCCTTGATACCAGTTGTTCCCAATGTATTATCCACCAGTTTTAATCCGGTCAATTTTTCCAACCAGTTAATTGTAGGAATAACATCGGGTTTATTAATTCTATGTGTCAATATTTTTCCAGAGGGGTCCTTGAATACGTTTCCGCCTTCATTAAGTGTACTTCCAAGTATGGAAGTCCCAAATTCTATATTCTTTTTTATTTTATCAATCGATTGTTGAGTCTCTTCTGAATCAGATTTTTTCTCTCTCTTATTCAATTGGTCTGTGGATTTTTCTGAATATTTTGATTTTATGGATGTGATAAAAGAAGTATACGTGAATCCCATTTTATCCAAAATGCCCGATTTTTCCAGTGTTTTTGCCAGTCCATAAACGCCCTTTACAAATCCCTTAAAGTCAATATTTTTCGGATCCATGCCACGATTTGCATCAAGATTTGGATCTATTTCTTGCAGAGGCAACTCATAAAACTTTGACAAAAATGTGCAAATATCATATAAGAATGTTTTTGGATGCTTTGTAACCAGTTTGTCAATTACGTCTTTCTTTAGAGAATATGATACTATTTTACCGTCTTTGGTCTTGGTTCTAACGCCCCTATCTGAAATGCTAATATTTAAAGTATCTGCTAATGATGAATATAGATTTCCTATTACGAACCCCTTTATACCACGCTGCGGTGTAAATCTCGTGGAAAACCAGTCTTTATATTCTTCCAGTGTAAACAACAAATCCAATTGAACCCATGATTCTTCCCCCAATTTTATAATTAATTGTGAACCGTGACTCCGCCTTGCTGATTCTTTGTCAACGTATCCCTGCGAAGAATTTTCCACGAAATCCACTATAATTTTTTGATATTTCGATTTGGTTTGTTGATCTATTTCGTCTGGAGACTTTTCCAATACCAGCATCATATCAATATCCCCGTATTGGGTTTCTTTCTTATCTTCCAGATCTTTAATATAATATGCGGCAGAACCAAGAATCTTAAATTCTTTGATAATTGGTATGTTTTTTGATAAAATGAACTCATTTAGATCACCAATAAAGATATTAAACTGTGTATTTACTTTCTCAATTATGTCAGGAGTCAGTTTCGTTCCCGATGTTAATTTTGGATTTAACCACCCACCTTCAACTATATCCTCTCTCACCACGGCTCTATTTGCAGCACTAAATTTTGATCTTGAGACCAGTTTTATATCTCCGTCCGGTTGTGATAAAACATATCCTTCTCCACCAGGCTTTCCATTAATGGATGTCTGTATATCTACATTTTGACTATCTATCTGGTCAACTATGTTATCCTTTATTGACATGAGAGACGTAACAATTTCCCACAATGCAATAAATCCGTTTACATTTTGTCTTATATATTCGTCAATCTTTTTCTTTTTTGTATCTGATACGTTGCTTTTAGATAGCCACTTTAAAAAGTCTTTGCCAAGGCCTTCTAGTCCTGTATCAACCTTACTATTGATATATTTGTACAAAATATCAGGAAAATCTGTCATTTTTTGCGCTGAGAGTTTGTTCTTATCTAACAAAGAATCAATATCTCTGGCATTGCGTTTTATAGAAGATTCTAGTTTTCTAAGTATTCCTTTATCAATAACCGGTGGTTTTTGAACAATAATAGGAGGAATCACTAACAATCTCGCACCTTTAAAAAGGTTTAAATCTTTTATTGGATATTCGGTACCGGCCTCGTCCACAATCCTATGAACCACAACTCCGACTACACTTTTAGATATTTTTTTTCCAAGCTCAGATGTTTCTGAAACACTGTATGTTACGATATTTGGTTTGAATATGTATCTTCCATTTTCTAGTTTTGGGGTATTAAAATATAATAAATCTCCCTTAAAATACCCTCGGAATTCAGTCGGAACAGACTCTTCAAATATAGGCCATACACTTTTCATATTCGCAGCGAATTGTCTATAACTAATATCTTTGTTTGATCCCCTTCCCAAAAACATTTTCTCCAGTTCAACGGCAGAAGTAGGCTTACCATTATATGATTTAGCAACAAAGCCGTTTTTGTCAGTTAATACAAACTGGCCAGATTGATTTCTTCCGAAAATTATTGCAGGAGAACCATCCCATTTAACAGACAAATCTTTGGTATTTCCTGCCTGTAGAGATTCAAGGCTTTTTACTGCTCTTAAAGCGCCACGAGACCCTTCCCAGAAAATAATATCTTCTATATGCTGAATTCTGGCGGCTTCTAACAACAATTCTATGGATTCTGATAAGAGTAAATTAAACTTATCAACGAAAAGTTGGGTCAAGTTATTCATTGTTTTAACTGCCAGAAAATAGTTTTGTAAGGAGGGGTAACCATTTTATTAAAAACCAGACGAATGCACCAACCACCGCTAAAATTGCAACAATGATTCCTCCAATAACTTTACCCCTGGATAGCCATGACCAAAATTTATCCCACTTCGTAAGAATATCTATAGTTCCAACACTGTTATCAAGATCTGCTATATAACAAATTATTTGTTGTGTATCTTCATTAACACGATAAACGGCCTTAACCAACTCCACCATATCTACATGGGTAGCAGTATTTCTGCTACTTTCTTCTAATTTAGACACGCGTTCAAGAAGAATCTTGTTTGATTCCCCTATGTTCTTTACTAGTTCCATCATTATATCTTCAATTTCAATGCTCATATAATTGTCGCCAACATCTCGGTTTCGACATCCTCCATAATATTAGTAGATTTTATTTCTTGTTTTTGGGAAGGTTCTGTTTTCGCTGTGGGCGGAAAGTATTTTCTCATCGTTTCCAACAATTTTTTCCTCTTTTCTGAATCACAGTCTGATTTTGCCTTGGCAGTAAGAATAGCTCTCCGTAGATTCCCGTTCATTTCAGATTTATGTAAAAAATTATATGCTCCGCATCGTATAGAATCTACTATCATTTCGTCATCATCATTTCCGGTCAATACCACAATGGGTATATCTGTTATTTCTTTTATTAGCAAAATGGTACTAGTACCAATAGAATCTGGTAAATGTAAATCAACTAATATTAGATCAATATTAGTTTTGGTCATTATCTGGTCCAACCCATCTGCAAGTGTTTTTGCTCTGGATAATTCAATTTGTTGTGAGTGCGTAGCTATAGCTTCTCTTGCGAGAACATAATCCCCATCGTTATCTTCAATTACCATTACATTAATCATAATTAAACAACACCTCTTTCACACAATAAATATCAAATTACATGTCGAATCTAACAATAAAATTAATTGGGAAATACCCAAGGTTTTTCGTCGGAGTTCCTAACTTTGCAGTTGCAATAAGATCTGCCCCATTATATAGACCGATTGTTGTGACATACGGAGTCAAATATGATGACGTTGCAGATGTAGATCCTGAATAGAACGTGTCCAATATTGTTGGTTTGTTTGATTTACCAGTGACAACATCTAAATAGGACGTGACCATATCATATGTTGGCCTATTACCAGAAATGCATCTCGATGTTTGATATTGATTAAAGTTGTTGGGGGACAAATGTGAAACAAAATATTTCCACACAAGTTTAATATCATTATAGTCTGAAACCCCATCTCCATTTATATCCAATACTTTATTCAAATCGTTCACAATGTACGAAATTTCATTTGGGGTAAGGCGAGATGTTAATAATGTTTTGGTAGGACTATTTGATATATAATAGTTAAATAGACTGTTTTCAATGGCTGTATCAAAGTTGGACATATCCGAGAATCCATCGAACAATTTCCACCAAGCTTCGGTTCCGGTAAATTTGTAATATAGACCACGTAAAACCTTATCACAGTCATCAAATTCAAATTTGCCCGTTTTATTTAGATCCAATGGGGAGACAATGCTATAGGTATATGCTGTTGGATTTGTACTATAATTGAATTCTCCGGGATTCACGGTACATATGATTTCCTTCTCATATAATCGAATTTTGTTCTTGAATTCTATGTCATATATTGGAAAATCATTAACATATGTTTCAAAAATAGAATCAAATATAGATCCGGAAGTTGATAGTACCATTCTTCCAGTCTTGTAAAAAACATTTCCGACGTGATGTTCAGATTCATAATCAGAAAATGTGAAAATATTAAAGTTTCCCTGTAAATTCTTAACAAATACTGTCTTATCCACCTGAACATCGACAATAGTATTCTCAAGAGATATATCGTATGGTGCAGAAGATCCCGACGTTGAATTAACAAGTACTATAGGATTCCCTACAACAAGATTATCATTAAATATTGCTACGTCATATGCATAAAAACAATGCGGATGCCCATACAGCTTTCGTGGCTTATATGTCGCATAATCTGACCATGCGAAATTCAAAACTGATCCACTATTATTTGACATACTTGGTGGTACATACGTCTCCGTTTTTATATATATGTGGAACATCCCAAGATACGCTTCCTCCAACCGGGGATGTACCAACAAATTGTTTTCCATGAATGTCCCGGAGAAATAGTCTGCTGGCAATTCCTGTAAATATTTCGGAGAAGATACTACAAGTTTGTTATCATGTAAATCTACAGAGTGGCCAAATTTATTGTTCTTGAATGTTTCATCATTACCAGAGACTCTGTTTTGAACAAACCCATCATCGACATATGATATTATAGACCCACTCCCCGTAAGAGTGCAATATTGACGATCAAATAGGTATACCGCCCCATTTTTATAACATGAAGAACCGCTATATTCGGTAACTACTCTATCAAATGGTGCCCCAATAGCGACGGTATAATCATTATATGATGCACAATATATTGATACAGATGTTCCAAATGCATCCGGAAGGTCAAGTTCTGTACTGTATGGCTGGACACCTATGAAATTCAAATTCTCTGTTGTTTTCGGTGGGGAAGAAAACGTATATATTTCTTTCCAAGAACCACTGACATATTCAAACAAGTAGGCATTAGAACTTATTGCTTGGTCAAAATTTCCATTACCAACAATGATTCTATTATATGTCTTATCTATCTTCAAATCTCTTCCGAATAGAATATCTGTTCCGGGATTGCTTCCGGTTAACATAGAATGGAAAGAATACTCAGTATTAATACTTCCGGAAAAAACATAGACACTTCCTCCAAATTTCAATGTGTTTGGATTCTTGTAAGAATACGGACAACCAACTACCAGAAAATTGTTATTGATTGATATTTTTTGACCGAATGTTCCAGACCCAGTATCGTAAATGGATGGCACCATCGAAGCCGAAACTATGGTTGATGGTAGAGAAGATGTTGTAGACAAATCGTAAATTTCTATTGCCGGAACTGCGCTTGAGGAATATACATCAATCCCGAACGAAGAAGTAAAATAATATTTTGCAGTAATTACCGATATGGCACAGGCTTTTCCACATACATCAACAGATCTTCCAAAATCCGTATTTGTTTCAATTAAAATATCATACACTGGATACGCAATGTCTGGGGTGTGTTTTAATGTCATTAAATATGAAAATTTATCACTTACGGTTTTGTCATAGTTGTAGATATCAACAAATCCTTCCGTCGGGATGTGTTTTTCAAAACATGGTGAACCTATGGCGGCGTATTCATCGCTTGCTGCGACCGAGTATCCCATATTCAGCCGTCTTGTATAAAATCTACAAGAGGATTCACTAATTGATGAAGTTGTTTCTGATGCTGTTGGAAATGTTGAAAATTCTCCCCTATTCTGATCATCTATTACCACCGAGAACATTTTGTCCTTAGTATACAAGTTTCCATTTCCGTCGTCCACAATGGTATAATCTACCAATCCACGATTTTCCCTAATTGCTATACTGTTTTGAATAATACTTTCTCCGAAAAATGGCTGCGGGATGTTCACTGATTTTATAGATGAATATATTACTTGATTTTTTCCATCCAACATAACATCGAATTGGTTGTTAGACCCAATTGTGGTGATTGGATTGAAATCATAATATGAATTTTTTACCTGATTGAAAACTATTCGTTTGTATGTATCATCAACATTTTTACACTCAATATCTGGATTAAACATTACATTTGAATTTACAAATAATCCTTCTCTTATAGTTGTGAAATCATAATCTGATTGCTGCAATGCTACTGAGTAAGAACTACTATCATATGATGCAGATGTCGGTGGAATGAAAACGAAATATGGAACGCCATAATATGGCAAATTTAATGAAGAAATGGAATTTATGGATTCAAGATTTATATAACCAGAACCAGTATCTTCCAGTTCTATATCTTGGGTTAAATCCTCTTCTTCGAGGATATATGGGGAAGAACCACTATCAACCAACGTACAATAGTTTGCTACCCATGGGGTTCCATAATTGATAAATTCTACCGATATGCCTACATCATTCATTACATATAAATAGAGAATTTACAGAGAAATTGCAGATTTTAATATTATATGACTATTTTTAAAAATCGAGCCGAATCCTGCACAAAATTTCACTATTAAAGTCTTTATGTGTGGGTCTACTAAGTTTAGCCACGGCTACTAACTCATTTACATCATTGTATAAACCAATTGTGGTTACATATGTAGTCGGGGATGCAGATAATCCAGCGATAATATCTCCCGGAGAATTGCCAGTAGGAACATTTTTTGCATTATATACAAATGTAGGATTATTCGTAAAATTATAGTCTTGATTCTTAACTCTGACAAAATAGTGGGTAGACGGAACAAATTCTGATTTTCTGATTCTAATGGATGAACCGGAAGCATTTACCAGTGCATTATATATTTGTATCTGATATTGATCTGCCAATGAACCGGATTGTCCGGCGGGAGGCACAGCCAGACCAATTGAGCTGGATAATTGTGAAGCATTCAAGACAATTATTCCGTTTGCAGGATAAAATAAACCGTATCCATTATAACTCCCGGTCCCGTATTGAACAGTCTGACCTAAACTGGAATCATATGAACCAGAAATAATCTCGTATACTCCAGAATTATTGGAAACTTGTTTAAGGGGAGTTTCATCGATAAGAGAAATCGTGCCAGTAGGACCTTTTAATGTTATATTCCACTGTCCCGGATCAATTTGGTTTGATGTTAACATGGACGAAAAATTAATTGTATATATGTCACCAGAATTTACAGTTTGAAAACTTCCCGTTCCTCCGGTTCTAAAAGAAAACATTCCATCCACATCAGAGTTTCCCAACAATATATTTTTGTATTGTGTATATATAGCCTGAGTTTGATTAATATCTGAATTTGATGCCCCGCTTCCGGTAATATTTCCATATGCAATTGTGAACAATACCTGTGGGTTTGAATAACTATTATCATAGACCTCGGTGTAATATAACCCATTTAGAATATCATATGATCCGCCAAACAAAGATGCTGTTGCTACTTGGGCCGATGATGTCAATAAGAGAGATTGTGAAAAAAATACGTTTCCGCCAGGAAAAAATCCACTCGAAACGGTGTTAAATTTACCGCTAATTATATCAGCAGAATCAAAAGATTGATAAACTTTAAAATTGGATGTTGCCATATTTTTATACCTTTACTGTCACCGGAATTGATACTGACCCGCCACTCTCATTTCCAACGATTGTCAATGTGGTAGTGGTTGTTCGAGTTAATGCTGGATTTACTGTAAATGCGAATTCAAGACCGACAAGTGTTTGTGATGTTGCCGATGATACGTCGCCCGAAAAAATAGGGACTGTCCCGGTGGATGCGCCAACATTTGGGGCCTGTGTAATTACGACAATATTTCCTACAACATTGTTAGATAATATCGCAGTATATCCAAGGTTTGAATTGTAATTGGCGGGAGTGGTGGAAGGAGAAATTACTATTCTTCCATTATATGTCGAATATTGTTCTATTGCCGTCTGTGAAATAGAAATCGTAGGAATAAATGTCGTGCCCTGGTCTAGAGTTACCAATTTATACTTCATTACCTGGGTTTCGTCAACATTTGGTTCAAATACGGGGGTATTAACAAGGGCAATTTCCATCAAATCAGGACTGGCAGCATTGGGATTGTACAGCGAATAATCTATCTCATCGTCGGATAGTGCAAATGCTGTGATGTTAAGGCTCCCATTTGTTGCTAATAATTCTCGGCCCTTTTTAGTTAAAACCGCATCCACAATTATTGACTTGTTATCTATATATGCCATAAATTTTGTTATTCCTGACTATAAATATACTATTAGAAGAGTATTTCATCCTTTTTATTTTATTTATTTAATATGTTGGGATTAGTGATTCCCCCCGCTTTAACAGGTCCCGTAACAATTCTATAAATAATCGGGGCAACATCTCCATTATTTGTATTATCAGGATCACTGATGGTTGTTTGTGATGTCTGTCTTGACTTGACAAACCACGTTGGAGAATGGTTAGTTGATATACTTCCGCTGGATGTGTAATAGCACTTCTTCCTAGTGAATATATCTCTGGACATTAAATTGTTATAATAACAACTGGATGTAAAAGGAACCAGCAATCCTACGATTGAATGACTAATTTGATATACTGATGAACTAAAATATGTGTTTTCAATAGATAAATCGTTCTCCGATTCACTTTCTATAATAGGATCGCTTTCCTCAAGTATAAAATTGTAGATTGCTGGGAATAATACCATTTTTTGTGAACGTTTTTTGTATGTCGATATTAATGTATCACTATCATTTGCATAATACAATGAATCGTTTTTATATAAAATATATGCCTGATATACTTTCCCATCCGTGTAATATACAAGACCGCTTCCAGATTCGCAATAAACATTTAATTGAAATGGGTCTGGTACATCTACATACTCTCCCAATCCCATCCAATTATTATCGCTATATGATACATTTTTATTTTCTTCATTAATAGGAATTATACCGCCAACATTTTCCGTGGCGATAAAGTATTTTCCAGCATCATCAGAATCGCTCACTATCTTTTCCCCTATTTCTATATTTGCTGATAACGTTGTTATGGTATGCGTGCCAACTCGGCTGTGTATTCTGTTTCTTTCCAGAATTGACGGTTCTATCAATATTCCGGAATATACTTTATTTCTACCAGGGATTACATTAATAAGAGTCTGAAAAACACTTTTATCAATGTATGTTTGATACATAATGAACAGCTCGTTAAATAATATCCTCTGTTTATGTGTACCATAATATTCCCGTCTAAGATTTTTCAATGCAGTATAGGATGTATCATTTGACAATGTATCATATGGAGTGGCAATCGCAGATATTATTTTATGATTCCCAAAGAAGTTCAATATATCAGAATTTCTTTCTTCCACGGGGGCAACAAATATTCCCAATTTATTTGAATCTTTTGTATCATTTATTGAGTCTTTGTAAAATAGTGCATTGGCAGGAGAAAGCCTATTTTCCGGAGAAACTATGGATTTTTTATTAATTTTCTCATTTTCAAATCTGTTTGGACCAACCTCTGACGTGTAATATTGATTAATTATATCGAATTTCTGGGTTTGATATGGGAATACTGATACGGACTGGCTAACACATGAGGAAGTATTAAAAGATGATGAATAATTTACACCTATGAAATTAAATGCGCTTGCAGTTATATTTGAATATTCTGGGTTGGAATTCTGGACAGAATATCCACCGGAAACTGCTGATGAACTCACGCTTATATCTATAGGAAATCCCAAATCAAATCTAAACAATGTATCGAAATAGCTTGATGATGGATGTCTAGTAGTATACGAATTTAAATTTATACATTTCGTGTAAAACTCATCATTATTAATTGGGTTCAAATTAAATGTAAATTTGTCGAGTGTCCCGATAAAATTTAATTTAAAGATTGATTTTTGATTTGGATCGTACGGATTGTTCCAAGACCCAGAATAATTCATCCCGTATTGTATTTCTTGCATTTCTGGGCCAAAAATGTCATTGGGATCCAATTCTGAAGACAGTAGGTTTAGCACATCTTCGGAAGAAAAGTAAACTAATGCTGGAATTTGGTATGAATTTCCGAACATATTGATATTATTCGATCTAAATATAGTGTTAACAGATCCAGACAAATAGAACGAAAATTCTTTGATTGATGATGTATCACGAATTGTATTGTTCCTTGCAGACACAATATCATATTGAACAGGAATAGCGTCTACAGGAAAACAGGAATTTTCAAACTCTGGGTTTACATGATTTTTTCTTAACATTACGCTGGTTATGTTTCCGTCAAACAAAGGAATTGGGTCTGTCACATATCCATATTCACTTCCGCTGATAGGGTCTCTGATAATGATATAATACATTCCATTGACATCTGTTCCCTTTATGATGCCAAATGATACAGTTTGGGACATATTGTTGCCAAATTTTGAATATAATTCTACCAAATTTCCTGGGGAATAATCCTTATCTGACACAGAAAATTTAAAATCCAGAGACATATACCCTCCGGCCCCATCAATTCTCACATATTCATTATTATTCCCGACGAATTGTAATAAATATTCTTTTTCTGCCACGTCATTCCAAGAATCTATTCCTGGAGATGTATATCCGCCACCGAATTCCTTAATTGTAATCAAGTTTTCCGGAATACCATAGCAGTTTAATATATATGTTATGGATTCATTGGTTCCCTTTGTTTTATAAATTTGGGGGAGATTTGTCAGTATACGCTTCCAAACAACCTTTGTCTTATCATCTAACGACATTCCATTTAATGTGCCTGGGGTTTGTATATCTGTGAGATACGTAGAGAGAACGTCTGAACCATCTGTATTACCAGATAGTGTCGGCGGCAATTTCATTCCAAATGATTCCAGAACAGAACTCAATAAAGTTCTCGGTATACCATTATCCAAATCATTCCCAATCTGGGTATATACGTTCATCGTCGAAATATACAGGTAGATATTATCAAAATGGTGCCCAACCATACTGAGAAATTTTAAATAGTCTGAATTGTTGTCATCAGCATTAATAAATTCCGGAGTATTATTGTACAAACTATCCCGATTTATACGATCATATTCATATGCAGAACTTTCAAGCTCTGATATATATGGAGATGTCTGGGGATTTTTTGACCCACTTTGTGCCGGATCTATGAACATCTTATGTGGAATGTCATAAATAAAGCTGCCACTAGTATATTGGTTATAAAGATATGATTCATATGGGTCGAACGACTCCAATATAGAATTAATTTGGTCGGATTGTTGAGATCCAGACGTGTATGGGCCAAGAGTAATTATATTATTATATCCATCATGCTGTGTAAATGTTGAGGGATATTGGCCATTCTTGGCTTGTTGTTTGAGTACTTGGGCTTCTTGGTCCAATAATGTAAGTGTAATAATCTTGTTCTCAAATATCTTAACACGAAGAAATGCCTGCGAAAATACCACAAAATTTGAAAAATCTGAAAAATCTACATTAAACTGCGTCGACGTTTTAACATTTTGTATATCCTGTTTCTGTGGAGATGGAACTGATAGATCGGAATAACTATACTCTTTTGTTTTTGTTGATATTGACGGTTGTAAATCATTTATCTGAATGTTGAAATTTGTACTGTTTAGTTTTATGGCTCTCGAAATTGGAGAGGGGGAGATGAAATTTATTCTTTGGAAAAATGGAATGTAGGTTATATTTGAAACATTACAGGCAGATCCAATGCCGTATTGATCCGGAAGCGGATCTTTTAATTTTACAACATATTCCAGATTATTTTGGTCTGAATAATTTATTTTTGAATTTATTATTAACGAATAATTATTACTTCCAAAATTTAATGCATTTCTAATGGGAGACTTGAATACTTCGGTGAAATCTGAATTTACAGATGCCTGTACCCCAAGGAGAAAATAGTTGAATAGGTTGGATAAATACGTAATAGAATCATTATAATATGATAAGGTTTGTGAATTTTCAGTATAGTTTGGATTCTTGTGCCGAAGTACTTCGTCTATTGTATAGACATTAATTCTATTGATTTGTGACGATAGGGTTTGGAAGTCTCCCACCAAATTATAATTAAAATTCATATAATTTAATATATAATTCAGTATTCCGGGTATAGTTACTTGTTTACGTTGGAGATTGTCATAATAAGCTTCGCCATGAAAAATTGTGTTTAGTATGTCATATACGCCAGAATCGGAGTTGAGAGTGAAAAAATGCTTTAAAGATTCTATCTCAGCGACATTATTATTTTTGGTCGAGTTATATAAGTTTACACAATTAAAACTGTTGAGATAATATTCCATTATATCGTATATCTGTTCATATACAAACTTATTTGAATCGAGAGAAAGAAATTCAGTATTTAGTTTGAATATATCTTTGTCAACAGAATCCGCAAATGTGATTTGACATCCCATTCCTGATTGATGTTTGTTATATATCCATAACACTTGGGGGAAATTGCCGGAAGTAGTATCAAGTATTATTTCCTGGGTCAATGGTTTAAAAATTATATTTGAAGTGTAGTTTGTACCGGTTCCGAGTATCGGTCCGTCCTTAACAAGACTAAACCCAATGTCCGTAATATCTTCGTTTCCACTAACAGAAACCGTAATAGTATGAATTATGCCAGATTTCAGGTTTATACTCGTGTTCCCGTTCAGATAAATCTGGGAATTCTTAAATTCCAAAGAGATATCATTTTCAACATTTTCAGACAAGAAGTTTTTGACCAATCGAATCTCTTGTTTAGAGTTGCTTATCTCCTTTATCACCAGTGGATTCGATATTGAGAAGAAATTTATTATCGGGTTGACAGAGATGTAGAAATTGTTAGATGCTCCAGTAAACAAACTTGAAGATAGACTCGAAGAATTACTAATAGAACTTGATATAAAGTCCGGGATATCTATTAACAAACTTCTATAAGATCTCTGTATAAAGTTTCCTGTAGTTTTGTCAAAATAATCGACAAAGGAATTCCCGTCAATATCTGTATACAAATAATTATTTCTTGTGGTAGTATAGGAACCCGTTATAGATGTAAAATACAGGAGATTTTGCGAAGAATCATAAATTCCCATTTCGATTGAATCTTTGCTTACATCCCCGGTTCCAAAGAAAAATTCATTAATAGACGGCCCCAAATAAAGATTAGTATCTGATTGATTAAGATAGCTTGTGTAATTTATCCCGTAAGAATTTTCCTGCAATATATTGAATGATGCCATGTTATTAACTAGAAGATCCTGTTATTTGTGTATAAATTGCATTATAAATTTCTTGTTGATTTGTAGCATCAAATTTATATTTACCATTTGACCCGGTTGATGCGAATTGTGTAAGAACCGGGTTTGCTACCTTGAACTGTTGTTTTATTAATTTCAAATCCGTTTTATCCAGAAGCTTATTTCCATTTATGTCAAATTTTTTAAGCAATGTATCCGTAATATTAGAAGAAATTTTTGTATTTGTGTATGTTGTTTGATCCACATACATATAGAATGTCCGAACGATATAATCTAGGTCTATTTTAGATAATGTTTTCGGAGCCTTTCCATTATGTCTTTTTGCTATTAAATTTTGCAATACAGGATTTGTTCTGTACAATATAGGAATTTGTCTTATTTCCTTGGTGGATAACATGCCGTCACCATTTGAATCTAGGCTTGCCAATGGATTACTTATAGACGCTGTTGCCGGGGAGTTGTTTGATAAAGAACCACTGGAATTTACTGATCCAGAAACTAGTGGCAAATATGGGAATACAGTAGAAAAATCATTGACCGTTTTACCCTGCCCCAATGAAATTCTCAATGCTATTATAGTTGCCTCATCTCTATTAATTTGGCTAACATAATCCTCAAGAGATGAGCTATTTTGTTGTGATGCCAATAACAAGGACTGTAAATTTAAAACCTGATCGTTCAATTGATCTGCAATAGATTTATAATCTATAGAAGAAACGGTCGATTCTTCTGATGTATCAGAAAATTCTGAAAAAGAGATATCCAACAATTTGTTAATATTGGAATCATCATACCCAAATCTGGATCCACTTACCATGAGATATACTTGGTTAAATGAACCACTGTATGAAAACGAAAGATTCCCAGCAGAATTGAAACTGTAGATATACTCTAAGTCATTATTTCTGAATTTGGTTATTTCAGGTCCAAATGTATTTATTGAATTCATTTTTATCTAGTGATCTTAAACACTGCCCCGTCATCATAAATAACGACTTCATTATCATCAAATTCACATTTGATTAATATTCTATAAAATCTTTCCTGTGCTATTCCTGTCGTATCTAACATGAAGAAGTTACCAACATCATCAAGACTTATCTTTGTGTAATCATCAAAATTAATGACCATTTCATCACTTTCATTGTCTTTGATGGCATAATAACTTGATGCTGGAAGATATTTTGTATCCAGGTAGACAGTCTGTAGTCTACTAAATGTTTTCTTGGGATATAAATCTCTGGCATATACATCGAATCTTGAAATTGTTCCAGACTTGTATTCCTTCTTTAGATTTTTTATTGATACCGACACTCCCACGCTTGATGTGACTGGTGCCATACTGGAACTAATCAAAACACTCCCGGACAAGTAAGTAGAGTCGTCCCATTGGACATCAATATATGGCGTGTAAATTGTGTTTGTCTCTTTTCCGAAGAAGTGTAAATATCCATTCTGTGGATTTGAGCCTACTTCTTCTGATGTCATCAATATAATACCGTTATTTGGTATTCCTCCTCCAATCCACGCCTTGCATATTGGTGTAATATCCAATTTTATATCGGAAGATTGGTAATAATCAAAGGATTGGGTACACATCAAACTTGAACCCGACGGAAGATCCATTGATGATGTAGGCAATGCATAATACCAAACTCCGCCCCCTCTTACAAAAGAGGATGTTGACGGAATAGTCAAATAATCATCGGTAGGAATAAAGGTAGGATCCATGGGGGAATACCAAGCAGTCCCTAAATCTGGATAATTTGTATATGCCCAATTAACACCGACATCAGAACCACCATCGGCAAATGTTCCATACCCCATTTGCCAGTTTTTTGTTAATGGATAACAATAAATTGTATATGTCAATGGAAGAGCCTTTGCTTCTGTGACTTTGAGGTTTAATACAAAATTCGGAACTTCTATTTCTCCATTTGATATTGATTTTGATATTGCTGCCAAATCGAACTGTAAAAGACTTCTTTTAATAATTGGAGTAGATGTATTAACAAATACATTGTTTGTGGTATAGTAACTGCCAGATGCCAATCCGGTCATTTGGCCAGTAAAACATTCTATACTTCCGGTAAATCCATCTATAGACCCAGTAAATGAACCACTAACACTCCCAGATACAAATGATTGACAAAGTGTTCCTGTGAAGATTTCATAATTAAAATTTATATCCATATACCAATAAATATGACTTTATGGTAAAAATCGGTATATTATATTAACTAAATGGAACAGCCTTATTCAACATTGCTCTTCGTTTTGAACATGGACTTTCTGGTTTAAGTTGTTTTGTTTGTGGATCTACACATGGCATATTCAGTGCTCTAGCAATTGGAGTGGCCACTTTCGCAATTACATCACCTAAACCAGTGATGGGTTTTGGTATTATTGATTTATTAAGTAGATGTTTTCCTTCCAATTTGTTTTTTAAACAGTGTTCACATGTCCCTATTGATATATTCATATTTACAACAGAACATTTTCCGCCGCCTGAGTGACCTATATCTATCCATTTTCCACATTCAATTTTCATATCAATACCATAATTACAACGATTCGATAACTCCACTCCCATCAATTTTCATACCAAACCCACATCCTGTGCCAGTATAATTGCCACTTGGAAGTAATCCAGTAGACTTAATTAATGTGTATAATGGCCCGGCAAGAGACCAAACACACGGATTATTTCCCTGAATCTGTACAGAGAATGGGCCTTCACCCGGGGGTCCCCCGTTTGTTGAATATGAGATATTGTTATTTCCCCAGCTACATGGGCCGAGGGATGAAAGGATAGCATCGGATATAACTATATGTATTACCGGAGGAAATATTTGATCCCCCGTACAATCTTGATTAGAAAAGAAACTGGCAGACATTATGGTTCCGGCTTTTAACAGAATTGTTCCTGGCATATCTCCTTGACAAGTGCACGGAACTGCCACACAATCATTTGTTGTAATATCAATACCGACTTGTGCGTAATTTCCTACATCATCTGAATAACATCCACTTGGATCACACGGGTCTACTGAGGATGTTTGTGTAAAAATAAGCCATCCGGGTTCTCCGGGGAAAGATAATTGCCATATCTTTCCCTCTACATAATTCAGCGCAACTCCACTACCACCACCACTGGGGTCTTGATACCATGTACACGGAGCATCTATGTATGGTTTGTATGCATATACTGTTATTGCAGAATCGGAATTTAAAACAACATTATATTCATCATGAACAGCAGGATCACAATTATTACAAGGATTAGAGCATCCTATTGGATTTGGAATCGGGTGTAATCCTTGATTTGGTAAATGGTCTGGTAATATTGGGTCGCTCATTATATCCTTATGTTATAGTAATATTGGTTATAGACATCATACCAAAACATGTCTCATACATTGGGGGATCTATAGACACCGGCGTGGTGTTTAAATTCCATTGCATTCCATCGTAAATAGCTTCCCATGTAGAAATCCTATTATCAAGCCCACACGTTGTACATGTTGCTCTACATGGTGCTCCTATTGGATCTGGAATTACCCAGTCCGTTGGTGTGCAGAATGGTAAACTTTGACATTGAGTTTGAACATATGCGGTGTCATAGCTTCCAGAAATACAATCTATAAATGATATGGGATTCGCATATCCCCACCGGGAAGTATCAGCTGAAAATGCTATTATTTGATTTATATTATCTAGGTCTATGAAGATTTGGGATATGCAACTCCCAGATACAGCAATAATCCCAGAATATGTACAATCGGAGGCATTTCTAGTTACAACGCATGAAATGTCTTGGTCACTAGAACCAAGAGCACAATTAGGATCTACCCCCCATTCAATACTAATATGAGCATTTAACGTGTAAACCTCATGACAATCTCCACACCCACAATCATAAGGTGGCAAAGTCATATCCGTATTTACATATGATGAACAATCGCCATCTACTGTACATGGAAATTCAGGACAAATAACCTTGTGCCATATACAGTATGGATTTGATTCTTGTATAAATGTCCAATCTTGGGATACACATGGACCACATGTAGACGTATATATATAAGGATTTTCCCATGAATTAGTATTTTTATTCCATGCTCTTTCAAGTATGATTTTACATCCATCCATTACCTGAATTGATGCTGTCAATTGACCGGTGCAACCTATAGAATCTACTGCTTCAACAGTGAAGTTTGAAGTTTGTACAGTTGTAGGAATTCCAGATATACTTCCGTTTGAATACAACGCCAAGCCATCAGGAAGGCTTCCGTCTATTAAGGAATATGTATATGGTTCTAATCCATTTGACGCGGAGACAGATGCGATATATGGAACATTTGATACACACGGTTCAAACCCAACTTCATTCCAAGAAAAAGTATGACAGCACGAAAGTGTAAATCCATATGATCCGCTTCCAACACACCCATTTGCATCTGTAGACAATATTGTAAAGTCAAATATTCCGCTTTCAATAGTATTCCCAGAAATTGTTCCTGTAGATGTATCCAATGATAATCCATATGGCAGACTTCCAATTAAACCATATGTGTATGGTGGGGTGCCAAAACTGGTTATTATTGTTTGCGAATATTCTTGCCCGCACTCAGGTGATAGTATAGTTGACAATTGAAGTGTATTACACGCAATTGTCCAGGTTATCACAAAATCTCCATGACAACCGCATTTATCTGTGGCCCTTAGAGTAAAATGATAGGCCTGACCGCCAACCGTTGTTTGTCCTATGATTTCTCCGGTTGAAAGAAAATGTATACCATACGGAGTTTCCCCGGAAACTACTTCAAATGTGTATGGAGATGCTCCTCCTATAGCTTGTACAATATAATCATAGAATTGATTTATAATTGGTGCCGGGGGCGACGTGATATAGATATCTGGGCACGGGATATAAATCGAACCACTAATAGATTCCGCAGAACCAGACAAACTACCTGTCAACATTCCGGAAAAACAATCTGTCTTACAAAGAATTATTTCAGTACTTCCGGTGGTTTGGATTATCGCATTTTCGTAGATATATTTTCCAATTAATTCTGAAGATATTTCTAATTCTTCGTCTCTACCAAAATTTCTCAAATAATATTCGGAATTATTTGTGATATATGAATTGGATTTTGAGTAAATAAAATGGTGCATGTTATCACATTAAAAATAATATATCACTGACCCCGTAATAAACTCGGCCGACCCTGATAATGAACCTGTCAATGTACCAACAAAACGTTGCACAGTTGCTTTTTTGATTGTCTTATTATTAAAACTTCCACTTTGCAAACTGGATGTATATATTGAACTGTCAGAATTCAATACACAAATTTCCAATAGTTCATCTCTACCGAAATCTTTTAGAAAAAAATTTGGGGTATTCTCAATATAAGAATCTTGATCTGGAAATATTCGTGTGTGCATAATTAAGAAACACAGCGTCCTTGTATGTCGGTATCCAAAAATTTGATCTCAAAAACCGCAGGATCTATCGGGGGATAGACTATATTATTCTTCGTCGCAGAAGATATATCATACTGATAAATTGAATAATTTCCATCATCAATGGTAAGATTGACGACTTCCAAACTTGCCACAGACTGAACGCCGGATACATTAGCAATTTCTAATTGCAATTGACTTAGATTAATTGGCTGAGAAAACTGCCACTGGTCAATATTGAAGAAATTTTTAACGGCAGAAATACAATTGGATAATACTTCCTGTTTATTATTATTAGAATATGTTAAGATACTAAATTTGACACCGATGTTGATAATAAATCCATCAATTATATTAATTCTGTCCGTAATACATCTATATTGTGATAGATATGTTTTGAGATTATACGACAACGCATCATTTATTTGTGTAAGGTTTTTATTTTCATCATACGCCAACATATATAAATTTACACCAAATTGATTATTACCATCCATATTGATCTTTCTAAAATTCATTTGAGATTGATCAACAATCATATTATTATTTTGATCTAACAATCCCTTGACATATGTTGCATTTTTGGTATTCAAATCTGACTCTGTAGTAACATATACTTTAGCCACAGACCCATACTGCGATGGCATACTAAACACTTTCGATATATAATCTTCCTTTGTAACCAATCTATCTTGACTGGAAAAATTTGACAAGGCATTGTTTTTAATGTCGTATATGGTCTCTTGGTCATTTCCACCCAATGTGGGGGTTGAATTGTTAACTTTAATACTACTCTTTATCAGATTAACCAAATCTATCTCTCCGGTGGTATAACTTTGCAGCTCTGTTATGTTAATATTGCTTATTGTAGTTATGGTATTGGAATTTGTATTTGATGAAATGCCTCCACCAACTATATATGTTATAGTCAATGTTGTTCCAACCGGAGAAATTCCATATGCCGATGATCTGACAAAACTTGTTGGATCAAGTGTCAGATTAAATTTATTTAGGTTTGAAAATCCAGCACCAAGCAATGAAGAATTCGGCACAACAACTTCTTCCGGAACATTTTCATTTGCCGGCCCAAATTGCAAAGTCGTTATGTTATTTTCATCAACTTTTATGGAAAATCTTCGATTCGTTCTCAAATATCTCATAATACTTGGGACCGAAGATTTGTAATTGTAAAATTGTTCAAAGTTTAATTGATTATTCTCGACCGGTAACAATACCAAATTTTGTGCTAAATAATCCACCTGATACCAGGTATTGTTTTGGTCATCGACCACACTTACAATTTTGATTATATTATTATCTGTCAATGAAATTTGTAGATTTGGTGTAAAGGTAGAGGATACATATACTTGATTTTTAACAATTTGGCCAGAAAATATTTCTACGCTCTTAGTTAACAGATAGAAGTCAGGTTCCCCTGCTCCGTTATAGCTATACACAGAACTACTTGTAGGAGATTCCACCGTATTTATAGAGAAATCCACTATATCTGTGGTGATATATGATGTTCTGTTGGTAGATGTCGCCTGCATCCCTTCTTCAATTCTGAGAGCATATCTTATGTCTGGATATTGGCCGGTGGATCCGGATGCTGGCACTAATTGATATACATCAAGTGTTCCTACTGATGGTCTACTTGG
>TBL_comb47_HYPODRAFT_10001813_pt1 | contig 27222 bp, 27 predicted proteins | sample TroBogypolimnion_40_FD_10682 | JGI IMG/M metagenome (IMG submission 10682) | reverse complement strand
GATAATAATTTAAAAAAACCAAGTAATGAAAAAAATTACGAAAATAATCAATTAATAGATTTAAAAAATGACAATTTCGAAAATTGTATCGAAATAGAATCAAATAAAAGTACAGATAATTCAATAAAAATAAATATTGAAAATTCAATTTCAAATTTACAAAAAATAGATAAATCAGATGATATTGGCAATAGTGTAAAAATTAACGAAGTATTAACAGAAAATAATTTATCGAAAATTCCTTTTGAAAATGAAAATTCAACTAATAAACAAAAAAAATCGAACGATAAAATTGAAGACAATAATGTATCTCTTAAACTAACGAAGGAGTCAAATGAAAATATAAACATCAGCGTTGATAAATCGAACATAGAAAACAAACAAACAATATCAAATGTTAATATAGATCAAAACTTAAAATTCTTAGACGAAAATAATACACCAAAAAACAATTTTCAAAAAACATCACCTGATCAATTGGACCCTGTATCCAAATTGAATAATGCAAAAAAAATATCTTCATCTGAACGAAAGCAACTAATTCAAGAACAAAAGAAATTAATTGAAGAAAAAAAGAAACGGCAAGAAGATTATCACGGTCGTTTATTTGCAATAAAAAATCAAGTTGAAATTCTTAACCAACAATTAGACGAAATAGAGAAAATGAAAACAATTAATTAAAAAAGATTCATTTAAAATTACATTTTTTTAGAGAAATTCATTTTTGAACTAATCGAATTTTTAACTACCGATATATTAATTGAGGATCCTGAAATAATTCCTGTTCCAATTTCAGCTGATTTAGAAATTAACATTGCGAATAAAACAGAAAGCAATGTGATTACACCATAGACATAAGCTGAGGATACACCTGGAGGGACAGATCCAGCCAATTCTGATAATTTTAAAATTGAATCCCTTAACGAGAATTCAATAATAGAAACAGTCAATGAAACAAATGCGCTTTTCAGTAAAAAATTAAGCCATCCGTTGAATAGAAATTCAGTTGGCTTCCAAATAGCCCAAGGAGTCATTATTGGAGCGATTGCAATAGCTAAGGAAATTTGAAATTTTGAAATTAATATTATTGTTAATCCTGAAGCAATAGATCCTGCAATAAAAAAAATTGAGATTAACTTCATCAAAAATATTATCGCCGCATCAACTCCAAGGTTTAAAATATTCAAATCATTGGGTGCATCCCATATAACGAGCATTGATTTAATCATGTTTTCAGCAAATGTCTTGCTCGAAAAAGAAGCAACATCGCTGTTATTAGTAAATGTATTACTAATATACTGAACTGAATCAACAAGAATTTGGCCTATATTATTTTCTAATAGAGAAAACGATAGACCAATAAATATAAAAGGAAAAACAAGGTCATTGACAATATCAAAAAAAGTTGAACTTAAAACCATCCCCTTCAAAAGGGACCATGTTATAACCACAATAGAAATAACTGTTATTAACTGCTTTCCTAACGACTTTAACGATTGATTTAATCGAATATTTTCAATCTGCTGTTCCGTGAATAAAATTACATTTTTAATTTGATCTGTAGCTTCTTGCGCCAACTGAAAAGACTTGTCTAATGTAGATTGATCAACTAAGCAATTAGCTTCATCTAAAGAATTACAACTTTGAGAAAAGCAAATTGAATTGAAATATAATAAAAAAACAAACAGAAAAATTCGATAAATTTCCATGATTAATTTGTGAAGTAATTACTGCCCAATTTTGTCGCCATAGTTTTTTCACCATTAAATCTATAGTAATTTAAAGAGTTCTTTATCATTGCCGAATTAAGTTCAACCTGGTCTTTAAGCGCTTTATCGGACAATTCAAGAATACCATTTTTTGAAGTAGTAGCATTATTGATTGATTTAATCATGTCGGCATTTTGCGTGATTATTCGATTTATCTGTGTATTTAATAATTGCAAAGATTGATGTAAACCTTCGGTAAAAGGTATTTTTGATTCAGCATCTAAAGCAAATTGATAATCTCGCTGTACTCTGTCTAAAATCTGTAAGTCATCAATTGCCGTATCGGCGGCATTGCCTTCGTTACGTTGAATTCTATTTTGCTCGAAAGCAATATATTGGGGCCAAGTAAGAGATAGTAATTTAGCAGCATCAAGTCTCTGGTTAAAATTATTCGAAATAGTATTTATACTTCCAAATAAATTTTTGAGTGAACTGGTGACTTGAGTCATACTCGCAGAGTCAATAGAATTTTTATCCAATAATTCATTTGTTAGTTCAGAATCAATGCTTTTAATTTGCAGTAACTCAGTGCGATATTGTGCCAATTGAGTTTGATATTGTGAGATTAGATATTCTATTTGTTGAGCAGTTTGAGTTGCAGTCAAACTATTCTTAACAAAATTACTAGGATCAAAAACAACAAAGGCGATAGATTTTACGCAAAATACAAAAGAAATAATAAATAAAATAAATTTCATGATCTAATTGTCTTGAGATAATATTCAAATTCAAATGAACCATCTACTGAAAAGAATTTATTTAAATTTTCAATATCATATTTATCTGAATTTATGAATGACAAAATAGTTTTATTAAAATTTGTATCAATCAGACGAACTAACCCATCTTGCCATATTAGATAGTTTCTTTTACGTTGCATCGTTTTAATAGTTTGAATATCTTTATCGGATAGACCTAATAAATCAGAGTAAGTTGAATACGATGCCTGAGCTTGAAAATTAGAAAGAAAAATCCGAGTTTTTATATTGTCATTTAAACTAGCACTTATGCCAGATTTCAAAATATCATCTACAGATTGGGTACTCAAACCAACTATAGTTTGTTTTTTTCTTAATGTTTTAATCCACTCTTCAAAAACATTACGGAATTTTATATTTTCAAGTAAATACCAAGATTCTTCTAAATAAATCATTGTAGGTGTCTGAGCTTCTAGTAATTCATCAATTGAAATTAAAAGATACTGCAACAAAGGCTCGACCAGTTTTTCATTTTGAAGGATGGAACCTAAATCTATTCCAATAATTCCAGATTTATCAAATTTTAATTCTTTGTAAAATTCATCAACATCATTATCAAAGATTGTCGCAATTGAGTTAAATGGTGAATTTTTATCTTTTAACCAAGGCAATAGTCGTGCAGATAATTCATGATCAATGCCATCCAACATCACTTGCAGATTTGACAAAGTTACAAAACCATTTTGAGATTTTTTTAAATATGAAATTGCGTTATTAATAGTAACAACTTGACTCGAAGTTATACTGGTGTCGTTAAAAACTTCCATTAAACAAATAATCCAAGATATTAATTGAAATCTTTTATTTTCATCGTGAATCCATCTTAATGGGTTCATTTTACAAAGATTTATATCTCTAGATTTAAAATCTATGTAGGAGCCACCAAGTGATTTTATAGTCGTATAGCAGCTATTATCTTTATCGATTATGATAACTTTGCAGGGTGAATACTTTTGCCACATGATAATCATTAAATTAATGAAGGTTGATTTACCCCCTCCTGTAGGTCCGATGATCATAAAATGACCTACATCATCAACATGAAAGTTAAATCTAAAAGGCACTCCAGATTTTGTCTCAAATAAACAAAGACATGGGGTCATAGTATTTCTAATACTGGATAGATATGTGTTTTCATTTTTAGATAACGAAATAGATCGTGTGATTGTCATATCCGATAGATTTCGGGAGCTAATTAATTTCGATCGGATATTGATATCCGTAGATCCAGGTAATGTTGAAATAAAAGCGCCTAGCTGATAAATAACTTCTAATACTAAACCATAACCTGAATTTGTTAATATTTCAGATAATGAATTTTTCGTTTGGATTAATGCATCAGCATCGCTTTCATTAATTAGTAACGTCATTGAGTGATAGCCGTAATTTAGATCATCAACAGTTAGGTCTATTAAAGCAGCTTGAGAATCTTCAGCTAAAACCAATTGTCCACTATCAATTTTTGTAGACTCAATTCCAGATATTTTTTCAATCAAGTGAACAATTGGAGTTTTAATTTGTGATCTGTAATATTGTTCCGTCGACATTATTAATACTTTAGCTTTTTCCTTATTTAAAAATCGATAATTTTGAACTAGGGTAAAAGAACCATTAATCAATAAAATTTTCTCTAAATCATCTGAATTAACAACTCCAGGATAACCTTTAATAGAAATGATCATTAGAAGTTTTTCACATAATGGCCCAATAAACTTCAAAGTGCCATTATTCAACCTAAATATCGAATCAACAGTTAGTAGTGTATTTAAAAAAATATTACCTATTTTTGGTAAACTTATTTTATTTCTTGGTGTTGCTAAATTTATTTTGTTTGAAATTTCACTTAAAAAATGATCATTTTTTAATCTTTTAATACCTAATATCTCAAGATTTTTTGAGAAAGTCGATAATTTTTTCTCAAACTCGTAAACATGCAAATCTAGTGTTTCTTCATATTTAGAAAATTTACCTTTAAAGAAAATTCTGTTTTTAAAAAATTCAAAAAAAGCTTCAAAATTTTTTTGTTTTTTTGTTTGGAAAAACGTTTTTATTTCATCTAGAAATCGTCCATCACCGTCAAAAGGCTGATATGAAATATAAATTGAATTATTTATTTCAAAAAAATCTCTGTTTAATAAAACTTTATTCCATTCAAATTGTAAAAAATTTGCGACTTTATTATCTATCATATTTATTTGATCATGCTTTATTTTTCTTTTTGTTAAGTAAGACCAAAACATATATTTATTATCAAAAATTGATAAAGATTTTTCAAAATATTCACTAGCCAATTTGTGCTCTTCACTTGTACTTGACTCTATATCTAATCCAATATATTCAAAACCAGCCAACAATGATCCATTATGATTAATGATCAAACCATCAGTAATCAGTTCAAACCAAGGTACCAAATCTGAACTTGATTGATTAAGGTTGTTCTGAAAATTAAAGATATTAAATAAATTCATTGAGGAAAACCTTTACCATTTTTTTTATCTCTATGATTAAATGTTTTAAGATTGGGCCATGGATCCCAAAAATCAGACTCTGATGAGTAAATTTTGCTAGCTTCAATTATTTTTACGTCTCGTTTTATCAACCATTTTAAAATAAAGTGCACAACTAAAAGTAATATTAAAAAATAATAAAGTTGGAAAATAAATATCGTAACCATCAAACAAATTTCAAAAGTCAAAATATTTGAATCAACTCCCATAATTGTCTTATCTCTATTTAAGCTGAGATGAATAGTTGATCTTTTCATCTCAATTACTCAAACAAGAAGCTGTTGATCCAGTGGCCGAAGTTATAACAGTTCCGATTCCCATAATGAGACCTAAACCCATTGATATGTATAAGAGCATTCCCCATATCCTACTCATTCCAAGCCAATGACCTATCACGCCAATCATTACGCTCAATACAGCGACATAGGGAGCTAATTTACTCTTCGAATAAGAAATAAATCCACACATCAATTGATCGATTACAGGAAATGAGATTGTTGTTGTTTGAGCGATCGAATCTGTTAAATAGAATATTAAACAAATTAAAAAAGTAATTGACATTAACAACTTAAATTTAGATGATTTTTTCATATAAGTACTCATGGTTTTTCAATCCTTTTATTTCTATAATTTCAGTTAGTACTGGAATTTTCTTGCTATTTTTTTCTTCAATTTGAATATAAATAACAATCGGGTTTATAGTGCTAATTCTTTTTTTTAAAGAGTTTATAGATATATTTTTTCTTCCTTCCATAACCATATCTTCTAGTCTTAATAGTGCATCAATTGATGAATTTGCATGAATTGTCGCAATAGATCCAGGGTGGCCCGTATTGCATATTGTTAAAAATCCATCCGCTTCAACACCTCTAAGCTCGCCGATTAAAATTCGATCTGGTAACCCTCTTAAAGCAGACTCAATCAGACGATTGACAGAGTAACCTTGTTCCGCATCTGCTTGAAGATAGAGAACATTTCTTTTAGGAATATTTAATTCCGGAATAGTCTCTATGACGATTAAACGTTCATCTGACGGTATGTGATCAATCAAGGAATTAAAAAAAGTTGTTTTACCTGACCCGGTTGCACCAGCGATCAATATAGTATTTTTTTTGGTTACCTTTTTTTTAAGAAATTCACCTATTTCAATTGTAAAAGTTCCTAATTTTGAATAAGTATCTAACGGTATAAATACCGTTGATATTTTTCTAATAGTCAACGAAGGTCCGTACAAGCTAACTGGTTTCGACCAAGCTTCAAATCTAAATCCAGGTATTCCAGCACTTATAATTTTAAATGTATCCTTACTTGATCTCTCGTCTCCAATTTCTCTATGAGATGTACTAGCTAACAATGTAATTAATCCCTTTAGTTGATTTTCTTCAAATACATTTTTTATTTTTTCATGTTTATGACTAAATCTTTTAACCCATATATCGTCATATCTATTGACCATTATTTCATTGACGGTTGAATCATTCATTAAATGAATGATTGGCAATAGATACGTGTTTAGTAACTGATATTTTGAATCCATAAACTAATGTAATATGAATTCAAATTTATTTAGTCCTTTAAAAACGCGTAATTTATAGCTTTTTTAAAAATATGAGTTGGTACTAAATGATTGCACCAAATACACCTATCTGTAAATTGTTGTGTGATATTGGAGTCAAGTAAATATTTACCTGAACATTTAAAGCAAGCTACTATCTCCTCTATACCGCAATCTAGATTTCTTGTAGTTGAAATCCATACCGATGATCTTATTCTGTTTTTTCGAGGCGTATTTATATTGTCTTTCCAATACAAACGAAACACGGTAAGCATTGCTTCCTTACGTTCAATTCCTTGATCAATTGCATTTTTATATTCAACCGCAAGTGCAGAATATTGCATGCGAATGTCTAATCGAAGTGACTTTGTGGAAGCTGATCCAGGCACGCCATTTGGAGGCCTGATTCCATTTTTTTTATAGCATTTTTTTGCATACAATTCAGCCTTAGTTGAATTAATAATCCATGCGATATCTTTTATTTTTGTTTCCCAGTCCACCAATTCCTCTATGAGCTGATAGTCTTTGGAATTTAATATTCTTTTTTCAATCATGATTAGACCTGATGGATGAACTAATGAACAATCTTCTTATATGTGAAGAATTAATATTGGCGGCTCTTTGAATTCCATTGATATCCATAGCCGGTTGAAGTAAAAATCTTGATTCATTAACAAGATTTTCTATTTGTTCATAATTGAGGCTTCTCAACATTCTCAAAACTGACATTGAGCAATTTAATTGAACAGACAATTCTGGTAGGTATTTTTCTTCGACTCTCAAACAGATATTGATAAATCTATTATTCAATTGAATAATTTCATACTGAATTATTTCTTTATTGTTCATTTTTTCATCTAGTTGTTGTAATCACTAATATTTAACTCAATATCAAACCAGATTAAATTTTATTGAGTTAATAAAATGATTAAGTTATTAAAAATCCCTAAAAATACATCATTTTTTCGTATTTTAATGTTTTTTATTTATTTTAATTAGTTAAAAAGAAGTATTTATTGTTTCTTTTTAAATATATCTAATGCTCAATCTATTTTGAATCACAACTATTTCTATATTTACTAATTTTTAAGATCAAACAACAAATATTTAAAACTATATCTCATAATAATTATGTATTTAATTAATAATTCCAAGCATATGCCTATGGCTATTATCAAATATCGATATGAAATTTAGAAATGTACCCCCCCTTTAGGCCTTCGTTGGTGAGTTTTGGTTAGTGGCTATTATTGTGATGTGTATAGCCAGTTGTCTAAATCCGCATAAATTTGGCGTCTATACATGGCGGTGACATTTTGCCTCCAATTCTGTCGCCCATTGATAGTGTCGAATTTTGGAAGTTTTTAACTTGACATCGACCTAGGGTGCCTCCGTTTAGGAGACCGCGCACCACACTGCCCAGCATGCTGGTCTGCAAGGGGCGATTAGAAAGCTTGAGGGTCATGGCCAGTTCTTCAGTGAACCTCCAATACCGATCCTTGAACCTCTCCATCTCCGTATCTAAGTGTTCGTGAGGCGTACTTCCAACTTCGTCGCTGATGAAATCGTGTCAGACCTTTCGCTACGCTCACACGCGCAGTTTGCTCCAGGATCGGTCGCAGGTGCATGTCCTTGCAGTTTTGCACGTTCTCAGACTCACACTCTCGTTCGATCCTTCACGGTCTCGATCCGGCCTTGTAGGTCTTGTGGGGCGCGTACTGCCGCTAATAAAACCTCTGCTGACTTCTCACCCAGGTTCGACACCGTAAACCTTTCAGGCATAAAGTGAGATCTTCCTTAGGTAAGATCGCACTCCTTCACTGCACAACCGCCGGATATACACCGTTTTGCTTTGATTGCAATAGCTTCTTTGTTCGCTGCCAAGTCGCCCTGCACGGCAGTGCCTCATGTCTGATTTTTGTTCATCGGCGCACAGTTTCGATTTAAGTGCCACGCTTCCTTTTCACGCTCGGTCGCCCTCATACAGTTACGTTTCGCTTAGTTCGACGTGATCGACATCCGACGGGACTTGCACCAGTATTTCAATTTTACAGGGTTTGTGGTATCAGAAGGCAGTCTGTTTAGTCTGGAAGAATAATCTCAAAGTCGGACTGGGATGGGTTACCCTGATGATTCACTATTTTTTGTACGCGCCGTACAAAGCGCTTATCGATGGGTATAGGTATGAGGGCCTTTGCGGTTGTCATCGTAGAGTTTGGCAGCAGCGTCGCTTTTAGCCTAATTTCTGGACATACGCGAACTACCGGCAGTGACTTCTGGAGCAGATAGACAGCACTCAGTAATGTCATGATGGTATACGACATGATGAGCGTGTTTAGACACGAGGTAATTCGAGGTTTAAGGGTTTATATGCCAATACAAACGATTCTTTTGACTGGTAGTAACAAATACAACCGGTCTAATGAACAAACTCGGATAATCAATAGTTACAAGCTATAGGATAAAACTGATTAATCCCATTGACCCCAGCTCATAGGCATCAAGAAAAACTTTCTTACTTAAAATCCTAAAACTTTTGTTATCTTCAATTAAATCATAATAACAACTACCAACATAAGTACGAATATCGCCACCTCTTTTATGCCTATAAATAATAAAATTAGAGGTTATTGATACGATAATTTCACCGCCTCTATTTTCTAACTTTTTAACTAAAATATTACTAATTAATCTACGAGTTCGAGAATGAGGGAATTCAGCATGCGCATTTTTATCTTTTAACCGATGTACTCGCTCCTTTGTTCTCGTGCAATCATCAGCCACAATAAATAGAGATTTTTTCGGGTTTGTATCTTGTGAATCATTAGACGGAATTTGGTAAACAAAATTGGTGTCTAATAATAATAGCCATTCATCAAGGCTCCAGTTATCAAGTAATTCGGCCTCATGAAATAAGAAAATTTCCAACTTATTTCTATCATAATTTAAAATATTATTCATCGTTTATATTTAACCTTGATTGAACATCAACTCATTCCATCGAATCCAAAAAGCTCTTAAGTGCAATTCATCTGTATTTAGTTGCTCACCCTCTTTGGACATACCTCGAGACATAACTGACCAAGGCACCTCCTTAAAAGTTGCCATACCTTTTTGTACAGACTCAAGCGCTTCTACGTCATCTGGAGTTGCGAATCCACCTGGCCCATAAAAAGTTAAGAAACTATCTAACCGAACAGCTCGCGCTGTTTCAGACTCCTCTACTGGCCCTAAAGCCCATGCTGTAACATTCATAAGGTCCGGTCTCGCAGGATGAAAAGTACGAATTGTTACTGATGAACCATCATTTAACACAAGATTTGGGAAAATAACCAAATTTCTATTTGTATCTGCCACCCTATTTGCTCTTTCAGGTCCAAGTCGAGCATTTAATTCTGTTCGAATATTATCAATTTCCTCTTTTGTTGATTCGCCATATAGTGGAATCCATTTGGCCACAGGTCTACCTCTAAAATTAACATTGTCGATCACAGCATGTCCATTTCCCAAAACCTTTCCAATTCCATGTGATGGCATTAAATGACCCTTTTCAGGTTTTTTGATTTCAACACCCGAGCGTTTCATGTAATTGAGCCAAGTTGAATGAGTTGTTATCAAGTGATAATCATCAAAACTGTTTTCGACCAAAAGCTTCCAATTTGCTTTAATATCATATTCTTGTGTGCCAGGTATAACTTCCATTTTCCCCGATGGGGATTGATCTACAATCAAATCAATGTATTCAGTGGCACCGGCTAAATATTCAATTAAAGAGATAGCTTCTATATTAAAATTTAGAAAAATAAAACCTTTGTAGCTTTCAACCTTTGCAGGTTCTGCTAATCCTAATTTCTTAGGATCAAAAGAAGGTGGGTAACTAGCCTGTCCTGGTACACCATCTAATTCTCCGTTTATGTTGTAACTCCAGCCATGATAAAAGCAAAAAAAACCTCGAGTTTTTCCATGATCCTCTCTACAAACAACTGCAGCACGATGACGACAAGCATTCAAGTAGACTCTGACATTTGAATTGGAATCCCTGCACAAAATTACAGGTCTTCCGCAAACATTTCGAGTTTTAAATTCTCCGATATCTTTAACTTCAGATTCGTGACCAACATATATCCAACATTTTTCGAATATATTTTCCATTTCTTTTTGAAGTACAAGAGGGTCGACAAGAGCACGACGATTAACTTGGAAATCAAAATTTAATGGTTCATTTATGATAAATTGTTCTGAATTCATTTTGCACCTAATTTAATTTGAAATATTAATTCAAATATTCTTCACGCCAGAAACCCAGTGATTCTTGCGCTGTTTTGTCTGAAAAACTAAAAATCACACTTTCACTCTGGGATGAAAAACTAAAAGTTGTCCATGAAGGTATGACCATAATGTCATATTTCTTTAAGTAAAAATTTTCCTCTTCGGTATGAACAATACATTCCCCATCTGCAATATTCAAGACAATGTTTTCAGTTGATCGATAATTTTTACCTATAAATTTTGGCGGTAATAATTGAATGAAAACCGACATTGTTTTAAAGGGTGACAATCCATTGATAGGATTTGAGTATTTTAATTTAAACCCAAATACTGGATCATGTGAGTTAATTTGAGTTTTGAAGATGTTCAACAAAGCTTTTTTTGCGTTTACATATGAATAAATTAGCAATGAGTCATCATTAGTTACAGTTTTATTTGGGACATCTATAGGTAATAAATTTAAACCAAATTTTGATTCATTATTCGAAACATTATTGTTCAATGGGAATATGTCTTCACTATAGTTTTCTCTAAAATGACTTCCAAATATTGAAGTTAAAGGCGTATCTAGGCCGTCCATCCATATAACAGGTTCATCACCTTCATTTCCGTGATCGTGCCAGTCCCAGTTTTTTGTAACTATAAAATCACCAGGATTCATTTCAATTTTTTCACCACTAATTGATGTGTATGCACCCTTCCCCTTCATTAAAAATCGAAGAGCATTGGGTGAGTGGCGATGAGAGGGAGCTATCTCACCAGGCATGATGATTTGTAAACCAGCAAATAATGAACTGGAAATATAAGAACTTCCCCGAAGACTAGGGTTTTCCATTACCAAAACGCGTCTGTCTGCCCTTTTTTTTTCAATGACCTCTGAAGCAGTGAGAAGTAGAGGAAGCATTTCTGAAAAACGCCAAGCAAATGGAATGCAATTGGTACCTGGGGCTAGTCTATTGGTTCGCTCCCAAAGAGGAGACAAACTAAAATTTCGTATTCGCAATGAAAACTCTTCAAGCAATTGATTAGATTTATTTAGCATATAATAATTTCAAAAGGACGCATGATATTTTACTATTTTCCGAATGAAAAAAACTAATTTTCACCCATCAAATCACTTAATTTAAATTATTATAAAAACTGCTTTGAAACAAAATAAATAGAAAAAAATTATGAATTATTGTTTTGCTCGCTTGAAGTCATTGAATTTCAAAATATTATTGCTCGTTACTTTTCTTATACATTTCAATATATGCAAATCGCAAACACCGACGTCTTTTCCAAACAGGCCAATTACATTTATAGCTCCTTACACATCCGGCACAACATCAGACGTTTTGGCAAGACAGATAAGTATTAGAATTAGTGAGAAATTTGGGGTATCCGTATTAGTAGACAACAAGCCAGGAGCTTCAGGCGTAATTGGATCTGACTATGTATCTAAATCGCTTCCCAATGGATACACCCTCTTATTTACAGCGACATCACATACAACCATTCCTGCGATTAAATCAAAACTTCCATACGATCCGATTAAGAGTTTTACACCAGTCATTTTATTGGCAACAAGTGCAATGGGATTTGTAGTCTCACCTAACATTAGCGCCACTAATTTCAAGGAATTTCTTGATTATTCAAAATCACGACCCAATGACTTAGATTATTCAACTCCTGGGGAAGGAAGTTCTCAGCACCTTACGATGGAATTAATTTTACAAGAAATTGGTTTTAAGATGATTCATGTGCCCTATAAAGGTTCTTCGGGAGCGGTCACAGACGTAATAGGTGGGCATGTCCAATCAAGTATTGTTTCATTACAAACTTCAAGTAATTTTATCAAATCTGGACAGCTTAAAATGCTAGCAATCATGAGTGATGAAAGATCCCCCATATTCCCCAATGTACCGACATTCAAGGAAATGGGGTATCAAAATCTAGTCGTTGATACATGGTACGGTGTTTTGGCGCCATCAAATACCCCTGCCGAAGTAGTCAACAAGATAAATAGCGAAATAAATTTAATCTTAAATACTGGCGAAATGAAAGAAACCATGAATAAACTTGCTTTAAACGTAGCAGGGGGCAAACCAGATCGATTAAAAATTTTGCTAGAAAAAGAAATACCCAAATGGAAAAAAGTTGTCTCTACTAGTAAATTATCAATTGATTAGAAAGTAATAAAATGAGTATTATTGAAGATTTGGTGATAGCATCAAGAACATGTGTCGAGCATGGGGTAATCGATGCTTACGGGCATGTAAGTGCGCGCAGTGAAGTTAACAGCAATCACTACTTTATGTCGCGTGACGTTGCACCTGAACTAATGGTTGAAGAAGATATATTAGAATTTGATTTAGACAGTAACCCAATTAATCCCAATAGTCCTCGAGGATATAATGAGCGTTATATTCATGGTGAAATTTATAAACTACGTCCTGATGTCAACGCTATCGTGCACAATCATTCTCACGCAGTAGTTCCATTTAGCTGCACAGATTGTCAACTGAAACCAATATTTCATATGTCAGCATTTATTGGACTTGGAATTCCCAATTGGGATATTAGAGAAGCCCAAAAAGGTACAGACATGCTAGTTCGCAATAGCATGCTGGGAATGTCATTGGCCAAAAAGCTAGGAAATCATCCAGCGGCTTTAATGCGAGGGCACGGTTCCGTAGTTGTAGGTAATAAAATACAAACTGCTGTTGGAAGAACAATTTATCTTGATGCCAATGCCAAAATGCAATTTCAAGCAATGACAATGACTGGATCTATGGACTCGGTAGTTTTTATGGACGATGAGGAAGTTGCAGCCAACGTCAAATGGCAAGAATACTATCGATCATGGGATTTGTGGAAAAAGAAATGGCAAAAAAGACTGGCTCAAGAAAAAGCCTCCATTGTTTAGAGATAATTTTTTATCTGTGCTTTGATTTATTGAACCTTGATTTCATTTTTCTGAATTAAAATTTTATATTTTAAGCTTTCAGATTTAATGAAATTAAGGGAATCTTTAGGATTCAAGCCTAATGCAGTGTGGCCAATTTCCAGTAAATTTTTCTTGACTTGCTCTTCCTGCAATATTGATTGGATTTCATTAGAAAATTTTTGAACTATTTTGGGATCAATATTTTTTGGTGCAGAAAGTAACCACCAGTTAGTTAAATTAACTTCAGGATATCCCGCTTCTTTTGTTGTTGGGACTGAAGAAATTTCATCAAAACGGTGTGATCCAGTAATTGCAAGCGCTTTAATTTTTCCAGCTTTAATTTGCGTTCCAGCCGCTGACCAAGTAGCAAACGCCAACTGTATGTCGCCACCCATTAAGCCTAGTATCATTGGAGGAGTACCGCGATAGGCAATATGTTCTATTAAGTTATTATTTAACTGCGAAAATAATGCACCATCAAGGTGCGGCGGAGAACCTGATCCCGGAGATCCATAATTAAATCTTCCGGGATGCAATGCAACTTCCTGCGCAAATTCTTTGAGACTATTCGGACCAGAAATGGATGTCACTGCTATTAGCGGAGCCTCTGCAATTAAGCTAATAGGCTCTAATTGGTTAACAGGATCAAAGCCTAAATTTGAAAATAAAAATTGGTTGACTGAATAATTGGCTGTTGGTGCCATCAAAAAAGTATAACCATCAGGCTTGGCATTTATAACCTCTAGGGTTCCAATTTTCCCATCAGCACCTGTTTTATTGTCAATAATAAAACGACTACCAAATTTCAATTCTAATAGGGGAGCAATCACATGAAAAACTGCATCTCCAACACCACCTGCAGCATAAGGATCTACGATTCGAATAGGCTTATTTGGCCACTGATCTTGCGAAAAACAAGAACCAAAAGACAAAAAAGACAATAGAAATGTAAAAATAGAAAATATCTTTGACTTCATGATAAATGATTAATATACAATTATTCTTTAATTATCATGCTTTTTGTACTAAATGAATTAAGCGTTTAAGCTATTGACAGAATAACAAAGTTTAATTAGAAAACTGAACAATTAAAATCAGAAAAATTTTCTTAAAAATTTAATCAAAAATATTACTAAAATGCTGGTATCTTAATTATCAAATTTAGTCAATGCCATCAAATTCATGTCATAATATTTATTATTTATCAAAATCTTCGACGACTGAACACCCTCTAATTTGAATCGAAGCTTAAGCAATAAATTATTCGAAGGTATATTAAAAGTATGCACATCCGCTTTTATTCGATGAAGCTCGAAATTGCGAAAAGCATACTCAATGATTGACTTAAGAGCCTCAGACATATACCCTTGGCGCCAAAAAAGTGGACTCAAAGTAAACCCTATCGCCCACTCGTACCAAGGCTTGATTTGTGGCTTTAAAGGATATAACTCGCATTCACCAATAAACACGCCATCTGACTTCATACAGATGGCCCACTTATAATAATATCCAGTTAAATTTAAAGATTCAAAATATTGGATTGATTCATGTATATGTTTTAATTCAAGATTGCTCTCAACTCCTGCAATTTCCGAAATGACTGGATTTGTCAGTAACTTAAAAAAATCAATGTGATCAGCGATAGATATAGGACGTACAACTAAACGATCAGTATACAAAGTTGGGCAAGTATGCATCATTGGGGGAAGAAATTTTAAAAAATATTATTTATCTTGACAATCCAACACATGAACTCATTAATGACTAATTTACAAAAACTAGGCAATAGATTTCTGCAAAAGCAAAGATATAGGTTCTAATTTTGACTCCCAATTTTTAATCTTGTTAAGTTCTTTCAAAGTAAGATCTATTTCATCAAGACCTTGAGTGAGCATTAATTTAGAATTAATGTCGATATCAAATTTTGATATTTCGTTACCCGTTTGATCGACCAAGGTTTGATTAATTAAATCGACAGTCAACAGATTAAAGTTAATTTCATCAATAAATATGTCTTTTAATTTTAGAAATTTTTCTTCGGACAATTCAATTGTTAGAATGCCATTTTTTAAACAATTATTTTTAAATAATTCAGAAAAACTTAGAGCAATAATACACAAAAAACCAAATTCTTGCAAAGCCCAAACTGCATGTTCCCGTGAACTTCCACATCCGAAATTTCTTCCAACGAGTAAAATTTTAGAATCGATAAAGAAATCTTTTTCGAGTATAAATTTTTTAAGTGATTCTCCTTTTGAATTTCGTCTTAAATAAGCAAATAAACCAAATTTTAAATCCGCATTAATGTCTTTTAAAAACTCAGAAGGAATAATTTGATCCGTATTAATATCATTTTGAATATATGGTGCGACTTTAGAAGTTAATGTTGTAAATTTCTTCATATGATCTATAAAATTTCTGAAACATTAAAAATGTAACCATGAATTGCGATTGCTGCAGCTGTTTTTGGACTCGTCAAATGAGTTCTAACTCCCCTACCCTGCCTATTTTCAAAATTTCTATTACTAGTTGAAATAATTCTTTCTCCGGATTTTCCAACATCACCATTTGCACCAGCACACATAGAACATCCAGAATTTCTCCACTCAAAACCGGCATCGATAAAAATTTTATCAAGCCCCTCCGATTCCGCCTGTTTTTTAATTTTAGTTGAGCCTGGTACAACAATTGCCCTTACATGTTCACTGATAAATTTACCTTTTATAACGGTAGCAGCATCTCGAAGATCATTTATTCGGCTATTACTGCAAGATCCAATAAAGACAAAATCGATTTTTAAATTTAACAAAGATTTACCCGCTTCAACCCCCATATATTTGATAGACTTACTATTTTTAATATAACTCAAACTATTCTCATCATTATCTATTGGTATTAAATCGTGGATATTAATTGATTGGCTAGGATCAGTACCCCATGTAATTTGTGGATAAATCACGGAACAGTCAATCTCTAGTTCTTTATCATAAATTGCATCCGAATCGCTTTTTAGAGTTCTCCACCAAGTCAATAAAACAGCCCTCTCATTTTCATTAAAAATATTCAACTTATTTTTAAGCCATTCAAAAACAGTCTCGTCAGGTGCAATTAGACATGTTTTACATCCCCATTCAATTGACATATTACAAAGAGTCATTCTCTCTTCGACTTTCATTGCATCAATGACAGCGCCAGAAAACTCAACGACATAACCATCACCTGCATCAACTCCATTTTTACTGATTAAATATAAAGCCAAGTCTTTAGAAGTTACTCCAGCATTAAGTTTCCCAAAAAAACTGACTTTCATTTGTTTCGGTTTATTCAGGACAATTGATTGAGTAGCTAATATATGCTCAAGCTCTGAAGTTCCGCATGCAAATGCCAAGCACCCTAGAGCACCAACAGTGGACGCATGACTATCAGGGCAAGCTAGAGTAAATCCTGGTAATGCATAACCTTCCTCTGAACTCACTATATGGACGATTCCGTGTTCATCTGAATTGACATCAATTAGTTTTATATGATATTTTTCCGCAAATTTTCTAGTTATTTTTATATGATCAGAAATTAACTCAACTCCTATACGAGTTGGTACAGTATGATCTTGAACGATTGTTGTAAGGTCTCTTCTATGGATCGATCTATTTGATTTTTTTAATCGAGAAAAAGTGTGTGGTACGTGAAGTTCATGGATAACATGTCTATCGATATAAATAATATTTTTGCCATCACTACGTTGACCGACAAGATGTAGATCCCACAATTTATCAAATAAAGTTTTAACAATATTCATTCTATTAACTCAAAGTCCCTAAATAATTTTTTTCTATTTCTAGCCATTTATCGAGTTCTAGTACATTGTTATACTCGTCAAAAGTAGACATCATATGACTAATTGATCTGGTGTGCCCCTTCTCTTTGAGTACGGTAAATACATCTGTTAATGCTTTAATCGCAGCATAACGTGCAGTTCCAGCATGCAATGCGAGAACACAACCGCAGTTCTTTAAGAAATCATCAGTTAATTCATTCGTCGGGGAAGTTTCTTGTATTACACAAACCAAGGGAGCTTTCACGACATCAGATGCAAATATTAATTCCGCAGGGGTGTTTGCGCCCATGATGATGACTGCATCTGCACCAGCTTGAATATATGACTTTGCTCTTTTACATGCTTCTTCAATTCCATGTGTTGACAACGAATCAGTTCGTGCAATTATCATAAATTCTGATGACTTTCTCGCATCAGTCGCCGCTTTAATCTTTACGATTTGTTCGCTTTCTGTAATAACAGGAATACCTTGGGGTAATAAACCACATCGCTTAGGTGTTACTTGATCTTCAATATGTATTGCAGATATTCCTGCGGATTCAAATTCACGAACAGTACGAATCACATTCATAATGCCACCATACCCAGTATCTGCATCAGAAATCAAAGGTATTGAAATATTTTGAGCAATATTTTTTGCGTGATTGACATTTTCACTCATTCCTAGCATACCCAAATCTGGCACACCAAGTAAGCTTGCAGACACTGCATTACCAGATAACCCGACAGCAGAAAAACCAACCATTTCTGCAACTTTTGCTGAAATGCCGTCATAAACATAAGGAATTCTAAGGAAATTATTATGGTGTATTACTTGTTTTAAAGAAATTTTATTTTTCATATAATTTTTCATCCATTAATTTTATAACTTTTTATGATTTTTTCTCTTTTTGTCTAATGAGTTGATTTTGTCGTTCTCTTGCTTTATTTTTTTGTACTTCCGTTTTGAGTCTAAAACAACGAGGACAACTTACTCCAAGTTCAAATTCAGGAGATAACTTATCGGTTTGTGATAGTGTCTCACGACAGCAACGACATAACTCATATTGACCTTGAATCAATCCATGCTTGACAGTAACTCTTTCATCAAAAACGAAGCATTCACCTTCCCATAAACTATCAATGGGGTCCACATTTTCCAAATATTTTAAAATGCCGCCCTGAAGGTGATATACATGACTAAAGCCTTTCGATTTTAAAAAAGCAGTTGATTTTTCGCATCTAATCCCACCAGTACAAAACATTGCGATTTTTGTTTTTTTTTCATTAATCAACAATTTTTCATAATTATTTTCAATCCAATCTGGAAAAGATGAAAATTTTTTTAAATTTGGATTTATAGATCCTTTAAATGTTCCTAGTTCAACTTCATAATCATTTCTTGTATCTATTAAAACCACATCAGGATTAGATATTAATTTATTCCATTCAGACGGGGTAACATATTCACCAACAATTTGATTGGGATTAATATAAGGAACCCCTAAAGTTACAATTTCCTTTTTTAACCTTACCTTCATTCTCAAAAAAGGCGAAATATCTGACCACGATTCTTTATATTCTAAGTCTAGGTTAGAAATTGTTCTACTTATAAAATTAAAAAAATCTTGGATTGCATCCTCTTTTCCTGAAAGTGTTCCGTTGATTCCTTCATGGGCTAAAATTATGAGGCCTTTTAAATTTATACTCAAACAATATTCAAGAATCGGTTTAACAATTGAATCTGGATATTTTATTTCTGTAAATTTATAGAAAGATGCATTAAGATAATTTTTTTTCATAGCTAACTTTGTATTTTAAACCAACACAATAATTTTTGCAGATTCATTAATATTCAATTGGTACTATAAATACCAAATAATGAATAAAAAGAAAAAATTAATTTACCATCATCTATTATCATAAATCTTTGATACTTACAATGCATGATTTCCATACTCCAATAGCTTATTTATATAAAAATTAAATTTTAGAATTGAAAGTAATGGGGTAATTTCCGCTGTTCACATTGCATTTTATTTTGATATACCCGTTAAATGGAGTTTTATTAAGTGATAAAATTGTAACACTATCGAATTACATTAACTTTCGTTGAGATTTTCTATTTATTTTTTAAAGGAAGCAAAAATGACAGGTGTGACTTGGAATAATGGCGTTGAGCATTGGATCAAAAAGGGCGATATTAATTTATTTCTATGGCAGAAAAAAGCTTCCCCTAATGTCCCTTTCATGGGAACCATTTTTTTTATTCACGGATCATCAATGGCATCGCAACCAACGTATGATTTATATGTTAAAGATCGCCCTTATTCATCAGCAATGGAGTGGTTTAGAGATAAGGGATATGACACATGGACAATGGATAACGAAGGATATGGTCGATCAGACAAAAAAAGAGATATTAATTTTGATATCACAAATGGCGCTGAAGATATTAACGCTGCAAGCCAATATATTTTAAAAAACACCAGTGCTAAAAAATTAATGCTTTATGGCATTTCTTCAGGCGCGTTAAAAGCAGCATTATTTACACAGAATCACCCTGAATTGGTTGAGAAATTAGCTCTTGACGCATTCGTATGGACTGGCGAAGGAAGCCATACCCTAGAACAGCGCAAAAAGAAATTACCTGAATTCATCTCTAAAAACAGAAGGCCAATCGATAGGCCATTTGTTCATAGTATTTTTGATAGAGATCATCCTGGTACAGCAGATGAAAATACGATAGAAGCTTTTGCTGATGCAATTCTTACTCTAGACGATTCCATGCCTACTGGAACATACGTAGATATGTGCTCCAAATTGCCTTTGGTCGATCCGTTGAAAATAAATGTCCCGACAATTATTTTAAGGGGGGAATTTGATGGTATTGCCAGTATAGATGATCTGATCGAATTTTACAAATTACTTCCCAATACTAATAAACAATTTAGTGTTATGAAAGGAATTTCCCATGCCAGTTTTCAGCAAAAAAACTATATGATGGTTTATCACATTCTGTATAATTATTTCGCAATGCCGGAACCTATTTACTTGGGGTAAATCATTAAATGAAAATTAAATACTCAATATTTTTATTTAGCTTATTGTTATTTTTGAATCAAGCTTTTGCAGAAATATATCCTAACAAGCCAATCCACTTAATCGTTCCATTTGCGCCAAGCGGCTTTACTGATATTGTTGCACGTGTTTTAGGGCAAAAGCTTGCGCAATTATTAAACCAACAAGTTGTCATTGAAAACAAATCTGGTGCAGGCTCGACAATAGGTACTGATTATGTTGCCAAATCTGCTCCTGATGGATATACATTAGTTATGGTATCAACAACTCATACCATTACGCCTTTTATCTATAAGAAAATCCCTTACGATCCAATAAAAAGTTTTACAGCTATTAGCATGCTAGCAGAGTCTGCGTATGTATTGGTTGTTAATTCAAATTTACCTATATATTCTGTCAAAGATTATATTAATGCATCTAAACTTAATCCAAACAGTATTAGATATGCATCTTCTGGTAATGGAAGCTCTCAACACTTAATGGGTGGCTTATTTTCAACTTTGGCAAACATTAAGATACAACATGTACCTTACAAAGGAAGCTCAAGTGCTTTATCAGATTTAATTGGTGGAGTAGTCGAAAGCAGTTTTGCAGGCACATCCAATGTTCTACAACAAATACAAAACGGAAAACTTAGAGCCTTAGGGGTTACTACATCCAAACGAGTAGCACAGTTGCCGGATGTTCCAACAATTCAAGAATCTGGTCTTGCTACCTATGATGCTTCTGTATGGTTGGCATTACTTGCACCCAAGGACACACCAAAATCAATCGTTGACAAGTTAAATCTTAATATTAATATTGCTTTAAATTCAATTGAAGTTAAAAAAATATTACTTGAAGCTGGAATAGAAACAAGCCCATCAACACCTGAAAACTTGTCCAGTTTCATGGCCCAAGAATTGGACAGATGGGGACATGTTGTTAAAGATGCAGGTTTAAGTCTTGAGTAAATAAATAATTTAGAAATAGGTTTAAACGCTTTATATGCGGATATTAATAGTTGAAGATGATAGTATATTATTAAATGTATTGAGCAAATTCCTAAATGATTTGGGACATATCATTACTTGCTCGACTTCAATAGCAGAATCAGAATATATTTTATCTCTTCAGACCTTTGATGTTATTTTGTTAGATATCAACCTTCCGATCGATAGTCAAATTCCTGCATTTTTTGGTAGCGGACTTGATATATTGAGAAACTTAAGAAAAAATAATAACTTTACTCCAATTTTAGTCTTGACTGCGCGAGATAGAACAGATGAAAGAATATATGGACTGAATTTAGGAGCTGATGACTACATAGGTAAGCCAGTTGACTTATTAGAAGTCGAGGCAAGACTAAGAGCGATTTTACGCCGAAGTCAGAAGACAAATGAGCAACAACAAATTGGAAAATTAAGGTTAGATAGAACTCAGAAGAAAATATTTATTGATGACGTAGAATTGGTTTTACCCGCTCGAGAATTTGAGGTTCTTTATGAATTGATGACCCCGCCCGGTAAAACAGCCAGCAAAAGAGATATTTCCCTAAAACTATCCAGCCCTGAAGAATATCTTGCTGAAAATGCAATTGAATCTTTTATTTCAAGAATTAGAAAAAAAATTGCAGCGAGCAATGTGAATATTCGTACATTAAGAGGTTTGGGCTATTTATTAGAAGAAAAACCAAATGAGGAATAATAAATTTCCACCTTCTTTACAAAACAGATTGATGAAGGGATTGTTCATACCACTTTCTATTTCATGGTTAGTTGGATCCATAATTGTTATATTTATTTCCAGTTTCTTTACAGAGCAAGCTTATGATAGAGCACTTTTAGATGATGCCAATTCAGTAGCTAGTCATGTAGTTTTAAATACATCAAAGTTAAATAAATCTTTAGAACTTAATTTGACTTCAAATGAAATGTCGACACTTTTATTTGATGAAAGTGAAATTGTTGTATTCCAAGTTCTCAATGAAAATGGGACACTGATTGCAGGTCATCCCAATGTAAATGCTGAATTAACAAATTCTTTTGATAAACCTTTATTTTCAGATTTAGTCTTACAGGATCGAAGTTTTCGAGCTGTATCACTACATAAAAAACAACCCGCGAACTTTTATGTAGTGATGGCTCAAACGTCAGATTTTAGAGAATCTCTAATACTAAAGCTTGTTTTATTTTCAATTATTCCTCAAATTGTAATTCTAATAACATTGGCATTAAGCTTAAGGAAAGCCATTACTAATGAATTAAATCCATTAATTAACCTAGAGAAAATACTTGAAAGTCGAGATGCTTTAGACTTAAGTCCTATTAAACTTGATGAAAGAACAAAAGACGTTCATAGTCTTGGAATAGCTATCAATGGTTTATTAACTAGAATTCAAGATGGTATTCGGATGATGCGTGAGTTTTCCGGTAACGTCGCACACGAACTTAGAACACCGCTAGCAGGCATTAGAATACAAGCCGAATATGGTTTGATGACCAATAAAACTGAAATATGGAAGCAGCAACTTGAAGGCATTCTGAAAAGTGAAGCACGTGCAAGTCACCTTGTAGACCAAATACTTGCCTTATCTTTAGCAAATGAAGCCCAGGTTAGTTTCAAACTTGAAGCAGTGAATGTTGAAGAAGTAGTCAAAGAAAGTATCTTGAAATTTTTAAATCGTGCTGATATTTTAAAGGTCGATCTTGGTGCTCAAGGTATTGAACCGGAAACCTATATCCTTGCTCAACGCAATCTCCTTGAAGGTGTTTTAAACAATTTAATAGATAATGCTTTGCGGTACGGAACCAATGAAAATAATGACTCTAAAATTACTATTGAAATTAACAATAAAACTTCCACAGATCAAAGCTTACAAATGGTGGAAATTTCAGTTGTTGATAATGGACCAGGTATTGATGATAGCCAAATGAATATGGTACTCAAGAGACGTTTTCAAGGCCAAGCAGGCCTTCTACTTGGTGAGGGTGCTGGATTGGGTTTGGCCATCGTCAATGAATATTCTAGAATCATGGGTACTGAGCTAAAACTGAAAAATGCCCAGGACGGTCAAAATAAAGGGCTTAGAGCCAGTATTTTGTTTCCCTTATTTATTTGATTTGATCTTAATTATGAAATATAAAATCGAATGATAATTTTGTAATTGCAACATAAATAATCAACTATCATCAGGCCTCAGGGTAATTACCACTCACCAAATTTCCCCATTAGCTTAAAGTACTTTGAAATAGTAAATGAAATTAGAAACGACTTTTAAGATCAAATAACATGTCTAAAAAACTTAAAAATAAAGTAATTATTACTTGTGCGATTACAGGTTCAATTCATACCCCTTCAATGTCACCACATTTACCTATCACTCCTCAGGAAATAGCGAATGAAGCAGTTTTAGCCGCAGAAGCCGGAGCGGCAATTGTCCATCTTCATGCTAGAGATCCAATTGATGGTATGCCTGTTCAAGATCCTCAATTATTTCTTGAATTTGCAAAAAACATAAAAAGTCGTTCAAACGTTGTATTGAATTTTACAACTGGTGGCGCGCCGACAATGAGTATAGAGGAAAGACTTAAACCAGCGCTTCAACTTAAACCGGAAGTTGCATCATTAAACATGGGATCAATGAATTTTGGACTGTTCCCCATGCTGAACCGATTTAAAGATTTCAAAAATGATTGGGAAGAACCATATTTACGAGATTCTGATGGAAGAATATTTAAAAATACATTCAAAGACATTCAATTTATTTTAGAAAGTTGCAGAGAAAATAGAACAAGATTTGAAATTGAGTGTTATGACATTGGTCATCTTTATACAGCCGCTCATTTTTTAGAACGTCAAATTTTAGAGCCACCTCTTTTCATTCAATCTGTATTTGGTATTTTAGGTGGCATCGGCCCGCATCCAGAAGATGTTATGCAAATGAAAAGAACTGCAGATCGGTTGTTTGGTGACAATTACGTATGGTCGGTTTTAGGCGCTGGAAGAAATCAGATACCAATTGCTACCATGAGCACCGTTCTAGGCGGCAATGTACGAGTCGGCCTTGAAGATTCAATCTGGGAAGGGCCAGGAAAACTAGCAAAATCGAATGCAGATCAAGTCAAACGAATCCGATCCATTATCGAAGCCTTATCTTTAGAAGTAGCCACTCCTGATGACGCGAGAGAAATATTGCAATTGAAAGGCAAGGAAAATACAGGATTTTAATAAAATCTTGTATAAAAAAAATAATTAGGACATGGAGTCTGCAAAGAATTTTATTTTACTTTTAATCCAAATTAATCACTCCCTTGATAATTAAATTAATAATCAATCGAATAGAATCATTTAATAAATTAAATTTTAGTTATTAGAACTTTTCTAAATTTAACAATACCACTTCCAAATTGAAGACCAATATTTCCAGAAACATGTAGCGCGTTAGTAGCACTAGAAGTTATATTTCCATTTATTTTATAAATGAGTTGTTCTTGATTGGCAATAATTTCAATAGTACTCCAGTGTCCGCCAATTTTCGGCATTGGTGATACTTTAGCAACATCAACGATCGCACCCGTACCATAAGCGGGATCCGGTCGACTATCCCAAATATTAAATTCATAGCAAGTATCAGCCCCCATTTTTGAAACATCTGAACATCTCAAAAAGAAACCACTATTGGTTTCATGATCAACCCAGATTTCAGCGTAAAGTTTAAAATTTGAATATGTTTTTTTTGTAATTAAATAAGAAGGTGTTTTACTAAGAAGCAAATCTGCTTGAATATTTCCATCTTGAATACGCCAATTTGCAGAACCATATTGGGTGAACTCATTCAAATTGGAGTCACCATCAAAAATGATCTCCCAATTATCTTTATTACTAAATTGCATGTTTTGCATACCAGAACAGGCAGAAAACATGGCTACTATAATTGAGATTAATATCCATAAGAGTATTTTTCTTGGCATGATTAAGCTTCATAGTTTTAAAAAAAATATTATTTAATTTTTAATTTAAAAAGTCAATACTTATAAACACCAGAGGTGAAATTTCTTTAAAGCCAGGACAATAAATTCTAGGGTTTAACCTAAGTACTTAATAGTTGTTGAAAAGTCAAAATCATCATTTAGCATTCAATTTAAATTTCACACTAAATAACTTTAATGATCATTAATCATCTTTTTACAAATAGCAATGGCGACTCGGAACTGGTTCAAAGAAAGATTCCAATGTCTAAAAGCCATAGACCTTCGTCTGAAAAATTTGAAATTCAATCTTTATTTTTCCGCGAAACACCTCAAGGTCATTCACAAGATTATCATCATCCTCCTCAAAAACAAATCATTTTTGTAACATCTGGAATTCTCGAAATTGAAACATCAACTCAAAATAGGTTTATTTTTCAACCAGGGGATATCGTTTTTACAGAAGATCTAAATGGAAAAGGACATATCACGAATTCTCTTCGAGGAGTTCGTGGCTTTGCTCATCTTTTCATGCCTGAAGATTTTGACATTTCCAACTGGGAACTTATTTAAAAATGAAACACTTAATCCAAATAGTAATTCTTTGCTTAATTTCGAACCTAAGCTTTAGCCAAGCTCCTAACAAGCCGATTAGAATAATAGTGCCTTTTGCTGTTGGTGGTGCTAGTGATATATATACACGTCTAGTTGCTCAAAAAGTAACGGAACAAACTGGCCATAATATTATTGTTGAAAACAAGGTTGGTGCTGGCGGAAGAATAGCTTTTGAATATGTAGCACATTCAATCAATGATGGCTCTATTATTGGCTTAATTGATGCGACCTATGCAATGCTACCTGGATTGTTTAATAATTTGGGATGGGACCCTAATTCTGATATCGTACCTATCGCATTGCTAGTGCAAACACCTTATATTGTGGTCGTAAATTCCGATTCTAAAATAAACAGTATCAGTCAGTTGATAAGTCTAGCAAAAAATGAACCCGGTAAAATAAATTTTGGTTCAGCTGGAATTGGAAGTACAAACGAAATCATTGTAGAAAAATTCAAAATTGATACGAAAATAAGCCTGACTCACATCCCCTTCAAGGGAATGAGTGAAGCAGCATTGGCTCTACAATCTGGGAATATTGATTTTTTAATGCCAGCTTCGCCTACAGCTCTTGGACAGATTAAAGGTGGAAAGATAAAACCTATAGCAGTAACAACCATAAAACGATCACCCACTTTACCCAATACTCCCACGATGATTGAAGCAGGTGTCCCTAATTATGTAGCTACAAATTGGTTTGGATTTGCGGCCCCAAAAGGAACTTCTCGAGAAATCGTAAATTCGCTTTATGAAGATGTAACTCGTGCATTAGCAAGCAATGAGCTTCGTGAGAAATTTCTTCTCCAAGGTGCGGAAGTATCAAACATGACAAGTGATGAATTTGCAAAATTCATCAGAGAAGATACCAAAAGATGGACTGATGTTATCAAGAGCAGTAACATTCATGTGGAATAAGAACAGAATTATTTACAACTCCAAATAATTGCTAAAACCGGCTAATTTTTAAAAGTAATTTA
>TBL_comb47_HYPODRAFT_10001812_pt1 | contig 27231 bp, 23 predicted proteins | sample TroBogypolimnion_40_FD_10682 | JGI IMG/M metagenome (IMG submission 10682) | reverse complement strand
CGGAATCAGCGGTCACGATAAACCAGAACAGCCGGTCACGATCGGCCGGAACGACTGGTCACGATGAACCAGAATCGCCGGTCACGACAAACCGGAATGACCGGTCACGATCGACCGGAATACCCACAAAGACCTGAGTTTGAAGTTCGCCGACCTACCGTCGCTGATCGCCAAAGCACTGCGCCAGCCACATGACGCACCGAAACTACCACCCGCAGACCTCTGGGATATAGAACGTGAACTAACTGCTGACGCGCAACGTGGGCGACTTGTGGTCTGTCATCCAGAAACCTTGGCTGCCTATACACCGCCAATACCTGAAGTCGAACTCAACAGCTCGGTGGTCATTCCTGAGCATTACTTAGTCGATTACCTTGGTGCAACACGTGGAATCGAAGTTCGCTTGAAGTCTCATGGCTTAGGTCCTGGTTTTTGGACTTTCGAAAATGCTGCCGTAGATGTTCAAAAGATACTGGAATGGGAAGGCCCCAAAGGAAAGACATTTCTTTCATACCTTTTGGAAGAGGCTCAGAAAGGTGAAATTTCAGTTTTCGATCCGGATACCCTGACTGTTTTCGATCCAAGCATTAGAGGCATTCGGCCACAAAATGATTTCGTTTGCGCAAACGACGTTTGGGATTGTTACTTCCTTGGTGGGGACATGTACTTACGTGCAGATGAAATTGGAAGCTGGCCAAATGGTCGAATTTCAGATGTCAATAGACCACCTTCACTGCAAGACAAAAAGCCATGGATGACGGAAGAGCTCTTTGCCCGTCCTGGCCTATATTTGTATCAACAGGCGGCTTGGGAAATCGCGGATGCCCAAAAATGGGATGACGCCACTTTTCAAGACTTTTTGTTTGATTTGTCCTTCGCAATTCGCAGCAATCAATTGGCGATTTTCAAGCCAAGAACAGGAATTTCTGCTTCACCTGAAACTCAAACAAAGTGGTTTGTAACTGTCGAGGGTGTAAACGACTGGCTTGCAAAAAGGTCCCATCTTGCTTATCGGTGGGAGCGACTAGATGCCAGCCACATTGTGGTCTCAGAGGAAGGTCCAACCCCTACAGAAATTAGCCGACGGGCGGTCCGTAAGCGAACCTGGCGGGATGTGGCAATGCCATACATTGTTCAATTCTATAAGTCTGGTCAGTATTCAACTGCCAAGGCGCTGTACAACGCACTTGAAAAAAGGGCTGGCTCCGAGGGCAGTCCGTTTGAAAAAGGTGTTGGTCCCCACGCGCATAGTTTGTTTGTAAGAGAGATTGCACAGTCAGTTGCCTTGAAGACCATCCAAACCGCTTGGCTGGAAATTCGGGAAAGCAACTAGAACACTTGCATTCCCTTCTCGCAGTTCCCCAGTTCCCTTGGGGAATCCAGAGAACGCAGGGAAGAAATATTCGGGTACCTCAACAGCGCGAAATGCGCAGAAAGGTACCTCAATGAAAACCGACACCGTCAAATGCGCGGAAAGCACTCCCTTAGAGTACACGCCACTGGCTCGGGAAACCAGATCAAACCTGCCTACCTCTGAAGCGGCATTTCATCTCAACCGCCAGAAGCAGACATTGCGTGGCTGGGCCTGCCTAGAAAATGGTCCGCTTCGTCCAATCCGTATTAATGGTCGCTTAGCTTGGCCAGTGTCTGAAATCAAACGCCTTGTGGGATGAAAACAGTCATGAATTCATCCACCAACAAGGGAAACTTTCCCAAGCAGGAAGCCAATTGTCAAGCTCATGAAAGTCAGCTTGATTCAGCCAAGAATCTCGCAACTTCAGACAACTGTCACAACTGTGAAGAGCCAAGCGCGAGCGAAATAGGGCAAACCACAACACCGGAGCCACCTATCCAACAGGCCGGAAACACACACGCGGTCCAGCGTGTGGCCATTGTTATGAACTACGGTAAACGGTATTCCGAGCCGGCCCGCAAATGCGGCAACATTCGCCGGGCCGCTTTGCCTGTCCTGCTCGCCGACATGCATTTCACAATTGGGCGGCGTCGGGTATTTGCCGTTACTTGCGATGGGACAGTGGTAGACGAAGTGGCGAAGCGACCGTCCGACCAACCCGAAACCTTAGCAAATTGCCTACAAATTGCCTACAAGCAACAGCCCAACACGAGGAGGCAGAAAAAAAGCACCTAGCGATTTCTCGTAAGTGCTTGATTTCATTAGCGTTTTTTGGGGTGGCTGATGGGGCTCGAACCCACGACAACAGGAATCACAATCCTGGACTCTACCAACTGAGCTACAGCCACCGTGCTTTAAATTATACCCGCTGCAAGTTACTTGGCGGCTGCCAGCGACGCGTCTGTCGCGGCGCGTCCCGGCTGGGCGACCATGATTTCGGCCTTGAAGCGATCCTTTAGCAAACCGTAGTAGGCCTGGCTCTCGGCCGCCGTCCACCACTGCGCGTATTGGGCGCGATCCTGCTTGGCCGCTTCGGGCGTCGGGGCCGGGCGCGCCACGATCTTGTTGATCTTGACCACCGCATAACCCTGCGTGCCCAGTTTGACGCCGATCAAAGCCGGCAAGGTCGACGTGTCGGCGCGCAATACCGCCGCCACAACCGGCGGTGCGATGCTTTGCGCCTGATCGCGTGAGACGACGATGGCCGCAGGCATCACGGCCGACGCGGGTGCCGCCTTCCAAGCGGCGAGCTTGTCCATGCCTTCCTTGGTCGCCAGTTCGCTGGCGCGGGCAGCGACAACGCGCTCGCGCACCAGGGCATGCACATCGGCCAGAGGCTGCGTGCGCGCCGGCACGTAACTGGTGAGGCGGCCGGCGGTCAACTGGCTGGGCGCCGTTTCAATGGCTTCGGTGTTGTGCTTCTTCTCGATCGCATCCGGTCCGAAGATGGCCGCGATGAACTTGGGGTTGGCCAGCACTCCGGTGACACCGGCGGCCGGTTTGCGCATCACATTGGTCGCAGTCTTGATCTCCAGCTTCAGCTTGTCGGCCACCGGCTTGAGGCTGTCGGACTGCTCGTAGACAGCGTTGGTGAAGGCCTCGGCCGTTTCAGCGAACTTGCGCTGCGCCTGCTGCGTGCGCAGGTCGGTCTCGATGCTGGCGCGCAATTCCTCGAAGCTGCGCTGCTTCGGGGTCTTGATGTCGGTGAGCTTGATGATGTGGTAGCCGAAATCGGACTCCACCACATCGCTGATGTCGCCCTTCTTCATGGCGAAGACAGCGGTCTCGAACGGCTTGACCATGGCGCCGCGCGCAAAGAAATCCAGGTCGCCGCCATTGGCAGCCGAGCCGGAATCCTGCGAATTCTTCTTGGCAAGGTCGGCGAAGCTGTCGGGCGCCTTGCGCACTTGCTGCAGCAGTTCCTCGGCGCGCGCCTTGGCCTTCTGGCGGTCGGCGGTCGGGGCGTCCTTGGCGGCATTGATCAGGATGTGGCTGGCGCGGCGCTCTTCATTGCCGCTCAGGCGCGCCGAGTTCTGCTCGTAGTACGACTTGAGATCGGCCTCGCTGATGGCAATGCCCTTCTTGACCGCGTCAAGGTCGAGTACCACGTATTCGATGCTGGCCTGCTCTGGCGCCTGGAACATGGCCTGATTGGCCTTGTAGAAGGCCTCGAGTTCGGCTTCCGTTGGTGCAATTTTGGCGGCGTAGTCGGCGCTCAGGAAATTGGCGATCTGGACCTCGCGCCGCTCAAAAAAAGCATTCAAAGCTACGTCGGCGGGGCCCGCAGCGGAAAAGCCGGTGTTGATCAAGCCGGCTTCGACCTGCTGCACAGCGAGGTCACGGCGCACGCGCGCCTCAAAGCCTTCGGGCGTCAAACCCTGGGCAGCGGTCAATTGGCGATAGCGCACCATGTCGAGCTTGCCGTCGGGCGTGCGCAAGGCGGCGATGCTCGGGTCTTCCTGCAGGTCGCGCGCCAGTCGTGCATCGCTGGTGGTGAGCTTGAATTTGTCGGCCGCCTGTGCCAGCACGCGCTCGCGCACCAGGCCCTCGAGCGTGGCGTAGCGCGCCTCCGCCGAGTCCAGCAGCTTGGCGTCGAGATTGGGCGCCTGCGCGCGCATCCGGTCGGCCTGCGCCTTGTGCGCGGCGTCCCATTCCCCCTGGCTGATGTCCTGGCCGCCGACGCGCGCGGCAGCCTCGCCCTTGTCACGCAGACGATCGTAGCTGTTGATGCCAAATAGCACGAAGGACGGGATGATCAGCAAGAACATCAGACCCATCATGATCTTCGTGTGCTTTCGGACAAAATCAAACATGCGCAATCTCTCCAATAAAAAAACAAAAAGGCGAACGCTTTGTTCGCCTTTGCCGCAAGTGGTGGTGGGTGCTGACGGGCTCGAACCGCCGACCTACGCCTTGTAAGGGCGCCGCTCTACCAACTGAGCTAAGCACCCCACTGTGACCGGCTATCAGTTCAATGCATCCTTCAAGGCCTTGCCCGGACGGAACTTTGGAACCTTGGCAGCCTTGATTTTAATCGCAGTGCCGGTGCGCGGATTGCGGCCCACGCGCGCCGCGCGCTTGCCGACGGCAAATGTGCCAAAACCAACCAATGAAACCGAGCCCCCTTTTTTCAAAGTCGTCTTGATGGCGTCAATGACGGACTCCAGCGCGCGGGTCGCCGCGGCCTTTGAAATATCGGTGTGCACAGCGATGTGCTCGATCAGCTCGGTTTTATTCACGAAGAACCCCTATTCTTGAAACACGGTTTAGTCAGTGCGGACGCGAATTCTAGTCGGTTTTCCGAGGAAGGCGAGGGGAAAAAACCCTTGTAAAACCGACATGGATCAAAGCGCGCCGACAATCGCGCGGCCAAGGTCCGCCGTGCCTGCCTTGCCGCCCAGATCTGGTGTGCGTGGCGCACCGCTTTGGGGTGACAACACCTTCTCGATCGCGGCCAGGACGCCATCGTGCGCGTGCCGGTAGCCCAGAAAATCGAGCATCAGGGCACCGCACCAGGTCTGGCCGATCGGGTTCGCGATGCCCTTGCCAGCGATGTCCGGCGCCGAACCGTGGACCGGCTCGAACAGCGACGGAAACTTGCGCTGCGGATTCAGATTGGCACTCGGCGCAATGCCGATGGTGCCGGTGCAGGCCGGACCGAGGTCGCTCAGGATGTCGCCGAACAGGTTGCTCGCCACCACCACATCGAAGAAGTCGGGACGCTGCACAAAATGCGCTGTCAAGATGTCGATATGGAACTTGTCGACCTTGACCTCGGGGTAGTTCTTCGCCATTTCGACGACGCGCTCGTCCCAGTAGGGCATGGTGATCGCAATGCCGTTCGACTTGGTCGCGCTGGTCAGGTGTTTCTTCGGCCGCGACTGCGCTAGCTCGAAAGCGAATTTCAGGACCCGGTCGACGCCGACGCGCGACATCACCGTTTCCTGCAGCACGATCTCGCGCTCGGTGCCGGGGTACATGCGCCCGCCGATGCTGGAGTACTCGCCTTCGGTGTTCTCGCGCACGATGAACATGTCGATCTCGCCGGGCTCGCGCGCGCTGCCGTCGCGCCGCACGACCGGCGCGATGATGCCGGGCATCAGGCGCGCCGGGCGCAGGTTCACGTACTGGTCGAACTCGCGGCGAAACAGCAGCAACGAACCCCAGAGCGAAACATGGTCCAGGATTTTCTCAGGCCACCCGACCGCGCCAAAGTAGATCGCGTCGTGGCCGCCGATCTGATCCTTCCAGTTGTCGGGCAGCATTTTCCCGTGCTTCTCGAAGTAGTCCCAGCTGGAAAAATCGAAGTGATCGAACTGCAGGTCGATGCCGTACTTGTCGGCCGCCGCCTCCATCACCGCAACGCCCTGCGGCATGACCTCTTTACCGATGCCGTCACCGGCGATGACGGCGATTCTTTTCTTGCTCATGATTGCTTCTCCAAAACGATTGATCGCAATATTATTCCCGGCCTGACGCCATGGCGCGCTGCGGCAGCGCCGTCTGGCGAACCACCAGCGCAACACCGACAACGGTGATCAGGGTGCCGGCGATGGTCAGCGGGCTGATCGCCTCATTGAACAGCAGCCAGGCGATGATCGCCGTGACCGGTGGTACCAGGTACATCAGGCTGGCGACCGAAGCCGCAGCACCGCGCTGGATCATCATGTACAGCAGCGAACTGCCGCCGAGCGTGAGCGCCAGCACGGACCAGGCCAATGCCGCTGCCAGTTCGACGTTCCAGTGCATCGCTTCATTCTCCAGCAAGGCCAGCGGCAGCGTCACGACAAAGGCGGCGCCCAGTTGCACCGCGTTGGCGGTGCGCACATCGCAAGGCTTGACAAAGCGCTTCTGGTACAGGGTCCCGAGCGTGATGCTGATCAGCGCGCCAATGATGAACGACATGTTGAACCAGTCGGCCTCACCGCCCTGTCCGAACTTGCGCGACACGACCAGCAGCAGACCGACAAAGCCCAGCACCAGTCCTAGCCACCGGCGCGCGGCAATCCTCCCGCCGGTGGCCGACAGCCAGAGCGCGGTGAGCACCGGCTGCAGGCCCACGATCAGCGCCGACAGGCCCGAACCCATGCCAGACTTGACCGCGATCCAGACCCCGCCGAGGTAACCGGCATGCATCAGCACACCGGTCAAGGCCAGGTGCGCCGCCTGCGCCCGGCTCGCTGGCCACTTGACGCGCGCGAGCACGATCCAGGGCAGGAAGCAGGCGATGGACAGCAGGTAGCGCAGCACCAGAAACTTCAGCGGGGGCGCATGCGGCATGGCATAGCGGGCCACGATGAACCCGGTGCTCCAGATCAACACGAACAAGACCGGCATCGCCCTGATGAAGGCCGATTCCCGCGACGCTGTCACTTGGCGCGCGCCCGGATTTCCGGTAGTGCCTTGCGCAGGTAATAGATCATGGACCAGACCGTCATGACGGCAGCCAGCCAGATCAGCCAGACGCCCCACACGTGCGTGTCGATCAGGCCGAACAGGACACCGTTGTACAGCAGGAACGGTATCGCCACCATCTGCACCACGGTCTTGAGCTTGCCGATCATGTGCACGGCCACGCTCTTGGAAGCACCGATCTGGGCCATCCACTCGCGCAATGCGGATATCGCAATTTCGCGGCCGATGATGATGAGCGCGACGAAGACATCGGCCCGGCCCAGATGCACCAGCACAAGCACGCTGGCACAGACCAGGATCTTGTCGGCTACCGGATCAAGAAATGCGCCAAAGGAAGAAACCTGATTGAGCCGGCGCGCCAGATAACCGTCGAGCCAATCGGTGATCGCCGACAACACGAACAGACAGGTCGCGAACAGGTTGCGGCTGGCCGGCTCCAGCGGCAGGTAATCAATGTAGACACCGACAATCAGCGGGATCGCAGCAATGCGGGCCCAGGTCATGATGGTTGGCGTATTGAAGAACATGACCGGCATTGTGGCATGGCTTGACGCCTGCTGCGGGGCTCTTTTTGAGCCTGGGCTCAGTGCAGGGCGCGGTAGATCTCTTCGGCCAGCTCGCGCGAAATGCCGGCCACCGTCGCAATATCGTCGATGCCGGCCAGGGCCACGCCGCGCACGCCGCCGAAGCGCTGCAGCAGGCTGGCGCGCCGCTTCGGACCGACGCCGGGGATTTCCTCGAGCTTGCCGCCATCGACCCGCACCCGGGCCCGCTTGGCGCGCATGCCGGTGATGGCGAAGCGGTGCGCCTCATCGCGAATCTGCGCCACCAGCATCAGCGCCGCCGAGTCCTTGCCGAGATAAACCTTGTCGCGGCCGTCGGCAAAGACCAGTTCTTCCAGGCCCACCTTGCGCCCCTCGCCCTTCTCGACGCCGACGATCAGCGCCAGCGGCAGGCCGAGTTGCTCGAACACCTCGCGCGCCATCGCCACCTGGCCCTTGCCGCCGTCGACCAGCACCAGGTCCGGCAGGCGGCCGGTACCGGGCGGGGTCTGCCCCGTCTGCGACGCTTCGCGCAAGACCTCGGCCAGCTTGCCGTAACGGCGCAGCAACACCTGGCGCATGGCCGCGTAGTCGTCGCCCGGCGTGATGCCTTCGATGCCAAAGCGCCGGTATTCGGCGTTCTGCATCTTGTGATGCTGGAACACGACACAGGAGGCCTGCGTCGCCTCGCCCGCCGTGTGCGAGATGTCGAAACACTCGACCCGCAGCGCGTCAAGGTCTTCCAGCGTCAGATCCAGCGCCTCGGCTAGCGCGCGCGTGCGCGCCTGCTGCGATCCTTCCTCCGACAGCAGTCGGGCGAGCTGCAGGCTGGCATTGGTCTGCGCCATCTCCAGCCAGAGCCGGCGCTGTTCGCGCGGTTGGTGCACGGCGCTGACCTTGACGCCGGACTGGATCGACAAGGCCTTGATCAGCGCCGGATTGACCGCCTCGCTGAGCACCAGCGACGGCGGCACCGGCACCTGCAGGTAATGCTGCGCGATGAAGGCCTCCAGCACCTGTGCCTCGACCGATGGCACTGCATTGGCGGAAGAGTCGCCGTCGTCGTCGTCCCAGTAGACAGCGGCCGCGTCCTCGACATGCTGCGGGAAGTAAGGCCGATCGCCCAGATGGCGCCCGCCGCGCACCATGGCCAGGTTGACGCACGCGCGCCCGCCCTGCACCTTGACAGCCAGGATGTCCACATCGCGGTCCGACACGTTATCGACCGACTGCTGGTGCAGCACATTGGACAGCGCCGACAACTGGTTGCGCAACTCGGCCGCCTGCTCGAACTCGAGCGCCTGCGCGTGCGCCAGCATGCGCGCCTCCAGCACCTGCATCACCTGCTGCGCATCGCCGCGCAGGAAGCGCTCGGCATTGGCGACGTCGTGCGCATAGTCGGCGGCAGAGATATGCCCGACGCAAGGCGCCGAGCAGCGCTTGATCTGGTAGAGCAGACAGGGCCGCGTGCGGTTGTTGAAAACTGGGTCTTCGCAGGTGCGCAGCCGAAACACCTTCTGCATCAGCAGGATCGCCTCCTTCACCGCCCAAGCGCTCGGGTAGGGACCGAAGTAATGGTGCTTCTTCTCCACCGCGCCGCGGTAGTACGAGACGCGCGGAAAGGCGGCGGCCGGACCGCCCGAGGCGTTGCCCGCGGTCAGCTTCAGGTAGGGGTAGCTCTTGTCATCGCGAAACAGGATGTTGTAGCGCGGGTTGAGCGTCTTGATCAGGTTGTTTTCCAGCAGCAGCGCCTCGGCCTCGGAGCGCACCACGGTGGTTTCCATGCGCGCAATCTTGCCCACCATGTGGCCGATGCGCGTGCCGCCGTGGTTCTTCTGGAAGTAGCTCGACACCCGTTTCTTCAGGTTAATGGCCTTGCCCACGTACAGCACCATGCCGTCGGCGTCGAAATAGCGGTAGACGCCGGGCAGGCCCGGCAGGCTCGCCACCTCGCGCAGCAACTGCTCGGAGTGAAGCGGCGCAGCGTCGGGCGGCAATTCGGGCGTCGGGGAATCGGGCAAATCAGGCATAGGTGCGTATTGTGGACAATCTGCAGCGTGAAAACCGCAAAGCTCTGGAACATCTTTTGCCGGGTCATCGACAACTACGGCGACATCGGCGTGTGCTGGCGTCTCGCCTGCGGACTAGCCGCGCGCGGCCATCGCGTGCGCCTGTGGCTCAACGATGCGAGCGCCCTGCGCTGGATGGCGCCGGCAACGCCGGCTGGCATCGAGGTCCGGCTGTGGACGCAGCCGCTAGCGATGGACGGGCTTGAGACCGGCGACATTCTGATCGAAGCCTTCGGCTGCGAGGTCGCGCCTGAATTCGTCGCCGCCTACGCCAAGAGCGTCGCCGCGACCGGTGGCAAAGGGCTGTGGCTCAACCTCGAGTACCTGAGTGCCGAAAGCTACGCCGAACGCAACCACGCCCTGCCCTCGCCCGTGATGAGCGGCCCGGGCAAGGGCCTGATCAAGCATTTCTATTACCCCGGCTTCACGCAGGGCACCGGCGGCCTGCTGCGCGAGCCGGACCTGATCGCACGCCAGGCCGGCTTCGATCGCACGGCATGGCTGCGCGCGCGCCGCCTTGCGTTTCACGGCGAGCGCCTGGTCTCGCTCTTTTGTTACGAGCCAGCCGCGCTGGGCGAGCTGCTGAATCAATTGGCAAGCGGGCCGCAGCCGACACGGTTGCTGGTCACCGCCGGACGCGCCACAGCCGCCGTGCAAGCCTGCGCCGCCGCCATGAGCCCGTTGGCCGGTCTGCAGATCAGCTATCTGCCGTCGCTGGACCAAATTGAGTTTGACCATCTCCTATGGACCTGCGACCTGAACTTCGTCCGTGGCGAAGACTCGCTGGTGCGCGCCCTGTGGGCCAACAAGCCGCTGGTCTGGCAAATCTACCCGCAAAGCGACGATGCCCACCATCGCAAGCTTGATGCCTTTCTCGACTGGCTGGGCGCACCACCCGCGCTGCGCGCTTTTCATGAAGTCTGGAATGGCATGCGCCCGACGGCCCTGCCCGCGCTGGAACCCGCCGCTTGGCAGCAAACCGTCACGGCGGCGCGCGAGCAGCTCTTGCGACAGGATGAGCTTGTGACACAGATCATCCGTTTTGCACAAAAAAACCGTTAAAATTCAAAGCTTTGCGGAATCCGTCCGGATTTGCCTCCGGTCCAAGCCGCCCTCGCCGTTAGACAAGCGGCCAACCTTCACACTATCTCTATGAAAACCGCTCAAGAAATTCGCGCCGGCAACGTAATCATGCACGGCAAAGACCCGATGGTCGTCCTCAAGACCGAATACAGCCGTGGCGGCCGCAACTCGGCCACCGTGCGCATGAAGCTCAAAAGCCTGATCGCCAACTTCGGCACCGAAGTCGTGTTCAAGGCCGACGACAAGATTGACCAGGTGATCCTGGACAAGAAGGAGTGCACCTACTCCTACTTCGCCGACCCGATGTACGTCTGCATGGACAGTGAGTTCAACCAGTACGAAGTCGAAGCAGAGAACATGGGCGACTCGCTCAATTACCTCGAAGACGGCATGGAAGTTGAAGTGGTGTTCTACGACGGCAAGGCGATCTCGGTCGAGCTGCCGACCAGTGTCGTGCGCGAGATCACATGGACCGAGCCCGCCGTCAAGGGCGACACATCGGGCAAGGTGCTCAAGCCCGCCAAGATCGCAACCGGCTTCGATGTCGGCGTGCCGATCTTCGTCGCCCAGGGCGACAAGGTCGAAATCGACACCCGCACTGGCGAATACAGAAAACGGGTCTGATCCTGCTTCGCCCTTCAAAAAAGGCTTCTGCGGAAGCCTTTTTTGCGTCCAGTCATGGCGTATCTTGTGCCATCGGCAAGGCCCGACGCGGCAAAACGGGTGTAGGCTAGCGCCATGAGCACTGCACCTGAACCCGTGTTGGCGCCAGAGATGCCGCCAGCCAAAACCTCGACGCCCTACAGCCTGGCCGTTCGCCGGGTCGGTATCGACACCTACCGTGAAAACGTGGTCTACCTGCACCGCGACTGCGACGTCTACCGGGCCGAGGGCTTCCAGGCGCTGGCAAAAGTCGAGGTGCGCGCCAACGGACGGCGCATCCTGGCCACGCTGAACGTGGTCGACGACCTGCGCATCGTCGGCTGCCATGAACTCGGCCTGTCGGAGGATGCCTTCCTGCAACTCGATGTCGCCCATGGTCACACCGTCCTGATATCCCAGGCCGAAGCGCCGGAATCGATCGAGGCCCTGCACCGCAAGATCAACGGCGAACGCCTGGACCGCGAAGACTTTGCCGGCATCGTGCGCGATATCGCCGCCCACCGCTACTCGAAGATCGAGTTGTCCGCCTTCGTCGTGGCCACCAACCGCAACGAGCTGGATCGCGAGGAGGTGTATTTCCTGACTGAGGGCATGGTTGAGTGCGGTCGCAAGTTCGACTGGCACGAACACCTAGTCGTCGACAAGCACTGCATCGGCGGCATTCCTGGCAACCGCACCTCGATGCTGATCGTGCCAATCGTCGCGGCGCACGGCATGCTGTGCCCCAAGACCTCGTCGCGCGCCATCACCTCGCCCGCCGGCACAGCCGACACGATGGAGGTGCTGGCCAACGTGGAACTGCCGTTCGAGCAGCTGACGAAGATCGTGCGCGACCACCACGCCTGCCTGGCCTGGGGGGGCACGGCTGAGTTGTCGCCAGCCGACGATGTGCTGATCTCGGTCGAGCGCCCGCTCTCACTGGACTCCCCGGGGCAGATGGTGGCCTCGATCCTGTCGAAGAAGATCTCGGCCGGCTCCACCCATCTCGTGCTCGACATCCCAATCGGGCCGACCGCGAAAGTGCGCAGCATGCCCGATGCGCAGCGCCTGCGCCGGTTGTTCGAGTACGTGGCACAGCGCATGAACCTGTCGCTCGATGTCGTCATCACCGACGGGCGCCAGCCGATCGGCAACGGCATCGGACCGGTGCTCGAGGCGCGCGACGTCATGCGGGTGCTGGAGAACGACCCGCGCGCGCCGGTCGACCTGCGGCAGAAGTGCCTGCGACTGGCCGGCCGTCTGATCGAATTCAGTCCCGATGTGCGCGGCGGTGATGGTTTTGCCATTGCCCGCGACATCCTCGACTCGGGCCGGGCCCTGAGCAAGATGAACGCCATCATTGCGGCGCAGGGCAGCAAGGGGTTCAACCACAATGATCCGTACCTGGGCAAATTGACGCTCGATGTTCGCGCCGGCGCGCCCGGCGTGGTGGTCGGCATCGACAACCTGCAGATCGCGCGCGTGGCCCGTCTGGCCGGTGCGCCCAAGGTGATCAACGCCGGCGTCGACCTGATGCACAAGCTCGGCGACACGGTGGCGGAGGGCGACATCCTGTACCGCGTGCACGCCGAGTTTCCGAGCGACCTCGACTTCGCGCGCCAGGCCTGCGACAAATCGACCGGTTTCATGATCGGCAACCCGGAGCAGGTGCCGCAGGTCTTTGTGGAATTCTGATGAAGCCGGACACCCTTAACCAACCCGTGTTGCTGTACTTCGAGGAAGAGCAGCCCAACGCCGCGCGTATCGCGCAGGCCGCCGATCTGGATGTGTTCCGGATCGAGCGCCATCGCTTCCCCGATGGCGAACTCAAGCTGCGCCTGCCGCCAAAACTGCCGCTCCAGGTGATCCTGCTGCGCACGCTCGACAACCCGAACGAAAAGCTGGTCGAGTTGCTGCTGGCAGCGCAAACCGCACGCGAACTCGGCGCCCGGCACCTGACGCTGGTGGCGCCCTACTTGGCCTACATGCGCCAGGATATCGCTTTCCAGCCGGGCGAGGCGGTGAGCCAGCGCGTGGTCGGACGGTTTCTGGCGACGCTGTTCGATGCCGTGATCACGGTCGACCCGCACCTGCACCGGGTGGCCAGCCTGCAGGAGGCCGTGCCGGTGCGCGAGGCGATTTTGCTCAGCGGTGCGCCGCTACTCTCGGACCTGATCGCCGAGCACCGCCAGCGGCCCCTGCTCGTGGGGCCCGACGCCGAGTCCGCGCAGTGGGTCGCTCTGGCGGCCATGCGCCACGGCTTCGACCATGCGGTGTGCCAGAAGGTGCGCTATGGCGACCACTCGGTGCAGCTCGAGCTGCCGGACATCGAGACCGCGGGGCGCAGCGTGGTCCTGCTCGATGATGTGGCCAGCACAGGACAGACCGTAGCCGAGGCCGCGCGCTTGCTGCTGGCAGCCGGTGCGGCCTCGGTCGACGTCGCCGTCACCCATGCGCTGTTCGCGGGCGACGCTCTGCAGGTGTTGCGGCAGGCGGGCGTGGGCGAGATATGGAGCACCGACTGCATCGCGCACGCCAGTAACGCCGCCAGCATGGCGCCAGCCATTGCAGCGGCGCTGACCGCACTGCTGCGCACCACGGCCGCCGGCGCAGCCGCCGCCGCGCCCTGAAAAGGGGCTTTATTGATTTTTGTCACCACGACCCGGGTGATAGCGCATACCATGCAGTCATCAACTCGAAGATGGAGGATTACCATGGCTGACATGAATGCCGTTCAAAAGGACAAACTGATGAGCGATCTGCGGGTCGTCATTGCCGATGCTGAGGAATTGCTGCGCATGACGGCCGATCAGGCCGGCGACACCGCTGCCGATGTGCGCAGCCGCGTGCAGGCACGCCTGAGCCAGGCCAGGATCGACCTGGCCAGCCTGCAGGAAGCCGCCGTGGCCAAGGCCAAGGCCGCAGGTCACGCCGCCGATGAGTACGTCCATGACAACCCCTGGAAGTCGATCGGCGTTGCCGCTGGCATCGGCATGGTGATCGGCCTGCTGATCAGCCGCCGCTAAGCACTGACCCATGACTGGACCGAACCAAGCCGGCGGCCTGTTTGCATCGCTGCGCCGCTTGCTGGGCACCGTCCTTGAAATCGCCGAGGTCCGGCTGGCATTGCTCGGCACTGAAGTCGAACTCGAAAAGCGCCGACTCTTCGATGCGCTGTTTTGGGTGGCGATGGCTGTTCTGGTGCTGGCAACCGGCCTCGTGTTGCTGTGCGCCTTTGTCATCCTCCTGTTTTCGGAAGGCTACCGCCTGCCGGCGCTGGGCGTGATGGCGCTGCTGTTTCTGGGCGGCGGCCTGCTGCTGCTGCGCCAGGCGCAACAACGGCTGCGCAGCCCGGAAGGCATGTTTGCCAGCAGCCTGGCCGAACTCAAACGCGATCAAGGCGGACTGACCAGCGAGGCCCGCCATGAATGACGCTGAATTGATCCAGCGCCAGCAGGCCCTGCTGGTGCGCAGCGTGCAATTGCGGCTGTCGCTAGCGCAACAGACTGAAGTCCTCAAGAGGCCGCTGGCCTTAGCTGACGCCGCGCAAAGCGGCCTGCAATGGCTTTACTGCAACCCTGCCTGGCCGATCGGCGCCCTGACGATGGTGTTGCTGTTGCGGCCCAAGCGCGCGCTGGCCTGGGGTGGCCGCGCCTGGTGGGCCTGGAACAGCTACCGGCGCGTGCAGGACTGGCTGGCGCGCCCGCCCTGATCCTCAGTGTTTGGCTTTGTGGCCCAGGCGCGATTCCGTGCCCTTGAGCAGCTTGCCGATGTTCTCGACGTGGCGGTAGATCAGCAGGATTGACATCACGGACAGCGCCAGCACCACACCCTTGTTCAGGTACCAGGCCACGCCGTCGCCGAAGATGTAATAGACCGGCGCGAACACCGCTGCCGTCAGCGAAGCCAGCGACGAGAAGCGGAAGAAGTACGCCATGATCAGCCAGGTGGCACCAGCGGCCAGCCCGAGCAGCGGACTGATGCCTAGCAGCACACCGGCCGCCGTGGCCACGCCCTTGCCGCCCTTGAATTTGAAAAACACCGGGTAGAGGTGGCCGACGAAAGCGGCCAGCCCGGCCATGGCCATTGTGCCCTCGCCCATGCCGTACGCGGGGCCGTACCACTTGACCAGCACCACCGGCAGCCAGCCTTTGGCGGCGTCGAGCAGCAGCGTGATCACCGCCGCGCCCTTGTTGCCCGAGCGCAGCACGTTGGTGGCACCCGGGTTCTTGCTGCCGAAGGTGCGCGGGTCGCTCAAGCCCATGGCGCGGCTCACGATGACGGCAAACGACAGCGACCCAATCAGGTAGCCCGCGAGAACGGCCAACCAGGGAAAAAATGGTGTCATGGATTCCAAGAAAATTCTCCTGCTGCTGCGCCCCGTGCCGGGGCATCAGGCGTCTATTCTGCCAGCCCGCCGGGGCCGCGCTTCAATCATCGAGCGCGCACTGCACCGCTTTGGCCGCCAGCAGGTCGAGGCAGACTTTCGGATCGATGCCGACCAGATAGCCGCGCCGCCCGCCGTTGATGAGGATCCGGGGCAGTTCCAGGATCGACGCCTCGATGTAGACCGGCATCGCCTTGCGCGTGCCGAACGGCGAGGTGCCACCCACCAGATAGCCGCTGTGCCGGTTCGCAACCTCGGGCGCGCAGGGCTCGACCGACTTGGCGCCGATCTGGCGCGCCAGGTTCTTGGTCGAGACCTTGCGGTTGCCGTGCATCAGCACCACCAGCGGCCGCGCCGCCTGGTCCTGCATGATCAGCGACTTCACAACCATGAACGGATCGAAGCCCAGCACCTCGGCGCTGTGCAGCGCGCCGCCGTGCTCCAAGTACTCGTAGGCATGCTCGGTGAACGCCACCTTGCGCGCCCTGAGCAACTGCGTGGCCGGGGTTTCGCTGACGTGTTTTGCCATTGGTCGAAATCAGATCGCTGGGTCGCGCAGTTCCCAGCGGATGGCGTCGATGGCCTTGAGCAGTTCCGGCGAAAGCTTCAAACCCCAGATGTCCAGGTTTTCATCGAGCTGCGCCACCGAGGTCACGCCGATGATGGTGCTCGCGACCTGCCACTTGGTGTAGCAAAAGGCCAGCGCCATTTGCGTTGGCGTCAGTCCGTGTTCGCGCGCCAGCGCGCTGTAGCGCCGGGCCGCGGCCAGCGCTTCGGGGCGGCCCCAGCGCTGCTTGCGTGTCGATTCGAACCGATTCAGGCGTCCGCCCGCGGGTGCCTGCGGCCCGGTCAGGCCCGATGCGTCGTACTTGCCGGTGAGCAGGCTGTAGGCCAGCGGCGAATAGGCCAGCAAGGAGACGCCCAGGCGATGCATGCTCTCGTCGAGCCCGTTCTCCACGCTGCGGTTGAGCAGGCTGTAGCTGTTCTGCACCGTCGCCACGCGCGGCAGGCCGTGCTGTTCGGCCAGGCGCACGAACTCGTGCACGCCGTACGGACTCTCATTGGACAGGCCGACGGCTCGCACCTTGCCGGCCTGCACCAGCTTGTGAAGCGCCTCCAGTTGCGCTTGAATGGAAGTCCCGGGGCCGTCCTTAGCCGGGTCGAAATACATCATGCCGAAGGCCGGCACATGGCGCACCGGCCAATGGATCTGGTACAGGTCGATGACGTCGGTCTGTAGTCGCTTGAGGCTGCCCTCGCAGGCGGCGACGATGTCGGCGCCGGTCAGGTCGCCGCTGCCGCCGCGAATCCAGGGCATGGCGCGCGACGGTCCAGCCACCTTGGTCGCCAGCACCAGTTTGCTGCGTGCTGCCGGGTTCTTGGCCAGCCAGTTGCCGATGATGATCTCGGTCGCGTTGAAGGTCTCGGCACGCGGCGGCACGGCGTACATCTCGGCCGTGTCGATGAAGTCGACGCCGCGCTCCAGCGAGCGGTCCAGGATCGCGTGCGCCGTCGCTTCGTCAACCTGCTCGCCAAAGGTCATGCTGCCCAGGCAGATGGGCGTCACATGCAGGTCGCTGCGGCCGAGCCGGATCTTGTTCATGGTCATGGGGGTTCGGTATTCCTGAAAAGCCGTAAGTTTACGGTGGCATCGGCAACGACGCCTGTCGCGCGCGGGCCCGCTCCTCCTCCTGCAGGCGCAGCACGCGGCGCTGCACCTTGCCCGTCGTGGTCATGGGCAGGGCCTCGACGAACTCGACCTCCTTTGGGTATTCGTAGGGCGCAAGCTTGCCCTTGACATGGGCCTGCAACTGCGCCACCAGTTCCGCGTCGAACTGGGCATCGGCGCCGATGCGGTAGTCATTGACCGCAATGAAATCCGGCGCCAGCACGACATATGCCTTGACCAGCGCGCCGCGCGCGCGGTCGGGTTTCGGCACGACCGCCGCGTTCGCCACGGCCGGATGCTTGACCAGGCAGTTCTCGATCTCGCCCGGCCCAATGCGGTAGCCCGCCGCCTTGAACACGTCGTCTGAACGTCCCTGATACCAGAGGTAGCCATCGGCATCGCGCGTCGCGAGGTCGCCGGTGCGGCACCAGTCGCCGGTGTACTTGCCCAGCGTCGCCGCCTCGTTTTTCCAGTAGCCGAGAAAGAAGATCGGATCCGGGTGACCATGCACATCGAAGCGATTCAGCGCCACATCCCCCGCCACGCCGACCGCGCATTCATTGCCGTCATCGTCGATCACGGCGACATGATGCCCCGGATAGCCCTTGCCCATGCTGCCGGCCCTGGCGGGCCACTGGACAGCACAATTGCCGACGATGTAGTTCATCTCGGTCTGGCCGAACATTTCGTTCACCGTGACGCCGAGCTGGCGCTGGCAGTAGTCAAACACGGCGTCGCCCACCGCCTCGCCCGCGCTCATGATGGCCTGCAGCTTGAGCCCGAACTGCGCCCGCACCGCCGCGCTCGCTGTTCCCGGAAACGCCTTCATCATCGCCTTGAGCGCGGTCGGGAACAGAAAGGTGTGCGTGACGCCGAAACGCTTCATCAGATCGAGCGCAGCCTGCGGGCCAAAGCGCCCGTTGAAACCGACGATCGGGCGGCCGAAGTACAGCGTCGGCAGCAGGGCGTCCATCAGCCCGCCGGTCCAGGCCCAGTCGGCCGGCGACCAGAACACCGCATCGCTGCCGGCATTATCGCGGCCGTCAAAGCCAAACCAGTTCTGGCTGCAGACGAAACCGGTCAGATTGCCGATCAAAGCGCGGTGCGGAATCAACGCGCCTTTCGGGTTACCGGTGGTGCCACTGGTGTAGATCAGCACGGCCGGCTCCTCGGCCCGGGTCGGCACCAGCGGCAGGCCCTGCGTGACCTGCGCCAGGGCTTTCGCATAGTCGAGGTCGGCCTGCGCGGCGGCGCCGTCCACACCTAGGACGTGGCGCAGCTTCGGGCAGGTCGAGCGGATCGAGAGCACATTGGCGATCGAGCTCTCGTCGCAGATGGCGACCGTGGTGTCGCTGTCCTGCAGCCGGAACTCCAGCGCCTCCGGCCCGAAAAGCATGGACAAGGGCATCGCCACCGCGCCCATCTGCAGCACGGCCATGTAGGCCACTGCCGTCTCGAAGCGCTGCGGCATCACGATGGCGACGCGGTCGCCCCGCCGCACGCCGAGGCCATCGAGCACGCGCGCCAGACGCGCCGCCTGCTGCTGCAATTCCAGGTAGCTGTAACTGCGGCTCGCGCCGCCGGCATCGAGCGCCTGGATCGCGATGCGCCCGGCCGTATCGGGCAGCGCGGCCCAGCGCGCGCAACAGGCCTCGCCGATGTTGAACAGGGCCGGCACCTGCCATTGAAAGCTCCCATGCAGCGCAGCGTAGTTGTCTGCTGCCCTTGCTGACGGTTTGTCTCTTGCTTGACTGACTTGCACGATGTGTCTCCGTATGATGCTTCGAATGTACCAAGCCAAACGCCTCTTCCGAAGCGAGTTCGTCCCGATCCGCAAGCTGCAATACCACGTGCAGATCTGGGGGGAGCCCGCGCCGGGCAAAACGCCGCTGGTCATGGTACACGGCTGGATGGACGTGGCGGCGAGCTACCAGTTCGTGGTGGACGCGCTCAACCACGACCATTACGTCATCGCGCCGGACTGGCGGGGCTTCGGCCTGACGCCGGGCGGCGCGCAGCAGGGTGTGGGCGACTATCGCGGCGGCGTCGACCACTTCTGGTTCCCCGATTACCTAGCCGATCTGGATTTCCTGCTCGACCACTACGCCCCGGGCGTGCAGGTCAACCTGGTCGGCCACAGCATGGGCGGCAACGTCGCCATGCTGTATGCAGGCATTCGCCCCGAGCGCATCCGGCGCCTGATCAACCTCGAAGGCTTCGGCATGCCCGCCACCACGCCCGACGAGGCGCCGGGCCGCTATGCCAAGTGGTTCGACCACCTCAAGGAACTGCATCGGGGCGAGCTCGACCTCAAGGCCTACGCCAGCCTGGAGGGCGTGGCCCAGCGCCTGATGAAGACCAACCCGCGCCTGGATGCCGACAAGGCGCGCTGGCTGGCGCAGCACTGGGCCCGGCAGGACACCGACGGCCAATGGCGGGTGCTCGGCGATCCGGCGCACAAGGTTCACAACGGCCAGCTCTACCGCGTCGACGAAGTGCTGGAGATCTACAAGCGCATCGGCATGCCGGTGCTGGCGGTGGAAGCCTCCGACAACAGCATGGAACTGTGGTGGAAGGGCAAGTTCACGCTGGCGCAGTTCCACGAGCGACTCAAGGCCGTGCCGCAGGTGGAAGTCGCGCACATCACTGACGCTGGCCACATGCTGCACCACGACCAGCCCGAGCAACTAGCGGTGCTGATCGACCGCTTCATTGCCTGATCCGCAGGGCCATCGCGGCGCCACGCCGCAGGCCGGAGCCTTGGCGTGAGAAAATACGCCCACATCGGGGTTCGAGCGCACTTCTTGCCGCTTGGCGGCACGTGCCGCCCTCCCCGTCATTTCGCACAAAACAAGGATACGCATCATGGAAGCAGAACGCATCAACCTCATCGGCACCAAACTCGCTGACCTGAGCGCACGCACGCTCGAGTTACGGGGGTATCTTTGACTACCCTGCCAAATCGGAACGCCTGAGAACCGTCAACGCCTCGCTCGAAGACCCCAGCGTCTGGAATGACCCTAAGCGCGCCCAGGAACTGGGCCGCGAAAAGAAGGCGCTCGACGGTGTCGTGGTGACGATCGACAACCTCACCAGCGAACTCGCCGACAACAGCGAACTGTTCGAGATGAGCAAGGCCGACAACGACGAGGCCGGCCTGGTCACCATCGAGGCCGACACCGCCAAGCTCGCCGCGATCATCGAGGGGCTGGAATTCCGACGCATGTTCAACAATCCGGCCGATCCGATGAATGCCTTCGTCGACATCCAGGCCGGCGCCGGCGGCACCGAGGCTTGCGACTGGGCCAGCATGCTGCTGCGCCAGTACTTGCGCTACGCCGAGCGCAAGGGCTTCACCGTCACAATCGAGGACGAAACCGCGGGCGATACCGCCGGCATCAAGGGCGCGACGATTAAGGTCGAGGGCGAATACGCGTTCGGCCTGCTGCGCACCGAGACCGGCGTGCACCGCCTGGTGCGCAAGTCGCCGTTCGACTCGTCGGGCGGCCGCCACACCTCGTTCGCCTCGGTCTTCGTCTACCCCGAGGTTGACGACTCGATCGAGATCGACATCAACCCTTCGGATGTCCGCGTCGACACCTTCCGCGCCAGCGGCGCCGGCGGCCAACACATCAACAAGACCGACTCGGCCGTGCGCCTGACCCACCTGCCGACCGGCATCGTGGTGCAGTGCCAGGACGGGCGCAGTCAGCACGGCAACCGCGACGTCGCCTGGAAGCGCCTGCGCAGCCGCCTGTACGACCACGAGATGCGCAAGCGCCAGGCCGAACAGCAGAAGCTCGAGGACTCCAAGACCGACGTCGGCTGGGGCCACCAGATTCGCAGCTACGTGCTCGACAACAGCCGCATCAAGGACCTGCGCACCAACTACGAAACTTCGGCAACGCAGAAGGTGCTCGATGGCGATCTCGACCCGTTCATCGAAGCGTCCCTGAAGCAGGGCGTGTGATGCCGGTGCAGGCCCTGATCTTCGACATGGACGGCACCATGATCGACTCCATGCCCTGGCACGCGCAGAGCTGGATTGCGTTCACGCAGAGCCACGGCATGGCGATCGACGTCGATGAGCTGATGCGCCGCACCACCGGGCGCACCGGTATCGAGTGCATGTGCGATCTGTTCGGGCGCGACCTTTGTGAAGCCGAAGCACGCGCGCTGATCCAGGAGAAGGAAGACCTGTACCGCGCACTCTATGCCCCGGTGTTCGCCGAAGTGGCGGGCTTCACGGCGTTCTCGCAACAGGCGCGCGAACGCGGCCTCAAAGTTGGCGTCGGCACCGCAGGGGACAAGCACAACATCGCCTTTGCGTTTTCGCACCTGAAACTGCCGACGCCGCCGCATGCGGTGGTCGGCGGCGATGAAGGCCTGCCCGGCAAGCCGGATCCGGCCATTTTTCTCGAAGCCGCGCGGCGCATGAACACGCCGGCGCACGCCTGCATCGTGTTCGAGGACGCGCCCTACGGCATCGAGGCTGCGCGCCGCGCCGGCATGCGCGCGGTGGCGGTCTGCACCTCGCACTCGGCCGAGCAGTTGGCCGGCCCCCACGTGCTGACCAGCGTCGGCAATTACCTTGACTTGATCCATTCGAATTTTCTGGAGAATCTGCATGTTGCTACCTCGTGAAGCCGACGGCCCGACCACGGTGACCCTGCGCGCCGACTACGCGGCACCCGCGTTCTGGATCGACACCGTCAACCTATGCTTTGACCTCGACCCGACCAAGACCCGCGTCCTCAACAAGATGACGCTGCGCCGCAATCCGGACGTTGCCGCCCAGCCACTGCGGCTCGACGGCGAAGAACTCAATCTGGCGCGCGTGCTGGTCAACGGCCAGGGCACCTCGTTCAAAATGGAAAACAACCAGCTGGTGCTGGACAACCTGCCGGCCGAGGGTTCTTTCGATCTAGAGATATTCACCACCTGCGCGCCGGCCAAGAACAGCAAGCTGTCAGGCCTGTACGTCAGCAACGAATCCTTCTTCACTCAGTGCGAAGCCGAGGGCTTCCGGCGCATCACCTACTTCATGGACCGCCCCGATGTCATGGCCAGCTACAGCGTCACGCTGCGCGCCGACAAGCAGAAGTACCCGGTGCTGCTGTCCAACGGCAACCTCGTGGATTGCGGCCCGCTCGAAGGCGCGGGCAACGAGGGTCGCCATTTCGCGACCTGGGTCGATCCGCACCGCAAGCCCTCCTACCTGTTCGCGCTGGTGGCCGGGCAGCTGGTGTGCCGCGAGCAGCGCATCACCTCGCGCGCCGGCAAGGAGCACCTGCTGCAGGTCTACGTGCGCGCGGGCGACCTCGACAAGACCGAGCACGCCATGAACTCACTGATGGCCTCCGTCGTCTGGGACGAGGCGCGCTTCGGCCTGCCGCTGGACCTGGAGCGCTTCATGATCGTCGCGACCAGCGACTTCAACATGGGCGCCATGGAGAACAAGGGCCTCAACATCTTCAACACCAAGTATGTGCTGGCGAACCAGGCCACCGCCACCGATGCCGATTATTCGAATATCGAGAGCGTCGTCGGCCACGAGTACTTCCACAACTGGACCGGCAACCGCATCACCTGCCGTGACTGGTTCCAGCTCAGCCTGAAGGAAGGTCTCACGGTGTTCCGCGACCAGGAGTTCTCGCAGGACCTTTGCGGCGACGCATCGGCGCGCGCCGTCAAGCGCATCGAGGACGTGCGCGTGCTGCGCACCGTGCAATTCGCCGAAGATGCGGGCCCGATGGCGCACCCGGTGCGGCCTGACAGCTACGTCGAGATCAACAATTTCTACACCGTCACCATCTACGAAAAAGGCGCCGAAGTCGTGCGCATGATGCAGACCCTGGTCGGGCGCGCCGGTTTTGCCAGAGGTATGACGCTGTACTTCTCGCGCCATGACGGACAGGCCGTGACCTGCGACGACTTCGCACAGGCCATCGCCGACGCCAATCCGGCATCCGACCTGGCACGCCTGCTGCCCGAATTCAAGCGCTGGTACAGCCAGGCCGGCACACCGCGTCTGCAGGCCAGCGGCCGGTTCGACGCGCAGGCGCGCACCTACACCCTGAACTTCAGCCAGCAGTGCGCGGCAACGCCGGGCCAGGCGCTCAAGGAACCGTTCGTGATCCCGGTGCAGATCGGTCTGCTCGGCGCCAACGGCACCGCCCTGCCCCTGCAGGTCCAGGGCCGCGGCGGCGATGCCATCGACAGCCACCTGTTCGTGATGAGCCAGTCCAGCGAAGCCATCACCTTTGACAACGTGGATGAGGCGCCGGTGCCCTCCATCCTGCGCGGCTTCAGCGCGCCGGTGCTGCTGGACTTCGACTACAGCGACGCCGAGTTGCTGACGCTGCTGGCCAACGACCCCGACCCCTTCAACCGCTGGGAAGCCGGGCAGCGCCTTGCGCTGCGCAGCATCATCAAGGCCGTCACCAGCGACACGGCCAACGACGCCGCACTGCTCGATGCGGCCTATGTCGAAGCCATGCGCAGCGTGCTGCGCCACCCCAAGCTCGACGCGGCCTTCAAGGAACTCGTGCTCACCCTGCCCTCGGAGACCTACATCGCTGAGCAGCTCGACGTGGTCGACCCGCAGCGCATCCACTCCGTGCGCGAAGCCATGCGCGCGCAGCTGGCCGACGCGCTGGCGCCCGACTGGCAATGGGCTTTCGAGGGCCACAGCGAAAACGGCGCCTACCGGCCCGACGCCCTGTCGGCGGGGCGGCGCGCCCTGGCCGGCATGGCGCTGGCGCACCTGTGCCTGGCAGCGCGCAGCAAGGCCGACAGTGTCTGGCCGGGCAAGACCTACCAGCGCTTCAAGGACGCCGGCAACATGACGGACCGCTTCAACGCACTGAGCGCGCTCGTCAACAGCGGCCACGAACTGGCAACGCCGGCGCTCTCACGCTTTCATGCGCTGTTCAGCAAGGAAGAACTGGTGCTCGACAAGTGGTTTGCCCTGCAGGCCGGCGCCTGCGACCGTGGCGGGCAAGTGCTGCCGCTGGTGCGCCAGCTGCTGAACCACCCGGACTTCCATCCGCGCAATCCGAACCGCGCGCGCAGCGTCATCTTCAGCTACTGCAATGCCAACCCGGGTGCCTACCACCGCCCCGACGCCGCCGGCTATGTGTTCTGGAGCGAGCGTGTGATGGAACTCGACAGCTTCAACCCGCAGGTGGCCGCGCGCCTGGCGCGCGCCCTGGACCGCTGGAAGAAGCTCGCCGAACCCTACCGCAGCGCCGCGCGCGAAGCCATTGCCCGTGTTGCCGCCAAGAGTGACCTGAGCAAGGACGTGCGCGAAGTCGTCACGCGCGCGCTGGCCGACTGATATCGCCGGCTATAATTCACGCCGGTAAGCCGGTGTAGCTCAGTCGGTAGAGCAGCTCATTCGTAATAAAACGCTCTACACCGCATTTTGCTAAATTAGTCAATGCTGACAAGCACTTACGTAGTTTTTTGTAGCATGAAACTTCCTATGCTACACTTTTGTAGCATACAGAAATAATGCCACAAAATGAATAGCAAAATTCTTACCAATAAGATAATTAAACCTGCCAAAAGCCGCAGTGTGGTCCCTATCCCGGACACTGTTGAAACAGTCAAGGGATACCCAGACAAGCTGGTGATTTTTAAGGTGCCGGCCTCAGACTTCTGGTGGACGCGGTACCACGACGGCAAACCGATCAAGCGAAGCACCAAGACTGAGAACAAGGCCGAAGCCATTCGCTTCGCCAAAAACTTCTACGAAACGCTGCTGGTCAACAAACGTCAAGGCGTCAGCAGCAACCCCAAAAAGACCACGTTTACCATCTGTGCCCAAGGCTTGATGAAGGAAGATGATCAGCGTGTCATCCGTGACGAGATTTCGGCCAAGTACGCCGCTTCGCAAAAGTCCGCGATCAACTCACACATCCTCAAGTTCTTCAGCAATCATGAATTCGCCCGCATCGACTATGCCCTGCTTGATGTGTTCAAGAAAAGATTGTTTGACGAGGAACTGGCACCCGGCAGTGTAAAAATTTACTTCGTCGCCTTGAAACGGATTTTTGAGTTTGCCGTTCGCAACAAGCATCTGCAGGTTGTGCCCTTTTTTCCCAAAGTTAAGACGGAAGACAATCCACGTGCTTACTTGCCAATACAGCAGTACAAGCACCTGCGTAGGACAACCCGGAAGATTGTGGGCACCACTACAAAGATTGTTCAAGTGCTGGATGATGATGCCCAAAGCGTCCGGGCTCTGCGTAATGTCGTGATCACGGAAGAGATCAAGTTGCTGATCCCCTTCATGGTCTACACGTTCATTCGCCCTTCCGACCTCAAGAGCATCAAGCACAAGCACATTGAAATTCGCAAGGACACTGACGCTGAACACCCACGTGAGTACTTGTGGATGCCAATACCTAAAAGCAAGCGTCACAAGTCGCCGATCACGTCCATGCCCAATGCGGCCTACCCTTACAAGCTACTACGTCAAAGAGCACTGAAAGCACTTACAGTGCAGCAGGTCGAGGATGGCGTCACGATTGATGACCAGTACGTATTCATGCCACAGCACCTGAACCGTGAGTACGCTTACCAGCAGATTTACCGGCAGTTTGAAGTCCTGCTCGATCAGTCTGGTCTTAAGAACACTCAGGACGGGGGCGTTCGAGCCATGTACTCCCTGCGTCATACAGCGATCATGTACAGGCTGCTGTACGGCGGAGAGATCAATTCAACCAAGATCGCCAAGAACGCTCGCACCAGCACCGAGATGTTGGAACGCTTTTACTTGTCGCAACTTGAAAGCCAAGACTTCACCCGTGACCTGCACCGGCCCAAGAAAGCCCGCCAGAAGAAGCCCACGAGCTTGGTGATGAAGCATGCCGCCCCGCCGCTGACCGTGGTGTTTCAAGGGACACCGTCGCCGGTCAGTCTTGACTTCAAGGAATCCAAATCCACGGCAGGTTTCGTCACTGCAAAAAGTGATGGCGAGCTGGTCATTAACAAGCCAATAAAGTCGTAGAATCCATGTATCGCCGCTTTAGCTCATTTGGTAGAGCAGCTCCTTCGTAAGGAGAAGGTGGACAGTTCGATTCCGTCAAGCGGCACCAAATATCAAGCATTTTGCATCGCCTTATGCTAGCTTCATCATGCTACATCTCTCAACAGCATGCCACAGCATTTTCACCAATCTACTAGTGCCTAATTTGCTGTGCACGGTTTGATTGGTCAAAGTACGTTTACAAACGTCTTCCATTGACGTCGATTGTTGGTTTTATACGAGTTCGACAGCGTTCCTCAGCATCCCGGGACGAAGGTCGATGTACCGCTGAGTGGTTGCCATATTGGAGTGCCCCGAAAGTGCCATCATCACTCGAGCACTGACACCTCTTTCCGCTAGTGCTGTGATGAACCCCCTGCGACCACTGTGTGATGTTGCACCGTCCAAGCCTGCTCGTTTGTAGATGCCATTGACAACCTGCGTCAGGGAATTGGCCGTGAAGCCTATGCTTCGCTGGGTAGCAAACAGGGGTTGCTTTTTGTCCCGCACACGGATGCTTTGCACGTAGGCAGCAAGCTCCGCTTGCAGACGCTGGTTGAGCAGCACAGTTCTGCCCTTGTCACCCTTGGTCTGGGCTGCACTCAACTGAATTTCAGTGCGGATGGTGCCGTCCGATGCAAGTACGTCGCCAACTCGCACGGCGGCAACTTCCCCGATACGCATTCCAGCGAAATGGGTGAGCAGCAGGATTGCTCTGTTTCGTTTGGCGTTCTTGCTCTTTGCCACGAAATCTAGCAACCGCTGCAACTCGCGGTCGTTTAAAACACGGGCTTGTTTGGTCATTTTTTAAGTTCCTTCTCATATGAAAAACGTGCTGTAAGTGTGTTTTTGGGTATTCCGGTCGATCGTGACCGGTCATTCCGGTTTGTCGTGACCGGCGATTCTGGTTCATCGTGACCAGTCGTTCCGGCCGATCGTGACCGGCTGTTCTGGTTTATCGTGACCGCTGATTCCG
>TBL_comb47_HYPODRAFT_10001809_pt1 | contig 27242 bp, 37 predicted proteins | sample TroBogypolimnion_40_FD_10682 | JGI IMG/M metagenome (IMG submission 10682) | reverse complement strand
ATGCGTACCTGAACTAACACGGTGAATCATTGTACGTGACTGCGGAAGAACAAATCTTTTGCCCGGGGCTCCTGCTTGTGCAAGGAATGACCCCATACTAGCTGCCTGTCCGATAACATACGTGGCAATATCAGGCTTAATAAACTGCATGGTATCATAAATTGCTAACCCAGCAGATACGCTACCACCTGGGCTATTGATAAAAAAGTTAATATCTTCGTTGCCTTGACTTTCCAAAAATAGTAACTGTGCAACAATTAAACTTGCAGTATGTTCGTTTACATCGGTATCTAACATTACAATTCGATCTTTGAGCAATCGGCTGTAAATGTCATAGGCGCGCTCACCTTTAGGCTCGGTCTCGATAACCATTGGTACTAAATTTGGCATATTATCCTCTAATTGTGTCCATTAATTCGTTGTGTGTGTCACTAATATATTTCTGTGCTACCAGCAACATAAACCGTGCGTGATCTATATTTACTGGAAGAACGACGGTTTCTCCTTCTCGAATCTGTCGTAATTGTTCTTTAATTATAACATAATCGCCAGGCATGTTTGCAATCGTTTCGAATACAATTTTTTGAACGTCTTCTTTAAATTCCGGCGTCATTTCCTAACTCCAAATGCTTTTTATATGCACTACTTCCTTTTCTTAGGATAATAGTACATGCTACAATACTAGGATCGGTTCCAGTAGGTTCAGCGTCTATACAAGTATAAGAGTCTTCAGGAAGTAAAAGATTCGGTTTTACTTTGCTAATGTACATCATAAAAACACCTATAAAAATCCCAATGATAACGCCTATAGAATATATAAATGCATTTGGTGTATTGTTCATCTTCTTAATTTTACTACTCTGATATCTGGGCCATTACTAACAAAACTTAACGGTCCTTGATTGCCTTCGTACACCCTACCATTCCACATAAGTGTAAGTTTGAGGCTACGATCTATGCTAACCGTTAAACTTTTTTTCTGTGTATATGATAACACTTCTGCTACCATTTTGCGACCGTTATCTTCGCAAATAACCTCGCACTTGTCGTCGATATATTCTCTAGTTTTCATTAGTCATCCGTTAGGCTAAATTCGATTCGTTTGACCGAATCATAACGAAAACTTTTCCATGTATTTGATTCTAAATCGAATACAGGGCAAACGTCTTCGTTTATCTTTCTTTCTTTCTTCGGCTCAGAATTGTCGGTGGGAACTACAGTTATAAACATAGGATTAGTAGTACACTTTAGTACACGTTCGGTACCATCTTGCTTGGTAAATGTAACAGTTACCTTTTCAAGTTTAAGTGTGGCATTGAGCCACTTCCTAAATTCTTCAAATTCTGTATCAGTTATCTGCATTGAGTTTTTCCTTTAATTCGTTATTTTCTTGTGTAAGATTAGCAATAATGTCCTCTAGTTTGTCGATATGATCTGCAATTTGCTGATATAACAAGCTAGTATTCTCGGTTGTAATTCTTAGCATTTCGCTAATTCTAGGAGCATCAGTTGTATTTTCTGCCATATTTTTTCCTTTAGTTAAATTTCTGTTATTAAATCCGGATCCCATCCGGTATCTTCACTATAATGTGTGCTTGGATCATGATATCCTCGAGGATTACAAATGACTCGTGTACTTCCGATCATATAATCGAAGCAGTGATGAGTATGCCCGTGCGTCCAAAGAACAATGTTTGGATTATCCAAGATAAAGTCGTCCATATTACTGCGATATCCACCATTCATTACAAAGTGATCCTTGTAAATAGCATGTACACTATTTTCACTAGGACAATGATGACTAATCACTACTACTTTTTTGTCCTTTGGAGCATTTTTTGCAATTGTTCGTATAAACTCTGCCGATTTATGATGCCTAGCTACAATGTCGTCTGTCGACATTCTACGAAAATTGTTCCTTTCGTTTTTGATAATATAAAAATCGTTCATCATCTTAGGAAGGTGCCACATTGTGAGTGGATCAGATTTATTACAATCTGTCCACAATGTGGCACCGATAAAAATAACGTCACCGATAGTGACAGATTTGTCTTCTAAAAAATGAAGATTTGGATATTCGGCACATTCTTCTCTAAGGATATCCAACGTTTTGTAAAATTTGCCATTATAAAATTCATGATTCCCGGCAATGTATATTACTTGTGGGAAATCTTCACAACAATTTCTTAAGAAATTCCTAAACCTCATTGCTTTGAGCTGTCGACTCGACACAATTTTAGTATTGTCATAGTCGGCCGGAAAATCTGCTAGAACATCTGCTAACATAATATCGCCGCTAAGAATTAAGACATCGCACCCGTTATTTTTGAGTTCGATGTCAGAAAATTCTAAGTGAAGGTCTGATACTATCTTAATTTTCATTGTAAATATTTTGCGGTATTTCGAACCATAGTTTCAAGAACAGAATCTGGCCATACATTTCTAGCATTATTAACACAATGAGTAACTAGCCGTATATTGTCCTTATAATATCCTTTATTACTATCGATGCGATCAATCGAACAGCCCCACGGATTTTTGTCTCGAGATGTTCCTGATTCGAATGACATAATCATTCGAGATATTGCACATCGTCCTTGCTGACGAAGCCATAATTCGGCTAAAAATTCTAGAGATAGATTGTTGTCGAGGCCTAATCTTTCGGATCGAGCATAAGTGCGATTAACTTTTTCATTTAGACATCGAAGTACATGTGCCCATTCAGGAAGTGCCCACTCTACTCCTTTAAAGTTCTTTTTGTATCCTTTTGGTAATAAATCTAGTAATAACTTATCTCCCATTGATAATATAAAACTCACATCTTCTTTTTTCATTGTGCTGCCTTTACATAATTTAGTCTAGTGACTTTATTGTTATATTTCCAGTGTCGACTATGTTCCTTAATTTTTGCACGAATTATTACTGCAGGACCGAATGAAAGTGTATCATTTGTCATCCAAGAACACATCTTGTTGTTTATAATAGCAGTAATATTCCAAGCGTCATAGTTTTTTGAGCGACGAATTTCTACGATTTCGCTATCCAAATCAAATAACGTCTGGTCGGGCTCCCCTAAATACAAATTGTCGCATGTTTTTGATGTTTTTTCTACTTTATTTTCTGAATATTCATGAAGATATTTTGTAGGCAAATATGCAACATATCCTGTTTCGCTCGAATCCATTTCATCTCTGTTAAGAATACTATGAATAGACGAATCAAATACGTTATCTGATCCTTCGATGACTGCGAAGGTTAGTCGACGAAAATAATTTCGAATAGTATCTGCCATCTCTCGATCTTCATTAAGAATTTTAAGATGCCGAGGAGGCAACCCGTCTTTATCGTTCCATACAGGAAGACCTAACGTATGTAAGATTAGAAATTTATTAGAATAAATTCGGTTTCCGGTTTTGGAAAATAAAATTTCATGTTCTTTGATGTAAGTTCCGTTTAAACGATGGGCTGCACATGATAATTCAAGCACAGTTTGTACGTCAAAGGTTTTAGGAGAATTCATATCATATACACCATTTTAAAATAGTATATTACATAAAAATTGTATCTGTGTCAATCTTAAGAAGTCTTTTATAAATTTTTTTAGCAAGTCGAATTAACACAGGATGTTCTAATGTTTCAAATTCTTTGACATATGAAAATAAATTTGGACTTACAAATAAATTTTGAAGTTTAAGTCTACTCAATAAAGTGAAACGGTGCATGTATTGCAATGCTCTGTATTTTCCAATAGTTCTGCATAGTTCTATGGAAATGGATACCGAATATGCATCAATTTCATCAGGATCACTAAGGTACAAGCGTGTATTTGATGATTTAGCCCAATAAATTTTATGATTTCGTTTTTTGCTTTGACGTTTATGACGATGTTCATGTATAACAGCATCATATATTTGTATCAACAATGAAGTAATATGATATCGATCCCAATCGTGTGTTTTTTTGAAATTATGAAAAATGATTACTTCTATAGCATTGTCGAAATTGCGATCATTTTCTGCATCATAATAAGCATTGACATAAAACTCAGTGTATTCTAATGAATGTTGACGGTGGGATTTTATTTCTAGTTCGATATCGTGTAGTCTAAATTCTCTTCGAATAACGGATAATAATTTTTGGAAACTAACACCTTGTTTAGTTTTATTTCTGACATTATTACATATCAGGCATATAGTTTCCGCTGTACCGCTCATCTCATAATCGGTAAGTTACCCTTCCTTTAGTTAAATCGTATGGGCTTATTTCTAGTTTTACAGAATCCCCAAGGATAATTCTAATTTTGTGTTGTTTCAACTTTCCACCCATATAACATAGTAGTAAGTTAGGAATTTGTTCAACTTTAACCCTGAACATGTTGCCAGGTAGAACTTCTTTTACTACTCCTATTAGTTCTATTACATCTTGTTTTTTTGCCATTCGTTTGTATTTAATCTCTCAAACTTTATTTATTATTGTGAATGCCAGTCACCTTGAAAACAATGACGTATTTCATGGCCGAGTTGATGCATACTTGACCAAGTAGGTGTGAAAATTGTACAAGTATTAGTACGATTTTCATTCCAAAATGAACATGCTTGAACAACGTAGTTGAATCCGCCGAATCCGCGTTTCTTACTTTCCGCATTACATCGAGAATTAATGTCACCATCTACTGTTACCCAGACAATGTTTACATTCTTGTGCATTTTATTAGAACCGTTGAACAATTCAGTAGGATCATCGTGAATGTTTAACGCAAAACTATTAAGAGGTAAGAAGATCAAAATTAAGATGATTATTGTTTTCATGTGCCTAAATAGTTGTTAAAAATGGTGTAGATGGGAGGATTCGAACCTCCAAAGGCGGCTCATAGCCTAGCCCCGTTCCCTCCCCGAAGGGAGGAGGTCTACCAATTGCACTCACATCTACCAACATAGTATATAGCCTCTTTTGCTGCAAGTCAATAAACACCTTAGTAAATATCTGATGAATTTTTCTAAAATACCATTCGACCAAATTGTGAAATTTGGACAAAGAACAATGTTAGACAACAGGCTGTTTTCAGTTAGTTGGATACTAGGTCGATTTTGCAACTATCATTGCAGTTATTGCTGGCCGTATGCTAGATCTGACCATCCTGATTATTATCCGGTAGATGTTTATAAACGATCTATTACCGAAATTAAAAGACAAGCACGATACAACGGATTCACATCATTTCATTGGAGCTTTAGCGGAGGTGAGCCTACTGCATATAAATATTTACCGGATCTGGTTGATCATCTAGATGACGGGTCGTCTCAAAGTATTCATATGACTACTAACCTTAGTCCAGGACAAGTATTTTGGAAAAAATGGATACTTTCTACTTCTAATTTAAACAGAAGATCTATTACGGCTAGTTATCATGCTGAATTTGCCGATGAATCTGAATTTAGTGAGAAGATTCTATTTTTAATGGATAACGGCATCCATGTTACTATTAACCAAGTGATGATTCCGAATCAATTTTATGAATTGTATTCGAGGTGTGCAAGATTTAACGAGCAAGGAATTAATGTAACCTTAAAACCGCAAAGCGATCCTACTGCAAGCAAACTAGTAGATGGGTATACTGAAAACATGATTCAATTGATGCAAACAGGTTTTCCGCAAAAGGTAGCAGGGGAGGAAATATTTCAAGTTGCGTTATATGATAAAAATAATGTCGAATATTTGTTTGATCAGGCAGAAAGATTTAATTCTTTTGGATTTAACAAATTTTATGGTTGGAGTTGCAACAGTGGTTATCAGAGTGTTATAATACGAAGTAATGAAGTTAAGAGAAGCTATAGTTGCCACGACACAATATTAGGAACACTAACAGATGGATTCAGTTTATTCAAAGAACCCACGATATGTACAACTCCTAGTTGCGTAAGTTCGGCAGATAGTAAAATACCAAAAGAAAAGAATGAAATTAGTAAAAGTTGATCAACATTGGCCTAAAGATAGATTATTAATAAATTACGCTATTCACAATGTATGCAATTATAAATGTTGGTATTGTTTTCCAGGCAGCAATACAGGGAATTGGCAGTGGCCCGACATAGATGTTGTAACTGATAATTTATTATGGTTGATTGATTATTATAAAAAACATCTCGGAAAACAAAAAATTCAATTAAATCTATTAGGAGGAGAGCCTACCCTCTGGCCACACCTAAGTGATTTTGTAAAAAGGCTAAAAAATAGGTTAGGCGACAATATTAGTATAATGATCACTACAAATGGATCTAAATCTATAGAATGGTGGAATTGTCACGGTAGGAATTTTGACCACGTGTTAATTAGCTGCCACCCTAAGTATGCTAATGTAGGACATGTTAAAGAAGTAGCAGATTTATTGTATACACAAAATGTGCATGTCGATGTATCTGTTTTAATGGATTCTGAAAATTGGGATCGAGCGATCGATATTGTTAATCAATTAAAAACTAGTAAATGTAGATGGAGCATAATTGCTTCACAGGTAATTCATGAAAAAATTACCTACTCGCCTATTCAGAAGAAATATCTTAAAAATTATCTAAAAAGGATACCAAACTTATTTTGGTTTTGGAAAGTTAATAAAGAATACAATTATAAGGTAACATTAAAGTTTGAAAATGGTAAAACAAAACAAGTTAAGAAAAAATATATTTTATTTCACGAATTAAACAAATTTAATGGTTGGGAATGTAATATAGGTATAGATAATATTGTTATTCAATTCACAGGAGAGATAACAGCATTTTGTAATGAAACATTATATCGAAGAGCTGACAAATACAACTTGTATGATTATAAATTTAAGGAACAGTTTGATCCATTACTAGTTCCTGTAATATGTAGTAAATCGTGTTGTAATTGTGAGCAAGAGTTTAATACAACAAAGAGATTAATTAAATGAAGGTAGATCTAGATCATGTAAAATTCTGGATGGACGCTATACGCAATAGTGACGATCGATTAAGAATACTAGAAGCCTTTTATGGCGGACAATTGAAAAGTAAAGAATGGTTAATTGATAATTTAAAACCATTCATACAGGAACCTGCAGATATAGTGATCTACGGCGGCTGGGTTGGTGTTTTAGCAAGTATGTTGTTTCAATCTAACATTCCAGTTAATAAAATTGAAAGTGTAGATATCGACATCGGTTGTTTAGATCTAGCATGTACTATGAACAAGTTGGAAGAAATGCAGGGAAGATTTCGTTCAATATGTCGTCCGATGGAAACATATCCGAATTTCGGTAATAATCCCGTTGCGATTAATACCAGCGCAGAACATATATCACAAGATGCTTATGAACAATGGTTAGATCTTCTAATGCCCGATACTTCGATTGTAGTACAAAGTAACAATTATAAAATTCCTGAGCATTGTAGAATTGCAGAATCGTTAGATGAATTTAAAGAACAATCAAATATCGACGTGCATTGGGCCGGTGAATTAGAATTGCCCTTATATACACGCTACATGATTATAGGTAAAAAATATGTATAAACTAGTCCCTTGGACTCCTGAACTAGATTTAACTTCATTTTATTCAATTGCCGAATCTAAGGGATTTAAAAACAATTGTAGTCAAAGAGCACTAGTCGATTGTTTTAACAATGAACCAGAAAAACAGGTTTGGATTTTCTATTATAATGATCAAGCGGTAGGGTCAGTAGCTGCTCATACATTTGACATTATGGGTGAAAACAGTTATCGCATTTGTGCAAGAACATGCTTGTTTTCGGACATGCTACCAATCAACTCATTGCGAACTCTTACAGGAATCACAACACATCAAAATTACACAGCACAGTTTTTAATTCCGATTTGTATAGAATGGGCTCCACCGTGGGCTGATTTATATATTACTTCGAATAACAATGAAGTAGGTACCCAACAATTAGTGCATAAGATATTCTGCCCTGCATTGAAAAAGAAAAAGATCCTTTCGTATGCCGGTGATTATTTTTATAGAGGGTTAACTCAATCGGTATGGAAATTAAATTCTTTTCAGTTTTATGAAGATTTAAGTCGTTATCCTAGATGGAGCGATTCGATTCATAACATCCAAGAATGAATGATTTTCTTTAAATTGCAATGACACAGTTACTCTCAATTCTGGAGCTTCGACCATATGCGGAATAAAAGGATTTATTAAGCACGGTTCGGTTCCGCTCCAGATTGCCGTTGGAGTTACATCTTTAACATAGATAGGTATAAATGAACCAACGTTATCCATTTTCCATTCAGGAACTATCGAATTTCCAATACTAACTTCATAATCTTCTACATTAATATCATAAAAGTTCACTTGCGTGCGATTTTCGTTTAAGGTCCAGTTTATAGCAGAATTAATAGTTTCACCTGTAGGCCCAGAATCCACATGAGCAATCGACGGGTTAGTTGTTTTCCAGTGCCATACTATAATTTTTCTTATTTCTAAACTTAAATCATTTAAATAATCAGAGAATGCAGGACTTAGAACATCAGGAGAATAATTGTCTTTTCTAACAAAGTTTTCATCTATAACATCTGTTAAAATAGTTAAGCAAGATATGTCAATTAAGGATTCTTTTTTAAAAGGCAAAAAGTCAGTTAATTCAAAGTAGTAAGGGATCATAAGATATATATTTATTATGTATAAAGTTAAACAGATTAAGAGTGTGGTTGCCGAAATTACTACAAAATGCCAAGCCAGTTGCCCAATGTGTTCAAGAAACCGTAATGGTGGGTTAGATAATCCTAAGTTAAAACTTATCGAATGGACTTTCGATGATTTTAATAAGATGTTTTCGGATGAATTCTTGAAACAACTCGATAAAATGGATTTTTGTGGAAGTTTTGGCGATCCGTTGATGAACAACGACTTAATTAAAATGTGCGAACGCATGAAGTCTGTGAACCCTGAAATGGTTATTAGAATTAATACAAATGGTGGAATCCGTAGTACGGAATGGTGGAAGCAATTATATACAGCATTGCCGAAAAATCACTCAGTTGTGTTTAGTATAGATGGATTAGAAGATACTAATCATATCTATAGAATTGGTACTAATTTTAAAAAAATAATTAAAAATGCAAAAGCATTTATCGGCGAAGGCGGAACTGCGACCTGGAAATTTTTAAAATTCAAGCATAACGCTCGCCAAGTAGAGGAAATTAGACAATACGCAAACGAGTTAGGATTTAAAGAGTTTATTGTAACTCCTAGCCATAGATTTTTAGAACCAGATTTTCCAGTATACGATTCGGATGGAAATTTAATGTACAAACTCGAACCACCCGATGATGGATTGCATTACATTATTGATCAACATGCAATTAACAACTTTGACAATTGGTTTTCGAATGTTAACATTAAATGTATTGCAAAACAATTAAATGAGATATACGTAGATGCATATATGCATTTGTACCCTTGTTGTTTCTTCGCTGCTGCCCACTATCAATATTATGATCCAACTGGAGCATTATACAAATATCGTATTCAATCTTTAGAAGAATTCTATAAATGGTTGAGCGATTTAGGAGGCATATCTGCTATCGATTTAAATAAAAAAACAATAGAAGAAGTTTTGGAATCAGAATCTTGGCAAACAATATGGGATACATATTGGCACGATAAGAAAATGCTAACTTGTGCAAAGAATTGTGGAGATATCAGTTTGTAATGTTTTTATTTACAGAACTACATGCGGTACATATAGAAATTACTAGCAGATGTCAAGCAAGATGTCCGATGTGTGCTCGTAATTATAAAGGAGGCATATCTAATCCTAATCTTAAAATTTCTGATTGGACATTAAACGAATTTATGATGGTATTCGACCATAAGACGTTACTACAACTATATTCTATATATTTTTGTGGCAATTTTGGAGATCCTCTGTTGAATGACGATCTTATCGATATGTGTAAGTATGCTGTATCTGTAAACCCTAAAATACAAATTAGAATCCATACAAATGGAAGTTTAAGGAGTACAACATGGTGGAAAACATTAGCTAAAGAATTACCCGAGAATCATACAGTTATTTTTGGCATAGATGGCTTAGAAGACACCCATCACTTATATAGAATCGGTACGAGTTACAAGCAGATTATTAAAAATGCTACTTCCTTTATTAATTCCGGTGGGAATGCTGAATGGGTCTTTATAAAATTCAAACATAATGAGCATCAAGTACATGAAGCTGAACTTATTGCAAAGAAATTAGGGTTTTCTTCGTTTTCCATTAAGAATAGCACACGATTCTTAGAACCACAGCATTCGGTTTTAGATCAAGACGGCAATATAGAATATTACTTAGAACCTCCATCCAATAATGAAGTTATATTAGTTAATGAAACAATGATTAAAGGATTTAAGAAGTGGGTGGACGATTCTAATATTTCGTGTTATGTTCAAAAACTAAAAGAAATATACATAGATGCAAACAAACATATGTATCCTTGTTGTTATATAGCGTCTGCACCTTACAGTTATGTCGATCCTAACAGTTTGTTATCAGACATAAAATCAAAAATCAATTCTCAGTACTTTGATTTAGTGAATGACCTAGGAGGAATAGATAGATTAAATGTTTTAAAAAACTCTATTCAAGATATAATTAATTCATCGACTTGGCAAACGGTCTGGTTGAAGTACTGGAATGATACCAAGTTAATCACATGTGCAAAATCGTGTGGTATTAATAAAATTTCAAAGCCTCAGCAACAAGTAATTAAGAAGATTGATTTTGATTAAGTTTGTATTTTGTTAAAGGTATATCTGCTGCACATGTACACCAGTTTCTTGTACACACAACAGCACTAGTTGGCAATTCGAAAGTCCCATTGTAAATGTTACCTAAACTTCCTCCTACACGACAAGTAGCACGATGAACTTCTCCATCCCAATTAATCATTAAACTTTCAAGTCCGGCATTGCAATTCCAATCTGTAAAGCAATTTAGTTTATGTTTAATTACATCATTAGCATGAATGATTGTGTCATTATCGATAACACAATTACCATCAACAGTAGAATTTAACGAGAGTATCCATTTAAGATCGTCAGGGTGGTATCTCATATCATCAAATAAATCATGGTCGCCTTGTGTCCAACGTATTCTACGTAATACATATTTTATATCAGAGAGTTTTAATTTACTTGCAGAGAGTTTAGCCTCTTCGATCTTATCAGGGTGTACCATTAAATTAACCATAACTACTTTGTTACTGCGTTTATGCACATCGATTATAGTTTGCAAAACACGTTGCCATCCAAATTCAAAATGTAGGCTAAACACGTAATGATCGACATTTTGTTTAATATACCAATCTGATTTTCTAGTACCATTTGTAGTTACGTTGATCCAATATATGCTTTTATATCGAGCATAATCAATTAGCTCTGCTATTTTAGGATTTATACAAGGTTCACCACCTGTAAAACTGAGTCTTATAGGTTTGCCTAATAACGACAATTTATCAATAGCCGTTTTTAAAATACTAACATCAGCATGTGGGCTTGTGAGATCGTGTATTTCATTAGGGCAATACGAACAATCATAATTACAACGCTTTCCAATATTCCATTCAACTTTAATAGAATCTTGATGGGGCCAACGAGATGTTATTCTTTCCATATATATGAGCTAAACTCCGGGTTAACTTCTTCAAATGATTTTTGTTTTCTGCTTCGATCTAATCGATGGTTAAAATCTACACTTTTGTGAAATAAATGACTTAGATCTTTTGATTCTAAATAATTGATATTGTATTGTATCTGTTCTAATGTGTATTCTAACAATCTCGGATTTTCTTTAACGTATTTAAAATTAGGTACTCGATAACTAACTGCACGTAAACGCTTGATAGCTAGTTCTTTTAAATCGAGAGGAAGAACTTGTGCCGATAACAAGTTAGGGTAAGATACCCGATGTGTGTGAAATACTATCCCTATGTCATTGAGAAAATATTCGATTATCTTATCTAATACTAGGATATTACTTATTTGCACGGTTACTGCTCCGACTATTCGACTAATATTTGGAATAGTTTGTATTTGTTTAATATTTGCAACTAAGTCTGTCCATTTAGCATTACCTCTTATATACTCGTACGAATCGCCAATACCGTCTATACTCACATTTACTGCTATACTTTTAAATTTAGGCCAATATTCCCAAATGGTCCTGTCTCCTTTACCTAGCATACTTAAATTGGTGGCGTACTTAATTTCGATATTATCACCGTACGGCGCTAACATATCTAATATACGATAATGTTGAGGATCCATTAATGGTTCGCCTCCTGCAAACTCTACTCTCCTAAAATAAGGAAGTAATTTTTCTAAGTCGGCCCACCATCTAGGATCGTCTTGAAATTTATCAAGAAATGGTTTATTTTCTAGATCATTTGATTCAACTAGATCGTATATAATATTATTTTCTTTCTTATAAAACTCTTTAATTTCATTCCAGTCGGTCCAGCTTGTACTATCGCCTGGATGGCACATTCGACATTTCAAATTACATAAGTTGTTTAATTTAAGTTCCATCGTAGGAATTTCAAATGGCATGGTATAATCATCACCGAGTTGTTCTAACGCATTAGGATATAAATTAACTCTTGCTTCTGGGATGAATCCTTTAACGTGTCGAGATCTTAAACTTTCTACTCCTTGATCTTCTAAATAAAAGCATGGTTCACATTCGGGCGGTCTTTCGTCGGTTAATACTTGCTTACGAATACGTTTTATATTGTCGTTATTCCAAATTTCTTCAAGGGTGTTATCGCGTATATTACCGATAGGGTGACTACGACAACATACTTTAATAGCACCGTCTTCTCTCGTTGCTAACCCTGTAAAAGGATGCATACAAAATGTTTTACTTGTTTTGTTCAATTGCCCACTTCCGTTCTTTACACCAGAAACATTCCCCGCACTCCGGTACATCTTGTCCTTTCATGTATGTTTGATAATTTAATCCAGTAAATTCACCTTCGCAACTGCGTGTAATATGCAATAAATCTTCGATGTTTAATCTCTTATATTGTTTAATGACCCAAGATTTGTCAGTAAATCGAAATGGGTGTAACGCCCAACGACCCATATGTTTCATCACAAGTAAGTGACGCGTATTATCGTTCAATTCAACATCTCTTTCTTTCATTCCATTAAAGTCTATGGATGTAGGATTATGTGTGACTCCGTTATAGTATGCAGGTATATCATGTTTGTGACAAATAAATTCTGCATATGCACGTTGTTGAATATTATCTCCGCTAACGTTCTTTCCATACTCGTCAGTTAAGCTAGGTCCTATATTTCCATATTCCAATTCAGGAGCAATGAAATTCGTATGTCTAATAAATTCTGTATCATAAAATTTTTGAAATAACCAATCGAATACTTGATCAGCGTTATATTGCTGCCACGGGCGTGTTTTCCAGCATCTAACATGATTGATGATGTTTATTTTAGTTTGGTAATTTTTGGCAATATCACAAAGTAGGTACGATAGTAATGCACTATCTGCACCACCGCTTAAACTAATAGCAATACTGCTCCATGTTGGGTCGAAAGGAATTGGAACTTCGTCTATGTCATAGTATTTCATTAAAATATTTACCTTCATTATAGTAGCATATAAATATTTTCCTATGCACAATTATAATCAAATTCGATCGCTTAGTTTAGAGATTTCTTCTAGGTGCCAAGCACAATGCCCTATGTGTACTAGAAATTATCATAGCGGATTAGCTAATCCTTTATTACCTATGAGCGATATTACATTAGAGTTTTTTATAGACAAATGCCCTGAAGATTTTATTAAAAAATTAGATGATATTACATTATGTGGCAATTTTGGAGATCCTATTTTAAATAATGATTTAATTCCTATAATCGAATATGTTGCTAGTATCAAGCCGTCGATAATGATCGGTATTGACACGAACGGAAGTGCAAGGGTTTCCGAATGGTGGAAACAATTAGCAAAAGTCCTTCCTCTTCGTCATGAAGTACGATTTGGCATAGACGGATTAGAGGATACACATAAAATTCATCGAATTGGTACTGATTTTAATAAAATACTAGATAACGCTCGTGCATTTATCGATGCTGGAGGTAATGCTAGTTGGTGTTTTATAGAATTTAAACATAATGAACATCAACTTAATGATGCTGAAAAATTATCAAAAGAAATCGGATTTAACAAATTTTATAAACGTCAATCTAGTCGATTTATCGGGCAATCTTATTTCGATGTATTAGACAAAAATGGGAATGTAATTTATAAGATAGAGCAACCGACAATACCGACGACACCATCTATTGATGCTGACACGCTAGCTAATTATAAACAGATTTTAGCGATGGCCGAGATAACTTGCGAATCTGCTCGTTCTCAGATGGTACACATAGATGCACAAGGGTATCTATGGCCGTGTTCGTTCACTGCAGGTATTCCATATATCTTCTCTAGGCCCGAAGAATTAATTTATGATTACATACAAGATGCTAAATTAAACCTTAAATTATTTTTAAATGAAAGATTCGGAAATATGGACCAACTTAGCTTACATAATAAAACCATTAAAGAAATTGTAAATAGTACCGAATGGCAAACAGCGTGGAACGATGCGGTTAGGACTAATTGTGTTAATGTCTGTGCAAGAGTATGTGGAAATTTTAAAGATAAGAATCTTAACAGAACTCGTAATCATTTTACAGATTTAAAAAAATGACAAAATATAAACATTTTCAATTGCATTCCGAAAACACACAATTAGGAACGTGGCAAAAACAAATTACAGAGGTATCAGGAAGTCCTACTTTCTGTGTATTACCGTGGATACATTTAGCAACACGCCCCAATGGAGATATGAGGGTTTGTTGTGTAGCAAATGCTAGTGGTGCCGAGTCTGGAGATTATACAGTGGGCTTAGTTAAAATGGCAGATGGAAAACCAGCAAACTTTGCATATAATTTGCCGACTGAAGCATTTAATAATGAATACATGCGATCAATAAGACGAACAATTTTAGCAGGTGAAATTCCAGCAAATTGTTTAAAGTGCCATCAAGAGGAAGAGCAAGGAGTTGTTAGTAAACGTGTATGGGAAACCGGGTCATGGTATTATGACGGTATTAACATTCCAGAACTTGTTGAACAAACAACCGATGATGGTTCTATTCCTTATAAATTGGAATATTTGGACTTAAGACTAGGCCACACTTGTAATTTAAAATGTGTTATGTGCAGTCCGCATGATTCCAGTCATTGGATTCCTGATCACAAGAAGTTATTTCCTATTGTACAAAGTCCATTAATCAAAAAACAAATGACTTGGGATCAAAAAGGGTTTAATAATGTTTGGCATGAAAATCCGAAATTCTGGGAGGAGATATTCGATCAAATTCCTAATATCAAACAATTATATTTTGCTGGAGGAGAACCTTTATTGATCAAAGAACACAAAATTTTCTTAGAAGAGATCATTCGTAGGGGTTATGCAAATAAAATCGGACTGCGGTACAATACTAACGGAATCCTTATTAACGAAGAAATTATCAGTATTTGGAAACAGTTTCGTAAAGTTAAAGTCGGTATTAGTCTAGACGGAATAGGCGAACGTGTGCATTATATACGATATCCTACTGATTGGAAAATTGTGGAAAAAAACTTGTGGATGTTAGAAAATACTCCAGATCACATAGAAATTACAATAGCATATGCTATACAGATTCTTAATATTAAGCATGTTCCTGACTTCATTAAGTGGAAGGTATTGAGTGGGTTTAAAAAACTCAATTCTGAAAAAAATGCCGCAGGGCAATTGTCAGGAGGAGGTCTGATTGGAGTACATTTAGTATGGATTCCAACGTGGCTAAGTCTTCGAGTATTACCTAAAGAAGATAAGACAGAAATACGTAAATTGTTCGACGAGTTAAAACAATGGCTATGGAATAACTACACACAAGATACTGAATTTTGGGAAACGAATCCGTATGGGTGGAAAAGGTGGGAAGGAATATTAGATTGGATGGATTCAGAAGACCAATCTAACCTAATACCCGATTTTCAAGAGTATATACAAAAGATGGATAAAATTCGAGGAACTGATTTTAAAAAAACATTCCCTGAATTAGCACATTTACTATAACCAATCGGAAGGATCGTGCCATGCTGGTCGAATTAACTCCGTTGTTTGAATTTCTACTAATTCTTTGCATTGTCCAAAGCTACGCATTTCTTCTTCATATAGTCCTTCTCCTGCACGACCTGTAAATTTAATAAATGCTTCCGGAACGTTTTCTTTTAGATATCTAATGGTTGCATTTTCCATCGATATTCTGTAATCCAATGTATAAAATATAGCCGATGGATAATAACTAAAGACATGACTGATGTTGATTAATGTTTTCTCGGTGTTATATGATTCGTCTAACCAGTGATCGATTTCTTGATGTAGGAAATCTTTATAACAAAATTCAAATTTAACCATCTTTCTAATTTTAGGCCATGTTTCGTCCCAATTTACCATTTTTTTAGTTTCACTCCACAACTGTTCGATATTATCTTTTTCGGAAAAGAAACTGTTGTATGGAAGATTTAAGTATTCTGTTTTTTCTTTTCCGAAATTGTACATGAATTCTGGGTAATCTTCGCCTTCCCACTGTACTAATTGCCGTGTAAATTCCAACGAAGCCATATTGTAGTCTACAAATTTGACTCGGGTATTCTCATCAAACCCATAATGATACAAATATAAAATCCAATCTAACCCATTAGCATTTGTAACAAAATTTAATAGCGGTCCTGCCATATCCAAGTGTGTATTACATCGATGCATTTGAAATGCGCTGGTCCACGATTTACTACCAATCGAAGACTCCAAATAAAGTTGTCCTAACATTTTTAACGAGTTGCACTTATCAGGATGAAAATATCTTTTATATTTTTTAAATTCATCATCGAATGGCTCAATGTCTCCTTCATTTCCTTTAATAGTGTAATTTAATCGTCTATAACAATCTAAATCTATTAAATAGCAAGTAGTGTCTAATTCGTTGTCTACAATATCTCCGATTATGAAGAAATTTTCTTGACATTTATCATTTACTAATTTAAAGAATGTATCTTGATCGAACCATTGATTGCCCAAAGAGCATACAACTGCATGTGTATGTTTTTTACATGCTTCTAATAACGCATGATCTGCATTGTCGCTAATAATTACATCGTGTCCTCTTGATAACACCGATGTGAGTTCAAAGTCTGCACTATTTTTTATAATCTCTTTTATCCAATTAGAGGTATACCTATCGAGATCGTTAATAAAACAATAAACGATATGACTCTTGAGTTTATTTTTGTATAATTGAACCGACATTTATGCTCCAATTTCTGTTTGTTATTTATTAGTGGCAAAATAAATATCTCATGGAATACTACTATAATAATACACCGGAATATGGATTGGTCAGAAATAATCTAATTTATACTAGTCTCATAAGTAAAGATAAAAAAATATTTTGTCAATGGTATCACAATGATACCGATTATCATAAAGGTATGAATCAGATTATCGATCCAGAATTAATGGAGGATAAATGGAATCGGGAAGTAAAGTATTTGTCATTAATGAACGAACATTATCCCGAATTAGTTCCTGAAATCTTAGAAATCGATTACATTACAAAAAAGATATTTTTAAAAATCGACGGTCCGGATTTTTGGCAACAACATTATGATAATAATTGTACTTATGATAAAGTGCTTCCTGATTGGCAAGATCAAATGATAGAAATTTTTAAGGCGCATAAGTCTTTAAATTTTTACAAGTATTCATTACATCCTAGTAGTTATTTTATAGTCAATAATAGATTAAAAAGTATTAATTATTTCTTTTGTCATTCCGATGAAGAAGAGTTAGTTCCATTAAAGAATTTTAAAAGCCATATTAGCGATGGTCGTCAGTCTAAGTTAGAAGAAACGATGGCAAAGGCTGGAATTACATGGGATAGTGTATTGTCATATAATTCTATGCAATTTATGGCTTTCGAAAGTTTTAAATCTAACTATCCCGATGGGTTTATCGAAAGAGCCAAGGGATTGTATGTTTCTTAAAAAACTTAAATTCCAGACAAATCTCGATGAACTAATTCCGTTGTTGGATCAGGTAAAATGGGACGAAACCGGACGATGCCGATTAAATAACCCGATTGGCCATTGGTTATATGATCCGTATACTATATCTAACGAATGGAAAGATACCGCGTTTCATTATTTTCTAGATTCTATTCCTTATAAAATAGGTGAAGCCCGATTAATGAAATTAGAACCCGGAAAATGCTATATGGCACATGCAGATGTAGACAACAGATATCATCTTAACTTAATTAGTAATGACCAGTGCTATTTGATCGATTTGAACACATCAACAATGCATCCGATCATTACAGATGGCATCTTATATGAAATGGACGGATCTGTTATACACACTGCTGTTAATTTTGGAGCTCATCCAAGGGTACAATTAGTCATCCGAGTTCCATTATCTCGATATCACAATGTTACACATATCGCAAAGAAAATTACAGTCAACAATCCGCCATTCGATTTAAGATATAAAATAGATCAAACAGTATCAGCAATCATCGGCAGAGAAATTAAACAAGGTAATGTAAGTTTTTTCGATCCAGTATCGGCTACGGAATTATACTTGCAACTTAATCCAGCAACGTTTGAATTTATATATAGAGAATTGAAAAAAATGGAATTAGATTTCGAGGTGATCGATTATGATTAAAGGAATAGGATCAGTACCATATTTAAATTTAGATGATCACATTGACGTAGAAGGATTTAGTAGATTACATTATAAAATGTGTAAAGGAATTGTATTGTCTAAATATAAGAAAGAAGGAAATATGGTTAAACCGGGAGGCTGCGACAATGCGTATGAACTAACATTTAAACCAAATTTTCAAGCATTGGAAGAATATCACGCACTGCCGGATGATCACGAAATACGTATATTAGGACGAGAAATTGGAGAGTATAACAACAGAGATCAATTTATGTTATATCTTAAATTAGTAATGGGATCGTATGATCCTTATCAGTTTATTTTTCTTAGAACCGAAGACGGAGGATGGGAATCTAGATTTGATGAAAAAGCGTGGACTCCTGATATACAATATTTTCCTGAATTAAAATTGTGGTTAGAAAGTTTGGTTACAAATAAAGTTTTTAAACATTTAGGCCGTGTAATCTTTTTCAAAGCAGAACACGATTGTCTAATGCCCATGCATAGAGACTTAATTCTTCCCGAAGAAACAGATTATTTTAATCACAGACATGAATTCATACATATTAGACCAAACTTAGATAAGCCATTTTATATATGGGATCCGGATACTAATACAAAAATACTAACCGAGCATCGTGCAATTTTCTTTAACGATCAAGACTGGCATGCAGGCGGAAGAACAAACAAGCAAACTTATAGTTTAAGAATCGATGGGCCGTTTACTGAAGAATTTCGCGAAAAACTAGGAATCGGTCATTTAGATTATTATTAAATTCCCATAACTTGCAATGTATATTTAGGAATAGGTCCTAAATTACTTCCTCCGTGTGGTTCCCAAAAATTTAAAGACCAAGTATCACCTCTGGTTCCTTTCGATATAATCTCGTTACCATACCATAAATGGTGCCAAGGTTGTACATCATGCGGAAGAATCATTACTCGTTTAATGTGTTTAAAATTAATTGGATCGATTTGAAATTTGTCCACAAAATCGTTTGTCGAATCAAGATGTTGTGGTATACAGCAACCTGGGTCAATGCGTGTAACCCATATTTTATAATGAGTAAACGTCTCCTCAATTTTGTTGTTTAATGCCGTTAAATCTAGTTCAAAGTCTGTTAAACTAACAATTCTCCATTGACAGTGATCGATAGTTTTATAGTGACTAAAGTGAGATAAATCTATTAAGTCGTTATACAAAGGATGGTCAACTGCTAACGGGTTAATGCTTGAAAAATTTCGTATTGGGAGTTTGTTCCAATCAAATAACTCCAATCTGTCTGATAAATTGGTAGGCAAAACATCTGCCCAATTTCCGACATATGTAGGAGATCCAACACCATAAGTTTTAAAATACTCGAATACTGTATCATCGATTATGCTAATTATTTTCATTCAACACCTACAATATGTAACATATATTTTTGTTCGAAACCACAATTGAATCCTAGATGCCAGTCTTTCCAATTCTTCCATTTGTACATAGAGCCTTGCTCAATTAAGTAAAAACATTGATTATCGGCAACAAATACATGTCCTAACTTCGGTGTATCGATAAAAACTGTATATCTAGTCAACGATCCTTCTTTCGACCATTCATCGGCATTTTGTTCAATATCCCAATGCCACGGAACACATTTACCCGGTTTAATAGAACTTATCCAAACATTTTTTGGAATTATACCTAAAAACTTAGATAACAGATCGATATAGTTAGAACTAAACTCTGTTTCAGGATAGAAATTAATCCATTCTACACAATTTGCATCGATATAACCTGCATCTTTCCATGCGTTATACATGCACAGCGCGTCAACATTTTGAGTTAAGTCCGATCCTCTACCATACGGAGTTTCAATTGTTCTCGAAACTCCTTCCTTCGATTTTAATTCTTCCAACAACGAATCACAGTCGATTAAATTTCGACAATTTCCGATATAGTTTATTGCGTTCATAACTTATATATCCTAAAAAAGGTATCGATAAATATTTTTATGCTTAATATTAACAACAAACCTTTTATCACGTTAGATGAACACCTAGATATTCCAAGACTTTTAAGTTTAGAAGACGAATTTACTTTTTTATTATGTAATAATTGGAAAAACATTAGAACCGGTGTTTGGAACGCAGGTGGTCATGCACCCGAAGATATTTACGCCGACACTGAAGTATTTCGAGAAAAAGGGTTATTGTATTATGTATATGAGCAAGCCAACATTGACAGAAAAATCGATGAAGATCTAAACAGACACTTATCTCATTTTGAAGCAATGAACGACAGACACGCATTAGGTCGATATCTAAAAGTTAAATATGGTGCATTCGATCCATATAATGTACTAAATTTAAGGAAGACTTCTAGCTCAAATTATGCAGCCGATGCATATTGGTTTAAGGACGAAGATTGGGATACATACTCGTGGGTAGATTACATAGATGATTACCAAAAGATAAAAGATTTTATTTTAGATTTACCGCTCGATAGAATTGGAATAGTAACAGTATTTTATAATGAGCATTATGTGCCATTAGGGCAACATCGAGATTTCAATTATTTTCCTCGAGAAATGGGTAACAAACCTGAAACTTTCCCTCATCGACAAGAACTAATTTGGTTCAGATTTGATTTGGACCGGCCGTTTTCTTTATTTGACATAGAAGACGGTAAAATCACTAAAACTGTTCCTGTTGAAGGATATACAGCGTTCTTTAATCATCATAATTGGCACGGTAGTATAGAACCTGGAAGGAAATCTTCTATTACAGTTAAGGTAGAAGGAAGATTTACCCCCGACTTTAGGAAAAAAATCGGGGTTGATAATTTAGAATATTATTACAAATAATTATTAATAGAACGCGGTCCAAGTATGACCGTTATAATAAACTGGATAGCTATACCCTGAACCTTTCGATGCTGGGTCCCAGGTTATTCTGTCTGCAATTGCGATCATGCCTTCTACTAATGTACTCGGAGCAGCAGTTTGCGGAGTTAATTGCATAACTCCATTAATATTTAGAGCACAATATAGATTATCCGATGCTAAATGATTAATCGAAACATAACCCAACGAGTTTATTATCACACCTTTATAATGAGCTGGATTGCTGTCTGAGAAAGTCGACAACGCAATCATGCCAGATACTGATGAAGTACCAACAGAACCATAAGGATCAACCATATGCGCTACAGCGGATGAAAGTGCAAATGTTGAACCTGTATATGGTTGAGCTGTATCTAGTTTTATAAAATCACCAAGCTGTACAGTAGTAGGAGCATCAACAGTTCCTCGGGAAGTAAAGTATTGAAAACCACTCGTAGTAGATCCATTAGTTATTCCATACACAGAATAATTCGGAGAAGCAACATTATTATATTGTTTTATTAGAAACGGTGTAGGAACTACAGGTGAACCTAAGTAAAATGCAAGTATTTGATTATTATTCAACTGTAAAGCATTGTTGGAAAGAGTAATTTGACTATTGTAAATATTTCCTGAAAACTGTAGATCTAAAATATTTGTGATATCTTCTAAACCTGTTCCGGTAACGCTGTGTCCGTTTAGGCTTAGATTTCCGCCTAAACTAGGGGAAGTATCATGTATAATTGCAGTGCTTGTTACAGTTGCACTAATTGCATGAGTTACGGCATTGTAACTAAATGTTATTCCTGTCTGCGTCCCGTTTGCAAATAGTAATGCAGTTGCATCCTGTGCCCTTTGGTTAAGAAAATATTTATTAGTTGTACCTTCACTAATTTGATCTGTTGTAAGCGTTGCGTTTGATGTTTCTAGCTTTCCTGTAGTAGAATTGTAATTTAATCCCGGTCCTGCAATTCCTTGTGCAATACTTTTACCACCAGTGGTCATACCATCACCGATCCAAAACTGTTCAAGATCTGTGGTCCAGACTGGCTCTCCTAAATCAAATGTAATACTCTGACGCTGTGCATCAGTTCCTCTTCTAATTCGTAGCGACATGTGCTATCTCCGATTATAACTATACTGTATTTATTAAAACGGAGAGGATTGCAAGTCAAAAAAATAGGACCTTTCGGTCCTATTATAGTTTGCGCCCTAAACATTTTGCTAAATCTGCATCAGTAATATACTGATATGCACCTTTGCTATATGGTAACGCGATTCTGTTCTTTTTATTAATAATTTCAGTCCGTGTTTCTTCGGACTCTTTATTCAATCTGTCCATAATCGAATTCTTTACTGCAATATGATCGGTATTTGCAGCACTTGGAATATCGTAAACATTTTTAGCCCATACAGGAATATCAAATGTTTTCAGTGGTCTACGATCTTTAACTACTTTTGTAGTCGGTAATCCTTTACCGTACAAATATTTGGTATATTCTTCAATAGTTAACGGTTTTTCATTTTTAGGTTTACGATATGTCCTATTAAAAATAATAAGTTCTTCTTGAAGTTTTTTAGTAATCGTTATTGTCGGCTTGCTGTGCTTTTTCATTGATATGTGCAATTAAAAGTTCTTGTGTCTGATTATAACATTTACAGCAATTATCTGCAACCCCTAAATCTCTTAATTCATCGATATTATCGACTGTATTCTTTTCAAGAAGGGCTTTAACCTCGGTTTCAGTTAACCCATTACAGACGCACAAATACATTGCTAGATACTCGTATCATACGATTGATTGTCTAGTCCGTCGATAGGAACGCCTTCCTCACAAACAGACTTTTTAATATTCTTATCTTTCTTATATTCTGTTTGATGAGCATGCCTATATACCTCACATGCTGCTTTGTTTTCAAAAGGCTTTACCAGCACATCTGAAGTGCCAACCAGATACAACACTAAATACCAACCCATATATCACCTCGTTAAAAAAGGGCAGTCATTAAAACTGCCCTTGTACTTATTAACTGTTACAAAGTGTAACGATCGTTCATGATAGTCTTCAGCATGATACCGTATGGAGTAAACTCGCTCATATCAGCTGCCAAGATTGCCTTAACAATGCTTGGGCTAAAACCAGATACAAGTGCTGCACCAGACTTATCAGCCTTTACAGGAACGTTATCGCTAGCGTTCAAGTTCCAGAACACAATTTGTGGAACGGTGTAACCCGCTGCTACGTACTTGCGCTCGATCATATCCATTGCGCTATCATCAAACCGAGTGCATTGGTTAAATTGCATATCGCTAAGGATAAGCAACATCTCTGGCATCTCAGCTTGTGGAACATTTCCCTTAACTGCTACGCTAAGGATCTTGTCAAATGCTGCATGTAGATTGGTGCTCATGCCCCAAGAACTACGAACCATTTGGTGCATCTTCTCAACTACATTACCCTTAAGGTGCAATAGCTCTGGATCGCTTGAAAAAGTAAGGAAGGTATCCTTAAACTTTCCAGTGTTCTTTTCTGCTAGGTAAAGACCTAGAGAAACTGCAACATCCATACAAGTAGTTGTTCCCTTGCCACCTGCTGCACAGTTCATAGAACCGCTAACATCAACCATTGGAAGAATGTTTGCGTCACCTACAAAGTTTGGCAAAGCCTCCCATTGTGCGATAACATGGTTCTTCTCAGTTGTATCAAAGCGAGCGTATGCTACACCCTTTATTACATCGTATGGGTAAACTGCACCGGCGTTAACCTTAGCAGTTGGATCTCCCTTAACCAACGCCGCTACATAGTCCGCAAACTTAGTAGTATGACGATTAAATGCCTTCTTGTAACGCGCAGACGCTACAGATGGTACATGGTTAAAGTTAATGCTATCCCAATCGTTAGCACACATTTGAGTCTCGACTACCTTAGTAAGGTTCACAAGAGTCTTACGGTAGAACTTTGGTGACCAACCAAAGTAGTTACGGATCTCAGCTGCTAACTCTCCCTTACGAGGAGTCCACTTAGCCGCAAGTCCATCACCATTCTCTAGTGCTGCCTTAAGCATATCAAATGCGGCATGCTTGAACGCTACGGTCTTGAACGCAAAGATGTCATCCCAACGGCCAAGCTCTGGAACCTTACGAAGCATTGCGCGAGCAAGATCTGGATCAGCAGTTTCTAGATAAACTAGAATGTTACGGAAAAGCTCACGCTCACCGGCACCACCACGCGCATCACGTGCCCAAAGAGCAACACGAGCCGTTAAATCCTTATCTTGAACATACGCCTTAACAAAATCAGGAACAATGTCCTTACCGCGGCTTGCACCGATCTTAAAAAACAAGTCAACGACCTTATCGGTAGTAGACTTACGTGCCTTCATACCATTAGTAGTACGGGCTTCTTGATTCTCAACTGCATCTACAAAAGTAGTCATAATATTATCTCCAGGTTACTTTAAAAAATATAATTACGTGCTGTAATTAACCTAACTAACAAGCATAGTATACGCTATGCCAGCGTGTTTGTCAATCTAAATTCAATACAGGATGAGCGGAACAGTTTTTATTTTCTGCTTGGCCCCATCCCCTGTATATTGGTTCAGTTCCCCAAGCCTAGCTATTCTTGTGTCTGCAATAGCGCATATATGTCTTTCCATAAGTCATCAGTTCCGTTAGCGTCTATTTCTAGAAAGTATTGCTACTTGCCTTCCGGGCCACCGTCTACTGCCTTAGCTGGTGCAGTAATAAAGTTATATTTTGCTGTAATCATCCTATGAAGTTAACAGGCTCAACTTGGTTTTTCTATAATGGTGAAAAAGTTAATTGCTGAACTGAGCCTAAAATCTAACTATGTGTATAGTATACTATCTTTTTAAATATTGTCAATCTCTTGCATATTCTTTTTCGTATTCTCTTGCAATCATTCGATCACAGTAGTCATCACCTAACACCTTGTTAATGTTATTATTTCTATCGAATTTAAAAATATAAGTTTCTGTATCTCGCCAGCCGTCAAATGCTACTAAAATTCCGTCTGCAAACCATGCTTCACCGTGAATTTCAAAGTCATGAATATCATGCTTGTGCATCCAACGAGCAATTTTCTCTTCTTTAGTCATAAATTATGCTATATCGTCGTCTGGTAAAGTAAACGGTTCTGGATTAACAGTAGCGCCTGCATTTAGAACTGCAAACTCGCCCCAATTGATAACTTGTCGAATTTCGTAAGTGTTATATGCTACATGCACATAAACTTCGTCCTCGTCATCAAGTTTATTAAGAATTCTTACAAGTTCTTTCTTTGTCATAAAAATAAAGGCTTAGTGATTAAGTAAGCCTTTATTATACAGTAGTTTAACTAAATGTCAATCTTTCATTATTTTGTCAATCTGCTTAGTATCGATAGTTTCATGCTTCATAAGCATATTAGCCATCTTTTCTACTTTATCCCAGTTAGTCTTTAGTATGTTTCGTGCTCTGGAATAATTTCGTTCGATTAAGTCTTCTATCTCTTTTTCGATCAAGTTGTTAATTTCATCTAAACCTTGTTTCAAATGGCTGTGACCTGCACCAACATATCCGCCTTCTTCTTCAACATATTTAATTGGCTGTAAGTTAGTACTCATACCCCATTCTGTAACCATCTTAGTAGCAATTGTAGTTGCTCTCTCGATATCGTTACTAGCACCAGTAGTAATTCCGTCGTCACCTGCAAACATTTCTTCTGCAATACGTCCTCCATACAAACTAGAAATTTGACTTTCTAATTTACGCTTGCTCATACTAACCGAATCTCGTTCAGGTAAGAACATTGTTATGCCCAATGCGCGTCCTCGAGGAATAATGCTGACTTTGTAAATTGGATCGTGTTCTGGTGTTAAATAACCGACTACCGCATGACCTGCTTCGTGATATGCAGTTAACCGCTTTTCATCTTCGCTCATTGCAAAAGTTTTTCTTTCTGCACCCATTAGGATCTTATCCTTTGCTTTTTCAAAGTGCTTCATATGTATTTCGTCACGATCGCATTTGCTTGCTAAAATACTTGCTTCATTAACTAAGTTAGCAAGTTCGGCACCACTAAATCCTGGTGTTCCTCGAGCTAAATCATGTAATTTAACATCCTTTGCTAACGGCACATTTTTAATATGTACTTTAAGTATTTGTTCACGACCATTTATATCTGGCAGTCCTACTGTAACTTGTCTATCGAATCGTCCAGGACGCAATAATGCTTTGTCAAGTATTTCTGGGCGGTTAGTTGCCGCAACAATAATAATACCTTCATTTCCGGCAAATCCGTCCATCTCTACCAGTAGTGCATTAAGAGTTTGATCTCTTTCATCATTGCCTACAAAACTATTTGTGCGAGACTTACCGATTGCATCAATTTCGTCGATAAATATAATACAAGGTGATTGTTTTTTTGCTTCAACAAACATATCGCGTACACGACTTGCGCCCACACCTACAAACATTTCGACAAAATCGGAACCGGAGATACTAAAAAATGAAACACCTGCTTCTCCTGCTACAGCTCTTGCT
>TBL_comb47_HYPODRAFT_10001568_pt2 | contig 27243 bp, 19 predicted proteins | sample TroBogypolimnion_40_FD_10682 | JGI IMG/M metagenome (IMG submission 10682) | reverse complement strand
CACGGTGATCGGCTTCGGGCTGATGCTGAAATTGGCGGGGACGAAGCTCACCACGTAGTTGGCGCTCAAAGAAAGGGTCCCCTGCCCGATCGCGTAACTCCCCGCAGACTCGCCGGGAGCCCGGGAAAGCGCCCCGCTGAAGCTGTCGCCGAAGGAAAGGGCCGGAGCCCAGGTGTAAGGAAGCTGCGCCGGGTCGCCGGCGCCGTAGGTCTTGCCGCTCGCGCCCGCCGTCACGGTAATCGCCTTCGGACTGATGCTGAAATTGGCGGGCACGAAGCTCAACGCGTAGTTGGCGCTCAAAGAAAGGGTCCCCTGCCCGATGGCGTAACTCCCCGCGGACTCGCCGGGAGCCCGGGACAAGGCCCCGCTGAAGCTGTCGCCGAAGGAAAGGGCCGGAGCCCAGGTGAAGGGAAGCTGCGCCGGGTCGCCGGCGCCGTAGGTCTTGCCGCTCGCGCCCGCCGTCACGGTGATCGCCTTCGGACTGATGCTGAAATTGGCGGGGACAAAGCTGATGGAGTAGTTGGCGCCCAGGGCGAGCGTCCCCTGCCCGATTGCGTAGTTACCCGCGGCCTCGCCGGAAGCCCGGGAGAGGGCGCCGCTGAAGCTGTCGCCGAAGGAAAGGGCCGGAGCCCAGGTGAAGGGAAGCTGCGCCGGGTCGCCGGCGCCGTAGGTCTTGCCGCTCGCGCCCGCCGTCACGGTGATCGTCTTCGGGCTGATGCTGAAATTGGCGGGGACGAAGCTCACCGCGTAGTTGGCGCTCAAAGAAAGGGTCCCCTGCCCGATCGCGTAGCTCCCCGCGGACTCGCCGGGAGCCCGCGAGAGGGCGCCGCTGAAGCTGTCGCCGAAGGAAAGGGCCGGAGCCCAGCTGAAGGGAAGCTGCGCCGGGTCGCCGTCCCCGTACGTCTTGCCGCTCGCGCCCGTCGTCACGGTGATCGCCTTCGGACTGATGCTGAAATTGGCGGGGACGAAGCTGATGGAGTAGTCGGGGCCGAGGGTGAGCGTCCCCTGACCAATCGGGTAGCTTCCTGCAGCCTCGCCGGGAGCACGGGAGAGGGCCCCGCTGAAGCTGACGCCCAACGGGAGTATTGGAGCGCTGGTGTAGGTAAGTTGCGCCGGGTCGGGGTCGCCGTAGCTCTTGCCGCTCGCGGTCGCGGTAACGGTGATTGCCTGCGGGGTGATGCTGAAATTGGCGGGGACGAAGTTCACCGTGTAGTTGGCGCTCAAAGAAAGGGTCCCCTGCCCGATCGGGTAGCTCCCCGCGGACTCGCCGGGAGCCCGGGAGAGAGCCCCGCTGAAGCTGTCGCCGAAAGAGAGGGCCGGAGCACTGGTGTAGGGAAGCTGCGCCGGGTCGGGTTCGCCGTAGCTCTTGCCGCTTGCGGTCGCGGTCACGGTGACCGCCTTCGGGCTGATGACAAGATTGTCAGGGACGTAGTTGACGATGTAGTTGCCGGTCAGGGTAAGCGTCCCCAGCCCGATCGGATAGCTCCCCACGCCTTCTCCCGGCGCCCGGGAGAGGGTCCCGCTGATGTCGCCGGCAGGCGGCTGCGGGGAGAAGGTCGGCACCAGAGCCGGATCGCCGTCGCCGTAGGTTTTCCCGGCCGCGGGCGCCGTCACGGTCACGACCGTCGCCGGAGGGCCCTGTGAGCTCAGGTTGAAGATCCGCACGCTATCAACGAGGGAGCCGTTACTCCCCCGCTCGCCGGCCGCATAGCCACGTGCCCGCAGGTAGCCGTTCACGCCCCGGGGGAGCCCCGCGGGAAACGCCGCGGTATGACTTACGTCGAGCTCCCAGCCGTCCCGGGCCGCGGTCCTCGTGCCGTTGCCCAGAAAGGTCCAGGTCCCGGGAGCTGCGTCCGGATTCGCGGCATACTCGAACCAGACCCGCCAGAGCTCCGGTCCGGTCCCGCCCCGAAGCCAGGTGGCCTTGGCGCCGTCCGGCGTGAGCGACAGGACCTGCCAGGCCGAGCCGTTGTTGAACCTGGTCAGATACGGCATGATGTCCGGGTAACCATGATAATCGCCGCCGATGATGAGCTTGCCGTCGGTCTGAAAATTGACGGTGGACATTGGTTCCCAAAGCTGTCCCGCCCAGCCGATCGTGCCGCTCCCCAGGTCCAGTGCGGTATCCAGGCTCCCGTCGGCTTTGATGCGGGCGACATTGGTTCGACAGAAGCTGTTGCCGAAGGCGTCTATCAGGTGGTCGAACATTCCGTAGATCACCATGTCCCCATTGGCCTCCAGGACGGCACGGTTGACATAGGTCAAGGTAGGATCCACCGGATAATTCATCGCGACTGAGTAGGTCTCGACGCTGAAATTTGGATCGAAAGTCCCATCGGTGCGCAATCTCCGCAGGTTTTTGTGGTCAGGGAACTGGCCGGCTACCAGTATTTGACCATCACTTTGCGACACAAGGGATTTTACAAACCCCGGCAGTGTGAAGCCGGGCCAGTCCAGCGTCCCGTCGGGGGTGACCCGCAGCAGCTTTGATGGTCCGAAACGCATATCCACAAGCAGGCCGAGCATGATTTTGTTGTCGGGCTGAATGACAAGATCAACCACCGGTGCATCGATTGCCTGCAGAACCGTGGAGTCTGTGGGGTTCGGGAAACTGGGGTCCCGCTCCCCTCTGGAGTTGACTCTCGCCAGGTATCTGTTGGGGAACGCCGGATCCACAACGAATGGTCCTCCCCCGAGATAGAACATGCCGTCTTCCAGTTCCACTCCCTTAGCTTTGGTGCCTTTAGGCAACAGCGCAAGGGCCACGTCCGAACCGCTCAGAAATTCCATTCCCCGTTCAAAGGTCGAGATGTTGGAGTCAAACTGCGGGTCGAGGTACCCGCTGGGGTCGACCCTAAGCGCCGAATATTGGAAAGGCGGCCGGTTGTAGAGGATGTCGAAACCGCAGCACCGGTAATCATCTATCCATTGTCCAAAGTCGTTGCCGGCCCAGGCAATATCCCCTGACATAATCAGGCTGTCGTCGGACTGCTGGGCGTAGCCGAACGCGCCAAGGGTTACAAAAAGAGTGGGATTGAAGGTTTCATCGAGCGACCAGTCCTCCTTGAATCGGCCGATGTGGAGCTTGTCCACCATACTGCCATCGTTTGCCTTCAACAGATCGAACTCCCCGGCGACAGTCTTGGTTCCGTCGGGATGCAGTGACATGGAGAGCACGCTTTTATTCCCGATTCCGTCAAGGCCAAGATCGGGAATGCTGTCGTCCAGGGCCCCATGATGGTAGAAGCGCGCGAGCCTGGTGCGGGGCGTTACCCCGATATTGGCGAAGGCCCCCCCTGCCAGGACCATCCCGTCTGGCTGCTGGGCGATGGCGTAGACGGCGAGGTCGGGCGCCGGATAGATCGCGCTGTCGAGGGTCGCGTTGATGTTGATGCGCGCCAGGTTGGCGCGCAGGGTGGCGCCGGAACCGATGCTGAAACTCCCGCCCACCAGGATCCTGCCGTCGGTCTGGATGACCGTGGAGTGGAGTTTGCCCCCCGGGTTGAAAACCACGTTGAAGGGATCGAGGGCCCCGGAGCTGGTAAGACGCGCCAGCGGCCCGCCGGCGAAGTCACCGCCGATGACGATCTTGCCGTCGACCTGCAGCGCCATGGCGAGAATCTGCCCGGCGCCGGGCGAGAAGACGGCAAAGCCGGCGTCGGGGCTGCCATCCGCCTTGATCCTGGCAACCGATGCCCCGCCGGCGAGGATCATCCCGTCGGGCTGCAGAGCGATGGCCCGCACCTCGCTCAGCGCCGCGCCGGAATAGCTCCAGTTGGGCGCGCCGCTGCCGGAGGAGGCGGCCGAGATCCCCGCCAGATCGGGGGGACAGGGCGTGTTGAGAAGGAGCTGGCTGAAGCTCCCTCCCACTAGGATGTTCACCCCGTCGGGCAGCAGGGCAATCGCCTTGATGCTGACCGACTCGGCAGTGGTTACCGGCTGGAAGCTGTCCAGCGAACCGTCTCCGGCGCCGAAGCGGGCCAGCCCCTTGCGGTCGAGGAGGCCGGCATGGGTAAAATCCCCGCCCGCGATGATGAGGCCGAGGTCCGGCTGCAGGACTATGGCGTTGACCGGTCCGTCCAGGGTGGGTGGATTGAAGCTGTAATCGATCGTGCCGTCAGCATTCAGCCGGGCCAGGTTGTGCCAGAGGTCCGCGGGGTCGTCGTCGGTGAGGTTAAAGTCCCCCCCGATGACGATCTTGCCATCCCGCTGGACCGCCAGGGCGTTTACCCCGGGTCCGCTGATTTTGACGGAGCTGTAGATCTTGAAACCGTCCTTTGGGGTGGGCTTGTTGGCGGTGCATCCGGTCGCGGGGGTGTAGGCCAGGCCGTGGCCCGGCAGCACCCCCAGGGTGAGGAAAAACAGGAAGAGAATGGTTCGAGTATTCATGGCTACGCTCCGCAGGACCTTTATCGATGCTGACGTGGCGGCTTGCCGGCACTGCCGTTGCCGGTCAGCGCTCCTGGATGTGGATGATCTTTTTCAGCGGTTTCAGCCCGCTGTTGGTGATGAGCTTCACTCCTCCCGGCGCGCCGCTCATTTGCTGGCTGCGCCTGCCGCCCCGGTCGGTCAGGCCGCGGGCCAGGGAGACCTCGCTACTGCTGCCGTTGGATAGCGGCACGATCGCCGTGCCGCTCAGGGGAACGCTCCTCCCCCCGCTGTCATACCTCACCCCCCAGAGGTAGGACACGTCCGGCTGGCAAAGGACGCTGGATGGTTTGCAGGTGGTGAAGAATACCGACCCGCCGGCGCCCAGGGCAGTTGGACCGACGGTCAGGCGCTCGCTGCCGAAATCACCCGCCGCGGGGTCGAGCCCGATCCACCACCCCTGGGAGCCGGAGCCCGGGTGCGCAGGATCGGTCATGTCGCTTAGGCCGGAAAGCGCAAGGGGTGTCGCACTGCAGATGTGGTTGTCGACCAAGGCATCGGTGGCCGTGTTGTAGCAGGGCTCCTTGACGCCGAAGAGGGACCGGCCCGCCGACATGTCGTCCTGGTTGAAGAAGTATCTGCCGGTCCCGAAGTAGAGCCAGAGGTTGTGCTTACCGCGGTCCTGCAGCTTCGAGACGGCGCCGGTCACCGGGCCGATGCCGTCAATTACCCGGCTCACCACCCACTGGCCGGGATCGGGATTTTCCCCGGTCAAAAGCCGCAGCACGCCTCCGGTGGTCCAGGTGCCGTCGGTGTCCTGGCGGGTGTAGCCAAGGTAGAGGGCATCGTCTTCATAATGGCCTGGCGCCGAGCTGTTCCAGCGATCCGTGTCGATGCCGGCGCCGCCCATGCTGCCGCCGAAGGCGAAGTGGATGCCGGTTTCGATCACCCAGTAGTTGCCCCCTTTGACGAGCGGCGGCACGGCGTTGAGGTCGACCACGAAAAGCCGCAGGTCCTGGTCGGATTTCCCCTGGAACTGGCAGGAACTGCAGTCGATGGACCCGGTCGGGCCGGAGGCGAAGACCGCGAACCACCTGCCGTTTTTGTCATGATCATGGAAGGCCGAGTCCGGGCCGCTGCGCGCGTTTATCTTGACGATCGCGGCACCCGAGGTGGCGAACCCGAGGCCCGGGGGCGCGAGCTCCCAAAGCAGCGTCGGCGGTCCCCCGGTGCCGTCCTTGTTCTGGCCCGTCACGTCCAGGGCGAAATAGGAGGAGAGGCCGACCGACGCCAGCGGGGCCTTCACGCAGGTCCCGGCAGCGCCCTCGCTGCAGGAACCATCGTCCGCCGCCCTGCTCGCCCCCCCGAGCCCCATGCCGCCGATCAGCACGGTGCGCCAGTTGGTCCCGGAGCTCGGGTCCTTCGGGCAATTCCAGTAGCCGCTGCGGCTGCAACTCACCGGATCGCCCAGGCTCACGTCGGCGAGGGTCGTGCTGCCGTCCACGTAATAGAGGTGCGAGTAGTTGGGCTCCTTCAGATACCCGAGGTAGGGGAGAGCGTTTCCCGGCACGAAGGCCCACTCTTCCCAGCCAAGGCTCGTGCCGGACAAGGCGGCCTTCTGGCTGGCAGGCCAGGACTCGCCGGTCCCGGGTTTAAAGCTGAGCGCGCCGAGCCTGAAGGCGTGTAGCATGCCGTCGTTCGCCCCGACATAGACGGTACCCCGGTTTTTATAGGCGGCCGTACCGATGAAACTGAGGTACGAAGCATCGCCGTACCCCCGCGGGGGTGGCAGGTCGTAGCTCCCCAGCCCCACCGGGGACTGCAGCGCCGGGGTGGAGGATATGATGTCTCCGAGCTTCCAGACTCCGATCCCCTTGTCGCGCGGGTTCGTGACATAGGCGTCCGTGGCGGCACTGCTCACGCTGGCGGCGGGGATGCTTCCGATATGCAGGGTCCTGTTGCGCATGCTGGCGTCGCCCGGGAAATCGAAGCCCTGCAGAAACTTCATGAGCTTCACCGCGCCGGCGTTGTCACTTGCCAGCAGGGAGGACTGCAGCGCCAGGGAGTTGTCGGGCGCACTCCAAGAGAGCTTCATGAGCCCGGTGCCGCTCACTCCGGTCCCGCCCGGGAGCAGCGGCGTGTAGATGCTGCGCGGGTTGGCGCTGATGTCGCGGGACCAGAGCGTGTTGCCGGCGCGCCAAAGGCTCTTCACCTGGTCCGGATCGATCAGGCCACCCACCGTGGCGTCGGCGCTGCCGTTGCCGTCGCTGTCCTGCCAGAGCTGCACCTGGCTCCCGTTGGCGCTGTAGCGCACCACCTTGTTGCGTATCAGGTCGAGCGTCTTGAGGCCGTCGCTGTCCTCCCTGATGGAGCTCGCCTCGCCAGAGCTGCCGGTGAGCGGGTCGACGGCGATGAAGGGGTCGATGTAGTACCAAAGTCCCTGCATCTCCCCGATCCAGGAGGCCGTCGTGGTGCCCCCGTCGAACCCCTTGTTCGGGTAGAACTGCTCCTGCAGGTAGAGCGCGCCATTGGCGTTTCCGGTGGCGAGGATGGAGGCGTCCGTCGCCGAATTCGAGGCGGAGCCGATCAGTTGCAGCATGTTTCCCAGCGCGGTCTCCAGATCGGCCGGATTGCGCGCGTTGGCGACCCTGCCTCCGCCGTTGGCCGCCGCGAGCTGCATCAGCTTCTCAGGCACCGACTCGTCACTGGTCGTGCAGTTGCCGTTGCCGTCGTAGGCGCCGCACGAAGGGCCGGTATAGATGACATAGGTGGAGAGGTAATCGCTAATATTGCGTATAGGTGCGCGGGGGTCGGCGATGTTCTTGTGGCGGGCAATCCAGGCAAGGTCGTCCAGGTTATAGCTCCCCTGGTTGGGAGGGGCGGCCGCGGAGGCGTCAGTCGTGATCTGGCTCGCCGGCATGAAGTCCACACCGTTCACCCAGGCGTGCGCCCCGGCCGAGACAAAATCGTTGACTGCCTGGGCGCGGTCCGCCGTCGAGGTGCCGTCAGTGAAGATGAGGACGTTGTTCCTTTGGCAGCTGAACTTGGTGGGAGGCCTTGCTGCATCGAAGTCCGCGGGTTGGAGCCTCAGGTCGGTCCGGTTGGCGAAGTACCCGATCGCTTCGTAAAATGATTCGGCCAAAGGGGTCCAGGAATTCGCCATCACGGCGTCGATGGAGGCGATCAGGCCGGAGCTGTGATCGCCGACCGGGGAAGCGGGGTCGTTCAGATAGGAGATGATCTTGCCGCCGTCGGTGCGCGGGTCCTCCTGGCACAGGCCCGTGGCATCGTTGATGTCGGCGTTGCAGTCACTGGTTTGGATGCACTCCTTGTGGGGCACGCTCGCATTTTGGCAGTGCTTGAGGCAGGTGATGCTGCCGCCGCATTCCGATCCGGCGCCGTTGTCGTTGAAGACCATGGCTCCGAAATTGATGCGGTTGCTGAACTCCTGGATCAGGCCTTGCGGCGCTGCAGTTGCGGCAGGAACCGCGAAACGGGCGATCAGAGTTCCGGAGATGGAGCCAAGGTTGGCGATGCCTGCGTCAAGAAGATAACCCGGCAGGTTCGTGCTCGGCGCGGGATCCACCATCCAGGGGTTCATGATGTTGAGGCAGAAATCTATCAGTCGATCTTTCGCCTTGGCGGTCTCATTTTTGCCGCAATCGCCCAGAAATCCGGAGCTTAAGACATTGTTGATGGTGTGATAGAAGCCACTGCTGCAGATATCTTCAATGCCGTTTTTCAAAACCCTGAGCCCCTGGCCCATGTATTTATTGTTTATCCTGTTGAGGCAATCATTCAAAAGAACACTCAGGGGACTGGAAGGATCCGCCGGTATGTTGGATTCGTTGCCCCGGTAGGCATAGCAGATGCTCATGGCCTCGGTGTACACCCTCGTCCCAGAGGGAAGCTGGTTGCCAGGTGGATCATCATACTGGGTGGTCCCCATGCAAAGGGCTACTGCCGCCTCAAGATCCCCCAACGAGGCCCCCTGCTGCCAAGCCGCCAAGGCGGCCTTGCACTGCGCTTTGCGGTAGGGGTTTAACGAGGCATTGGTGAAGACATCAATCCTGGTCATCCCCCCGTGGCTGGCCCGGGTCAGGTAGTCGGTCTCTCCCTCGATCGGGCCGCGCACTGCAAAGGTGATCGGCGTTGGGCCGAGCATCTTGATGAATCTCTTCCCCTGGCAACCACGTGATTCGCCCGTCACATAGCTCGTGGTTATTTTCGTGACGCTATCGGTGCTGAACACCGTTTTCCCGCCGGTAAGCGCCTTTTTTTCGATATCCAGCTTGCTCATGGAGAGCCAGTTCAGGAATTTTCCGGTGGCCTGCAGGACGGAAATTTTCGCCCCGGAGAGACTCACGCATAGGAAGTCGGTTCGGACGGCACTGCAGGAGCTTGGGCTTTGCGCGGGGATGGTATTACTGGTGGTAACGTTGAAATAGCCGCTCTCGATCGAGTTGACCTTCTTGGAAGTGTAGCTGTAGATGGTCCCCTGGTCGAAGAGCCCGGGATACTGCGCGGTGTTGTCGTAGCTGTCGTCGAGGCAGATATTGGTGGGATCGCTGTCGTTGTAGGCGAGGTCGGACATGCTGGCCGAGTTGTCGATCATGAGGAGCAGGTTCGGCCTGAAGCCGTCGACGGCGGGCGCGTTGCAGTAAGCCCGCATGTTGGGGGACGCCGGGGCGAGGTCGCCCCGGGCCGACGCCGGGCAGAGTAGCGGAATCAGGTTAAGAAGACAGAGCAAGGCGGCCCAAGCCCGGCCTGCTCTGAGAAATATCCCCGTGTCCATAGCGTTGCAACCTCGCAAGCTGGCAGTCGGCGTTATCCCACGACACGATTATTATAATTTTCCAACCTTGCAAGTATAGCCGTTGTGCAGGCAAAAAAAAGCCGCCCATTCCCTTTTAAGACGGGCCGGTCTGGAGAGGAAGTCACTTGGAGTCGAGTGGGTCTTTGCCAAAAAGAGACATCAAGAAAAGAGGAGGAGGGTAGCGCGCCGCTGCGCCTTCAGGGCATGCCAGCCCGCTGCAGGCGGTCGACCGCATCACGAATCAGGCCTCCGATCCGGGAGACCTCGGTTTCGTCGGGGTAGCGGCTGCGGGGCCAGAAGAAACCCTTCAGGCCGTCGTGCCGGCGGCGCGGCACGAGGTGCACGTGGAGGTGGGGGACGCTTTGGCTCACCCGGTTGTTCATGGCGACGAAACTTCCCTCCGCCTCAAGCGCCAGCTCTACCGCCCGCGCCAGCAGGCGGGCTGCGCCGAAAAGCGGCGCGATCAGCCGCTCGGGAAGCTCGCCCAAAGTTTCGTGGTGCTCGCGGGGCACCAGGAGCAGATGGCCGGGAAAGAGGGGCCGGCTGTCCAGAAAAGCGAGCACCAGGTCGTCCTCGTAGACGATGCAGGCAGGCAGCTCCCGGCCAATGATGGCGCAGAAGCTGCACGACCGCCGCCCATCCCCGCCTGGTTCCCTATCCTGGCGCTGCCCCTCCCCCATGAGCGTCTCCTCCCTTGGCGACCGGCGGCAGCTACCGTCGGATCCGCCTGCTGCGGCCCGGGTGGCTCCGGTCTGCCTGCCTTAGATTCTACCTGTACGGCCCGGCAAGACAAGCAAGCCCGAGGCCGGGCTTACCGAGTGGTTCGCCACAAGCGCCAGGTATTATCGCGCAATGATTTCAGGAAAAAAGCGCAACGTCCCGAAGCCCATGGATCCCGCCAGGTGAGCCGATGCCGGGCGGCAGTTCCGAGGCACAAGAGGGGTGACGCCGGCACTTGAAGAAAGTCCCAGGCGCGGTAAAATTAATTAAACCTAACCAGAGTCCAGAGGGGCACATGAGACACTCACTTCGCGCCGGCGCCAGTCTTCTTTTGCTATTGCTGTTATGCCCAACGGCGAGCGCCGCGGCCAAGATCAAGAATCTTTGCGAAATCCACTATCCAAGCGATGCACGCATCACCTGGAGCTGCCGCGAACTAAAGTGGACAGATACCCCCAGCGGTCTCTTCGGCGAGCATTGGGAGGAGGTGCTCCGCTTCAACAGGATGGACCGGCGCCACTTCCTGGGCGGCGTATCGATCAAGGTCCCCAAGCGGATGGAGGACCTCAAGAACTTCACGCCGCTGCCGCTTAGCTACCCTGAGGCAGCGCAGGAAGCGAAGTTCATCCTGGTGGATCAGTCCGAGATGTTCCTTGGGGCGTATGCGCATGGGAAGCTGATCTTTTCCTTTCCCGTCGCGGTCGGCGTCAAGGACTACAGGGTCCCCAATGGCTGGTTCCACATCGACGCCGCCGACCGCACCCATGTGTCGAACCTCTTTACGATGGAGGAAATCGGGCGCCCGTATCCGATGCACTACGGGCTCAGGTTCTTTGTCGACACCAGCGCCCCCAATTGGCCCTCCTACTGGATCCACGGGCGCGACCTGCCGGGCTACCCGGCCTCCCACGGCTGCATCGGCCTCTACGACGAGGAGATGCAGTACGAATATTACAGCGACTACGATCGGAAGGTGAATAAGCCCTATTACCATGAGCTCACCAGGCCGTTCCTCGAGGCAGCCAAAAGTCTCTACCAGTGGGTAGTCGACCCTGCCAGCGATCCCGGGACCTTCCATGAGATAAAAAACGGCCCCAAGGTGCTGATTACCGGAGAGCCGCCGCTTTGAGTGCAGAGAGGTGGCAGTGACCCCCAGACAGGCGGAAGAGGGGCGCTAGAGCAGGTACGTTTTGAGGGGGTTCCTGGCAGGCGGAACCCGTGCAGGGGAATGGAACGATCTGCCCCTGCACGGGCCGAAAAAGATGATGAAAGGATAAAGGTCGAGCGGAGGTCGCCATGACCGATTCAGATGAGGAAAAACTGGGCGAGAAGACATCCCATTATTGCTACGATTGCGCAGAAGAACGCATCTTCCAGTGGGCGACCTGGAGCGGGGTCGCGTTCTATGGCTACCCTGCGGCACCCGAATACGGCTGGGAGTGCTCTATGTGCGGCAACAGACTCAGCGTGCCCGAATCTCCCAGGGCGCCCCCGAAGGAGTAGCTGGACTTATTACCGGAAAATGCCCCAGATTCCGAGTTGGCTGGCGGGGAAGGTCACCCTCCCGGAACTGCCGGCCACGGCAGTTTGCGCGGAGCCCCAGGTCCCTGTTACGGGATCATAGGCAACGATGTTGACGGTGGTTCCCGAAACTGCGCCGGAATCGACGCTGACCGAGAGCTCCGGAATAACGGCCGTGGCCGATCCCAGGGAGAGGTTCAGGTAACAGAGGAAATTCGCCGGGGCCGAGGCTCGGGCCGTCGCGCTCAGGTTGGTGATATCGCTGGAAAAACTGATCTGGGTCGCGTTGCTTTCGCCGGACACGACATGGTGTGCGGCGTCCTCGAGCAGGGTATGCCCCTGGAGCAAAACCTCCATCGTGCCAGGAGCCGCCACTTCGGTGGCCACCGCACCTGTGTAGCCCCAGGAATCGGTCGCCAGGGTTCCGGTTTTGACCGCTACCGTGGAGGGCTGCGACGGGTTGGTCCTGCTCTCCACGCCGACGCCGTCCCCCTGACCGCAGCCGCCCAGCCCGACGCCTACGACGAGCGCGAACAGCAGTGCCGCCATGCCTTTGCTGACTTTTTTCATAGTACCCTCCTGCCTTCCCGGGCAACCCGGGAGGCGCATTTCCCGCGTTGCTGCCGTTAGAACTTCATCCTGAGCCCGATCTGGGCATTGTTACTGTGCAACTTCAGGTCCGTGGAATTGGGCCAGTCCTTTCTGAAGCTAGCCTGGCCGGTGCCGAAATAGCGATAGCCAAGGTCTAGGGAAAAGAACCGGTTCAGGGCGACCTCCAGGCCGGCGCCGGCCTGATAGGCGAAGACGGTGTCCTGGTCGGATTGAAAAATGTGGTCATTCAGCACGCCCAGACGCGCGTCGACGCCGCGGGTCGTGCTTAGATTCAAGGTGGCAAAACCGATCCCGCCGCCCAGGTACGGGGTGATCGGGCTATCGTTGTGCAGGTCGAAGAACCCGTTGGTCATCATGGAGAAGGTTCCCAGATGGCCGTCCACGTTCACGTACCTGGTGTTGAAGTTCTGCTCAGTGACGCTGGTGATGTCGCCGTTTTTGTAGGACATCTCTTCCTCGATCCGCAGAAAGCCGAAATCGTACCCGGCGCTGCCGCCGATGTTGATGCTGGGGTCGAACTGCACGGCGGCATTTTTGGTCGTAACCGGATTGAACTCGCTGATGGTCACGCTGGTGTCCTGCGGGGCGCTCGCCCCGAGGAAAGCTGAGAAATAGGGACCCGGACGGGAGGGCGAGGCGTAACTGGCCGCGGGGATCGCTGCCAGGCCTGCTACGGCGAAAGCGGTGACAATTCCTATTCTGATGTTCATGAGTCTCCCTCCTTGTGGTATCGGGCAGGGGTCGCGTCCCCACGGTGACGTCGCGCCGGCCGGTTGTCAATTTAATCAGTATACTGATCATTATAGCCGTCTTTGCGCGTGAGCGAAACACTTTTTTTCGCAAAATCAATACATTAGCCAAAACGAATCAGTACGCTCCAACCGGTGTGGTCGACAAAGCGGGCCCAAGGCATGGCAGAACTGGGAGCGTCGCCGCCAGATTCAGGGAAGCGGTTATTGTTGTTAGCGCCGGCAGGGACTGTCCCTGAATCGGCGCCCGCCTTCCGCGAGGGTGCGGACTTTGGGCCGGCAAGGCTGGCAGGAGGAGCGCAGGGGGTTGGCGGATCTAAGCAGTAAGACGGAAGGCCGCGATGTGACGGACGGGAGGAGCGGAGGGTGGTGGATCTCAGCTGCAAGACGGAAGGCCGGAATATGTAGGCGGGACGAGAGGGGCCGGGCGGTAGGACCACCCACTGCAGTAAGCACCCGCGGTGTGCCGCGAAGGGTAGCTGTACGGAGGGGTGCGGAACTCGGACCGGGAGCGGCTAGTGCGTCAAGGCCTTGGGTCGATCGGCGTCGGACTGTGGCAGCGGGGTAAAGGTCTCCTTTCTTTGTTCTTGTTCCGGCCCCGGAAGCAGAATCGCCAACAGGCAGTACCCCATGAAGAGAAAGCCGAGCAAGAAGGCTGCCAGCATCAAGGCGATGGTGGACGGTTTGCTGGAGAGAAACCACCAAGTGGCGGCAGCGATGAGGCACGAAACCGGGGTTACGAAATTCCTTGGTTTCTCTTCGTCTTCCTGCTCAATGCTCCCCATGTTTTCCTCAATGCACTGGTTCGGGTGAAATCAGTTGGTGATGGGCCAATCATCTAGCTGCAAGATATCCCTTCACAAGAGTCATACAGTATTGTATCGCCCGTGCAGCAGGACACAAGACAAGAATCATAGGGGCGCAGCTTTGTGCTCACCCCTTCCGCATTGCTACCTTGCCTGCCGGGCTCTGCCAGTAACACTATTAAATAAACCGTTTCGGCAATTTCGATTGAATCTTTAAGAGTATTTGGAGCACGGTCCTTCCTGTATAGCACAGACAACCAGGGGAAAACTCAAGGTAACCGCAGCCCCGTCAGGGGAGGGAGGTTGACAACTCGGGAAACCTGCTTGAAATGAGTTGGTTCAATGCTACCATTGTTAGGCAAATATAATTAACACTCACACACCTACCTTCAGGCAGATCATAACTTTGGCAGGGCGTGCCGAGGGAACAGTTGCCGCCCGTCCAGACCCGTGGCAAAGGGAGAGTCCGGAAAACAAAACACTCAAAAGGAGATGGCAATGGGCAAAAACATCATTTTTTGCGCAGACGGTACCTGGAACAATCCCTATGAAGACGAGAACTGTGACAGTTGCGCCGACCCGACGAATGTGTACAAGTTATTCCTGTGCCTTTCCGGTGAACCGACGAGCGAATCCATGCGCAACGCCGACGAGCAGGAAAAGGAACAGGGCGCAGCAGGGGCGCCCCGACAGGTCGCCAAGTACCTGCACGGAGTCGGGGATTCCCGCAACCCGATCCACAAGTTGCTGGGTGGCGCCTTCGGAGCGGGGGTGATCTCCCGGATTGTGCGCGGCTACACCTACATCTCCCGAAAGTATGAGGCAGGAGACAACATTTTCATCGTCGGTTTCAGCCGCGGGGCCTATACCGCCCGCGCCCTGGGCGGGCTCATCGCGTCCCAGGGGCTGCTTTCCCCCGCGGTCACGGCGGATCAGGAGACCGGCTACCGGCGTGGGGCGCAGGCCTGGTACCGGTATCGCAAGGCGGTCTCCAAGCCGACGGTCCTCGCCTATCTCGCCGAAATAGCGGCCGACCTGCCGGCCTTCATGTCCTGCGGCTCGCTGCAAGACGCCGACCTGGTTCCCGTCGACAAGATACAAAGCATCGCGGTTTGGGATACTGTGGGGGCCATGGGGTTCCCCAATTACAACGGCAACAAGTGCGAGGATGCCTTCAGGTTCACCGACACCAATCTGAGCCCGAAGGTGGCAGCCGGCTTTCATGCGGTTTCGCTCGATGAACGGCGGGCAGCCTTCACCCCGACCTTATGGACCCCCGCCCCGAACGTGACCCAGGTGCTTTTCCCCGGCGCCCATGCCGACGTCGGAGGTGGCTATCCGGTCGCGAACAACCAAAGCGGGCTATCGGACCTCGCGCTGGCCTGGATGATGAAACAACTAAAAAGCCAGGGAGCTTATTTTTGCGACGCCCCGCAATGCTCCATCCAGCCGAACCCCCTGGGCACGGCCCACCAGCCCTGGACCCATAACCCCTGGCCCTTGCCCTGTTTTCCCAAGGGAGAGCGGGACTTCACCGGATACGGGATTCCCGAGGACCCCTCCATTGCCGTGCGCCGGGCGGCCGCCAGCGTCCAGGCTGATCCGGGCGTGCCTCCGGAGCCCTATAGCCCCGGCAATCTGCCGGCAGCCTGACAGATAGCGGAGTGAGGAACGCCCCTACCGGTTGTCGCGGTAGGGGCGAACACTCCTGATTGCAGCCCTCCCCTCCCCTCACTGCCGTTAAATTACCATTTCCGTCCGGCTCATGGATCGGTTTTCCCCAGCGTTACCGACCCCCTACCCCACCTGCCGTTACCTTAACTGCTCCGACCGCTCCGCCCCTTGCTTCCGGGATTGGGGGGAAGGTGGTAGCGGCCACGGTGCGCAATGTTAGCAACTTCGAGCTCATTCCCGCCCCACCGCCAGCAACTTCGGGCTCATCCCCGCCCCACTGCCAGTAACGTCACGCTCTTCCCTGCCCCCCTGCGAAGTAGGGGGGATGGCTCGCGCAGTGAGACAGGGGGGTCTCTCAGCCGGCCGGAACCCTTTCCTTATGCTGCCAGGTTATCAAGGTGTGCAAACCCTAACCACCCTTTGTTCACATTTAAAACTTGATCCTGCCGAGGCGGGTAGTCATCGCCGCAAAATAACTGCAATATCAGAATGTTACCATTATACACATTAGGTATCATTCATGCTGTCAAACAAAGCGTAGACACCATTTCAGGACGAGGAGTTACTCACATGAGAGCCACCATCAGATGCCCCTGTGCACGCGACACAACCACTCCAGTAACCAGGCGCCGGAGCTGCCTCAAGAGAAGGCGGAAACGGGCGATTTGCCCAGGCAACTGCCGGATGGACGTAACGCGCTGGACAAGCCGTGATCAGGGGCGGGACCTCATGCGGGTTTCTCGCACCTGACACTCAAAGGAGAAGTGATCATGAAAACATCGACATCATTTTCTTTGTGTGCCTTGGTCTTGGTCGGCCTGCTGGCCGGCTGTGGCGGAGGCGGTGGCGGTAGTGGCGGAAGCAATGGCACGAGTACAGGCGGTACGGGTGGCGGTACCAATGGGGGGGGTGCAGGGACTAACGGGGTAAACGGCAACAGCACCGCGGCGACCTACAAACTCGCCGGTTCGGTGACCAAAGCGGGAGCTGCTTTACCCGGGGCCACCGTGACGCTGGGCGGATTCGCTGCAGCGACCGCCTTTACCAACTCATCTGGCAACTACTGCTTCACTGGCTTAAGAAACGGGACCTATACCGTGAGTGTCACCAAACCGGATTATACCTGTCTGCCCAAAAAAAGCAGTCAGACCATCAATGGTGCCAACCGCACCGGTGTCACCTTCACGGCGGCGCTCAGTTCGACCATTTTTTATGTCATCGACGATGCGAACCAGCTCGCGGCCCTCGACATTGGGGCCAAGAACGTCACCATGATCGGCAGTACCGGAGTGTTCCTGAACGACATCGCCTTCGACCCGAACGGGACTCTCTTTGGCATATCGGGTGACCAGTTGTTCAAAATAGATCTCGCCACCGCTGTTGCTACGCCGTTACCCAACCCCCTGATTATTGGAGACACCACGTCCCTGGAATTTAGCACAGACGGCACGCTTTATACCGCAAACACCTCGCTGTGCACCGTGGACCCGCTGACCGGGATAGGGGCCGTGATCGGCAGCGCGGGCGCCCCCTATAAGTCGAGCGGTGACTTGGCCTTTCTCGGCAGCCAGTTGTACCTCACTTCAACCTACAACCTGACCAGCGACAGCCTGGTGAAGCTGAACGCAGCGTCAGGGGCGGGGACCTTCCTCGGGCCGATCGGTTTTGTCAACGTCTACGGCCTGGCCAGCAACGACGGCGTCACCCTCTACGGCTTTGCCGGCAGCAAGGTCATCAAGATCGATCCGGTCACCGGCGTGGGGACCCTGTTCTGGGACATCAACGGCATGAACGGCCTCGGCCCCATCAACGGCGCGGCCTTCCACTGAGGCGAGCGCAGGGCTGGCGCCAGTCCACATAGGACTTTAGGGACGATTGCCCCATAAACACAAAAAGCATCTTGCCATCAGGCAGGATGCTTTTGTTTTGCACCTGCGAGCCGCCCGCACCATGCTGCGGTCGTCCAGGGGCGTAACCTACGGTAAGGCCCCCCCCCCGGGAGACTCACCCTTCGACTCCGCTCAGGGAGCGGGCGTTCGCCGAGCGGTGTCGAAGCGCAAAGGAACCATCACAGAAGTTACTTGTTGCCGGCCCTGTCACTTTACTGCCAGGTCATTTTTCCTGAGCTGCTGTCGGAAAAATTCTCCGGAAGGAACCGTCTTCCCTCCGGGGAACACGATCCGGTAAGGCTGTCCCGAGAAATACGACTTGGTGGCACAGAGATCGATAAAGTCCTCGGCACTCTGCACCCTGCTCCCCGCGTTCCTCAGTTTCAGGCGCAAGTGCGCCGCTGCCTCCTTCCCGTCATACTCCGATCCGTTTCTGACAAATTTCGCGCCCTCCAACTGCTGAACGGAAACTATCAGCTGTTCGATGCGTCTGCTCTGCTGCGCCTCGAGTGCTTCGGCCGTCCCGAAGCAGAGCACCAGGAATAGCACAACGGTACCGCTCGCTAGCTTCAGGAAGCTTGTCCGACTCATAGCGTCTCCTTTGGGAGGGCTGGCTCTGTCAGCCCCTGAGGTTGTTTGGCCATCCAGAGGGCCTCAGGCTGTCACTGGGAAAAAATCAGTACGCTGTAGGAACCCAGCGAAACTGCGGCGCGGCACGGCAGGCCGTCGCATTCTGTCGGCTCGGCTTCCAGGTCGCCTCCCGGGTGCCCCCCGAAGTCCTCGCTGTAACCTTGCCAGTCGCTGTTGAAGCGCAGCTTCCAAAGCCCCCCGGCCGGGAAGCCGATCAGGTAGCCGTCCTGCGGCTCCTGCTGGAAATTGGCGACCACCACGACGTCGTCCCCCGCCCCGCCGGCGTCCCAGCGGTGGAAGGCGAGGACCTTGGCCTCTTCGTTCAGGTGGTGCACCTGGGTGAACTGGCCGCACAGGCCGCGTGTGCATCCGTCCCGGTTCAGGCGCAGGTGGGCCAGGTCGCGGTAGAGCCGGACGATGCCCCGGTATGCCTCGTTCTGGTCCCAGTCCAGCGGGACCGTGTCGCGGAACCACTCGCCCTCCAGGAATTCCTGTCCCTGGAAGATCATCGGTATGCCGGGTGCCGTGAAGACCAGGGCGGCTGCCAGGGTGGAGCGTTTCTGGGCGTACCACCCTTTGGGATCCCCGGGGTTGATTTCCTGGGGCACGCGGGCCTTGCCGTTGGCCACCTCGTCGTGGCTTTCGCTGTAGATGACCCGGTCGAAGGCGTCGTCGTTGTAGCGGTAGGTAAGCGCGTCGCGAATGGCGGCCAGCGAGCGCTGCGCGTCCTCGGGGGTGATGACGGCCTGGCGGATCGGGTGCACGAAGTTGGCGTCCCACTGCGAGCCGAAACCGGCCCCGCCGGCGCCCACGGCCTTGGTGAGCCAGTTGTTGTTTTGCAGGTCCTCGGCGATGGTGAGGCGCCCGGGGAAGTTCCGGGTGATCTGCTCGTTGATCCATTGCAGCAGGCTCCACCCCTCGGGGAGGTCCGTGTCCAGGGAGCCGTCCACGCTGCGGATGAACTGGGTGCAGTCGTAGCGCAGCCCGTCCACGCGGTACTCCTCAAGCCACATGAACACGTTGTCGCAGATGTACTGGCGCACCTCGCCGCAGCCGTAATTGGGCCGGGTTTCTCCCCAGGGGGTGTTCGACCGCTCGTCGTTGTAGAAGTAGATGCCGCCCTTCCCGTTCTCGGACCAGCCGTCGAACTGCCAGAGATCGAGGTCGCTCGGCCCCAGGTGGTTGTAGACGACGTCGAGAATTACGGCGATCCCCTGGCTGTGGGCGCGCTTGACGAAGTTTTTGAAGGCCAGCGGGCCGCCGTAGCTGAGCTCGACCGAAAAGATGTGGGCGGGATTGTAGCCCCAGGAGCGGTCTCCGGCAAACTCACCCACCGGCATGATCTGGATCGCGTTGACGCCTAGCTTTTTCAGATGTCCCATACGCTCCGCGACCGAGGCGAACTGCGCGGCTGCGTCGCCCTCCTGCTGATCGTTGAAGGTGCCGACATGCAGCTCGTAGATGACCAACTCGTTCCAGGGGGCGAGCCGGAAGTCGTCGTCCCCCCAGTCGAAGCTCGGGTCGTGGACCACGGCGTTGCCGACCGAGCCGGTGACTTCGCGGGCATACGGGTCGATGCGCTGGAGTTCCCCCGCCCCCGTGGCCAGCAGGAACTTGTACTCGTCGCCGACTTTGGCCTCCGGCACATCGGTGTACCAGTTGCCGTTCTCCTCGGCTTTCAGGGGATGCCTGGCGCCGTCCCAGTCGTTGAACGATCCGATAACAGACACGCGCTCGGCATGCGGCGCCCAGACGCGAAACCCGACGCCACCCGGGTGTGCGGCCGCCCCCATGGTCCTGCCAGCGGCTTCTTTGGCCTTACCAACCTTTTTCATTGATGCTATCCTCTATCCCTTCCGCAGCTAAAGCGCTGCCGGTTCTGAAACGCTTCGAGTCCGACACCCACCTGGTTCCACGTAGTCCCCTAAACCCTAAACCTCCCCTCACCCCGACCCTCTCCCGGAGGGCGAGGGAGAGTTGGCTCCGGTGGGTAGGAGCGTAACTGCCAGATTAGCCTCTCTCTGCACTACCTGAAACACCCCTCGCCCTCCGGGAGAGGGGCTGGGGTGGGGGAGCTGCCACGCAGTAAGACGGCAAATTTTTGCTAAGGGGCAGCGCCGAACAGCCGCCCCACTCCCGCCGTGACCGCCATGGCGAGCGCTCCCCAGAAGGCGACGCGCAGCGACCCCTTGACGACGGAGGCCCCGCCTGCGTAGGCCGCGGTCGCCCCAAGGCAAACCAGGGCCGCCAAGGCGGTGGCGGAGGTGACCAGGGCGACCCGGTCCGCTGGCGCCAGCAGCGAGGCCGCGAGCGGAACCAGGGCACCCGCGACGAAGGAGAGCGCCGAAGCAAAGGCTGCCTGGAGGGGCCGCGCCCGCAGCGTCTCGGTAATGCCAAGTTCATCGCGAGCGTGGGTGCCCAGGGCGTCGCTTAAGGTGAGTTGCTCGGCCACCTGGAGCGCCAGCGCCCTGTCGAGCCCCCGGCTCTGATAAATTGAGGTCAGCTCCTCCAGCTCGTGCTCCGGCTCCCCGTCCAGCTCGCGCCGCTCTTTTTGCAGGTCCGCGCTTTCGGTGTCGGCCTGGGACTGCACCGAGACGTACTCGCCTGCCGCCATGGCCATGGCGCCCGCGACCAGGCCGGACACCCCGGTTAGCAGGATACTACTCCGGGAGGCCCCGGCGGCGGCTACGCCAGCCACCAGGCTCGCCACCGAGAGGGTCCCGTCATTGGCACCCAGCACGGCCGCTCGCAACCAGCCGAAGCGCCCTGTTCTGTGGAATTCCCTGTGCCTGCGTGGCAGCATCGTTTAAGAGCCCCCTTTCCCGTCTGCGCCCCTTATTTTACGCTATTCCACCGTGAAAAAGAAGGTTGCTCCCTGACCCGGCTTGCTCTCGGACCAGACCTGCCCACCGTGGCGCCGGACGATCCGGTCCACGGTGGCGAGGCCAATGCCGTGCCCCGCGACGGCGCTGCCCGGAACCCGCTGGAAAGGGAGAAACAGCTGGTCGGCGAGCGCCATGTCGAAACCAGGCCCGTTGTCCCGGACGAAATAGACCTGCTTTCCCCCCAGGGTCGTCCGCCCAAACTCGATGACCGCCTGCTTCTTGAGGGCGCTGTACTTCCAGGCGTTGCCGATCAGATTGTCGAGGACGCTGCGCAACAGGCCCGGTTCGCCCTTTCCGCTGATTCCCTGGGCGATCCGGATGCTGACCTTCCTCCCGGGTGCCCCGGATGCCAGCTCGCGGACCACCGCCTGCGCCATCTCGCTCAGGTCGACGTTCTCACGGTAGAGAACCGCCTCGGTGACCCGGGAAAAATCGAGCAGGGAGGTGATGAGCGTCTTCATGCGCAGGGTACCCTGATAGATGCCCTGGAGATACTCTTGGGAGGTGTCGTCGAGCTGGTCGCGGCAGAGTTCCTTGAGCACCTGGCAGTAGCCGTTGATGGCCGTCAGCGGGGTGCAGAGGTCGTGGGCGACGGTGGAGTTAAACGCCTCCAGTTCGGCGTTGGCGTCGGTCAGGTCCTGCACCCTCCCAAGGAGCAGCCGCGACTCGGCTAAACTTAAGGGTAGTCCCGGCTCGGGACCCGCCGCCCGGGTCGCCGCATCGCTGCGCTGCACCCCGGCGGACCCGGTTGCCTGACAGGACGCAGTCCCCCCCCGGCCGTGCAGGGGGGAAGGCTCGCGCAACGAGACAGGGAGGTCTGCTGGCACGGCAAGTACCCCGCGGGGCTGGATGTTGGTTTTGTGCTCCGCGGCTCCACGGCTCGCCCGTTTCAAGGGCTGCCTGCGCCTTTCAATTCCCTGGTACATAGCAATTCCCTTTATGGCCGGCTCATGGCCTCGACGCCAGCCTCAGCACGGTCGGCCTGGTTATCGATCAGATCTTCCAAAAGAGCGGTGTCCTGTGCGGATGCGCGCTGATCCGGGTTTTCCGCCGAGCACGCCGCGCCATCGGCCGTCGCCCGGCCCGCTCCGGCGCCCGCGCTCCCCTGCGGCGCCGCGGGTCGTACCACCGGGCATTCCTGGCCCGTGCCTGGCGCGCCCGGGGAGCCGGAGCACTCGGCCGCCCCGCCCGCCGCCCGGCAATCCAGCGGACTAAAAGTCAGCAGAGCTGCGGCGAGCAGACCAGCCAGCGTTAGTGCGTCGCGGGTTTTCATGGCTCTTCCTTTATGGGGCGGTACACCTTGATGTGGCGGTACACCTCGTCCCGGCCGAACTTTCCGAACTTCAGCGTTCCCCTGCCCAGTGTTTCCATGTCCAATCTCCTTAGCATGACGGCATCTCAGATGTGGCAAACGGTCGGCAGGATGCTGCACCGCCGGTACACTCAATTCGCAACTAGCGTGCCAGAGAAAGCCCGGGGCGCCAGGCGGTGCAAGAAGCTGATTGTGCAGGGGAATATCGAAGGAGGTGGGGAGCGGGCAGGAAAGGCGTGCTGCGGGAAAGCCGTCAGCAGTAACGTAACTGTTAAATATGGCGGTTGGGCTGAGGCGGGCTTTGCCCGCAGCAAGCGATTTTACCGCGTAATATCGGAGCATTGCACGGGCCGGGGCAGCGAAACGGCATTGGCGCGGTAGTTGCCTTATATAGGCTCAGGCGGGCAGGCGAAAACCGCACGCCAATCACAGATCCAGGAGGCAGCTCATGTCATTGATAATTTATCTCGTCGGGTTCGCGTTTGTCATTGGCGGCGTCGGTTGGGCCCTTACCATCGCGGGAGTCAGCACCACCCACGTGATGATCACCTCGGTCATCCTGATCGGCGTCGCAATCCTCACCGGGGTGACCCGGACCCGTACCAGGGACTGAAGCCCCCCGCAGCGGGTCACGCCGAGAAAACCGAGGATTGATGATCTCCCGCCAGCGTCCCTCCCCCTTCAAGGGGGAGGACAGGAGGGGGATGGGGGTGGCGCGTCCCTCCACTTGCAGGGGAGGGAGAGTCGTTGCAAGCGAAGAATGTCGCCAATGAGTGCTCCGGCGAGTCCATCCGCGAGGCGCCAGGCCTAAAGCAAGCGCACGAACAAGTTGAGCAGCCACTCCCCCACCCGGGGCAGCAGGGGCCTTTCCTTCCAATCCTTCCAAAGCACGGGTTTGGAATCGGCCAGGTCCTTGGCGAACATCTGCTCCATCTCCCCGGCAAACTCCTTATTGAGGACGACGGCGTTCACCTCGTCGTTGCTGAGCAGGCTCAGGAAGTCCAGGTTGGTCGAACCGACCGTGGACCAGATCCCGTCAATGACCGCCGTCTTCGCGTGCAGCAGGGAACTGCTGTGCTCGGAGATCTGCACTCCCGCCTTCAGGAGCCTCGCGTAGTGGTAGCGCTGCGCGTAGAGCGCGACCTTGGAATCGGTGACCCCGGGCAGTATCAGCTTGACGTCGACCCCGCGCCCGGCTGCGTCCATCAGCGCCTTTTCGGTCTGGGCGTCGGGGATGAAGTAGGAGTTGGTCAGATGCACCGAATGCTCGGAAAACGAGATGGCCGCCACGTAGACGACGAAGGGGATCCGGTTGCTCTCCCCCGGTGAGCTGCCGACCGCCCTGACCAGCGCTTTCCCCTTCTCCTGCAGGGCCGGGAAGAAATGGCTTCCGGAAAGTGCGGGTCCCTTCTGGTTCACCCAGGTGCCGAGAAAGAGCTTCTGCAGTTCGGCCACGGACGGCCCCTCGATCAGGATGTCTGTGTCGCGCCAGTGGATCGGCGCCTTGGCGCCGGCTTTGCGCCGGTGCGGGGCGCTGGAGTAGACCTGGCTGATGTTGACGCCGCCCAGGATGGCAAGCTTCCCGTCGGCTATCAGGATCTTCCGGTGGTCCCGGTGCGTGAGGCCCCACTCGTCACGGTCCTCCAGGGGGTTAAGCGGGTTGAACTCGACGGTCTGAATCCCGGCATCGCGCAGGCGCTGGAAGAACAGCGCCGTGGTGTTGATGCTTCCCACGCTGTCGTAGATCAGGCGCACCTGGACGCCCTCGGCCTGCTTTTGCAGCAGGCGCTGAGCGAATTTGCGCCCGATCTCGTCGTTCTCGAAGATGAAGCTCTCCAGGTTGATGTGGTCCTTGGCCCCCTCTATCGCCTGGAACATGGCGGCATAGGTCGCCACGCCATCGGCGAGCAGGGTGACCTTATTCCCCTTGGTCATCGGGCTGTCGGTGACCGACTGCACCACGGCGCTGTAGCGCTCCACCAGGTCCGTCGGCTCGACCGAGCGCTTGAGCCCTGCCATGATGGCTTTGCTTTTTTGGGGGGAGAGCGGCCCCTTGGCGGAAGCGACCTGCGGGGGCTTTTGGCCGGCAGGGGTCTCGTCGATCAGCTTGGAGAGGTCCGGCAAGGTCGCGCAGCCGCCAGTGATGCTTAGGGCGGCGAGCAGCAAGGAAAAAGCGCTGAAGGATCTAAGGACTGTCATGATATCTTACCGCACCGGGCTACCGTTTTTGACCCTGCCTGCCGACCGCGCCGGTCCGCTCCAGTTCGGCGATGACCTGGGCACCCAGCAGCAGGATCAGTGTGACAAACTCTATGCTGAGCAGCGCCACCACCGTGATGGCAATGGAGCCGTAAATGACGTTCACCATGGATATGGCCCCGTAATACCAGACCAGCACCCGGCGGGTGATCTCCCAAAGCAGCGCCGCAGTCGCACCTCCCACCAGTGCGTAACGCAGCCGGACCCGCACCACGGGGAGCACCAGGTAGAATGAGCTGAAAAGCAGCACCTCACCGAGCAGTCCCATGGCATAGAGCGCCGCACCGGAGGCGCCGCCCAGGTCCAGGCTCCAGCCCAGCAGCTCCAGGTGCCTATTTTCCAGGTTCTCGACGGCGCCGACGATCAAGGACGCGACGACGATGCCGAGCCCCATGACGAAGATGTAGCCGTAGGGGATGATGGCGGAGAGCAGGTAGTTGCGGCGCGGGACCCGGGGGTGATGGGAGAAGATCACCGACATGGCGCTTTGCAGCATGGAGAAGGCCAGGGAGCTGAAGAACAGCATGCCGAGGAAGCCGATGCAGCCGATAGCCGTGCGGTTTTCCAGAAAGGCCCGCACCTGTTCGGTCAGGGTCGCCGCATAGCCGGGCACCGCCATTTCCAGGTACCGGGACAGGGTCTGGACCAGCTGCTGCTCCTCTGTGAATTGGGTCAGCACGACCAGGGCGAGGATGGAGAGCGGCACGATGGAGAGCAGGGTGTAATAGGCGACGGCGCCCGCCAGCAAAAGCCCCTGGTTCCCCAGAAAATTACGCCCCACCCGCAGCAGGAAGCCGAAGCGGCCACCTGATAACCCATCCATCAGCTGTCGCCAGTTCATCATGGTGTACCCGTCCCCGATCATCGTGAAGTTGCACCCTGCCAGTACCTATTGGGCTCCTTCCAGGTCCGACGTTGCGGACCTGGGCAGTGCCTCCAAAACCTCCCTCCCCCCTGGGCGCCAGCCTTCGCCAAGGCTTGGGCTGACACAGGGGTCCGGTAGAGCCCTCACCGGCTTCCGCGGTCGCGCCACTCGACGGCGCCAAAATGAGAGTCTCCCAGGTAGGTATAAACCAGGCTGACCGTACCGTCACTTTGATGCCTGCTGGGCTGGTTGCCGTACTGCGAATCGCGCAGCGACTCGACGTACTGCAGCCCCAGACCGTGGTGGCGGTAGATCCTCACGTTGAATCCGGTTTTCACGCGCACGATGGTTTCCGAGCCCCCGGCGTTGTCCAGGGCGTTGCCGGTGGAGATAAAGTGACCGGTGCCATCCACGTAGTAGCCGCGCGCGTCCAGATCGAGTGCGACCCTGGTGCCAAGGAGCAGGCGCAGCGCCAGCAGCATCTGGGGGGCGACGCCGTAGTGGTAGTCGCGGTCGCCGGTGGCAACCGGGGTTGACCCGGCGGCGCCGAAGCCGACGCCACCCAGAAGCGACCCCTGCAGCGCGACGCCCGGGGCCACCCAGTACTGGGCGGTGGTACCCAGCGAGAGGGCGGTGGTCGAGACGCGGAAGACGGACGGCGACAGGTAGTCGTAGCTGCCGTAAACCCCCCAAAGTCCGCGGTAGTCGTCGCCCGAGTGGTAATCAGTGCCGTAGAGCAGGCCGCGCAGCAGGACGTCGTCGACGGGGTTTTTGGTCCGGGCCTGGCCGCTGATCTCGAAGTTGAAGTAGTCCAGGGGGCGCCGGTAGGTGTAGTCCGGTTTCCCCGGCAGCCCGTAAGCCATGGCGAAGTCGAGGTTCGCGTTGAGCTGGGAGACGCTGTTGAAGCTGGATCCCAGCTGGAAGCGCCAGGCGGTCGCCGGGTCCTGGTCCGGGAACACCGACTTGAAGCGATCCCCGTAGGCGTAGCGGTTGAAGGCGCTGGGCGGCGAGATGATCGCCGCGCCGATCTCGTGCATGGTATCGGGCTTGGCGCCGTTACTCTTCAGTACCAGCGACGACATCCGGAACAGCGCCTCGCCGAGTAGACTCCCCGCGTTGCCGGTGGTGATCATGTCGTTGATGGAGGGTGGATCGGTCTCGCCGGCCATCTTCCAGATGAAGCTCCCTACGTTACTGTAGGCGAGCGATTCCCAGAAACCGAGGCCGGAGGAGCGCGCCAGCCCGTACATGGTCGCCCCCTGATAGGGATGGGCGAACTGGTTCACGTTGAAGGGGTCCTTGTCAAAGACCCAGTTCTCTTTCCTTAAGTGGTCCCAGGTACTGGAGAAGGTGGAGCTGTACACCTTTTTGCCGTCCTCGGTCTGGCCGGAATAAACCACCCGATCGTAGGCGTTCAAAAGGCCCAGAAAGCCGGGCACCTCGAGGGCGGGGATCAGGTAACTCTTGTTGGCCCCGGTTTCCCAGTTGTGGACACCCGGGTCGGCTTGGGCCGCGTCCTTCGCGGGGAGGTCGACGTCGATGGGCTTAGGGTCCTTGACGCGGCGCCAGCCGGGCTCGATGCCAATGGCCTCCGGAGCCGTCGGCACGGGCTGCGTCACGGGGGCTTGTGCGGCCCCTGGAGCGATGGTTTGCTCCGGTTTGGGCGGGTTGTCGAATCCGGTAATAACCGGCAGCAGCGCGGCAAAAGCCAGCACTTTGAGAAAGGGTCCCAGGACGGACCCGGTTGTCTGGCGCATTTCAACCTCCTATCGGTTCAGGCATGTCTGGTGTCAGCCTTTGATGTTGGCACATCAATCGGTATGCAGTTAGCGCAGGCCGTCGATTATCTGCCGTTAGGGTGCCAGCCCCCCGTAAAAGTAGGCCAGGACTGATCCCGAACCGGCTTTCCTGCTAAGAGGTTACTAACACAACTTCTTGCCTGCACACTAGGTAATCCGCAACTTACATGCCAGAGAGAAGCGGCGGCGGCCCTCCGCGCAAAGGTCCGAAAGCACGCGAATAATTGTCCCGGCAGGTGACCCGACGCCGGGAGGGTACGGGGTAAAACCGTCGCCCTTGACGTTACCGCCAAATATGGCGGGCGCCCGGCCGCACTTTCCGACCGGATCTGNCNGNC
>TBL_comb47_HYPODRAFT_10001808_pt1 | contig 27256 bp, 24 predicted proteins | sample TroBogypolimnion_40_FD_10682 | JGI IMG/M metagenome (IMG submission 10682) | reverse complement strand
AAGGTACTTTGGGCCTAATGGAATCAAGACGTTAAGGGGGGGGGTGACGAAAACAGATTTCGGGGGGGTACGAAAGAGCTTGTTTCGTAGGTGGCGAACTTATTGGTTACGACATCTTTCCATATTTACGAAATTCTATGCAAAAAAAGTGCCAGTCGTGTTGCGTCCCCCTACGAAATTTGTTACAGCTTTTTGGAAACCGGATGCCAAAAGGCGGAACAAATGCGCCAGTCGCTCACCCCCCAAAAGCAGCTTGGAACCCCTGCCACCTACGGTCGGAACACCTGGGTCCAAACCGAGCGCAAGGCTCATGAGGCATGGGCACACCTAACGGCAACAAGCCCCAGAGCCTCCGTGCTGATGCACCACCTTGTTGCTCGGATGGGGCATCAGAACGCAGTGGTGATCTCACAAAAGACGCTCGCAAAACTTATGGGCTGCACCACGAGGACCGTACAAAACGCCCTGGCCGATTTAGTGAAGGGTCGTTGGGTTCAAGTTGTTCAGGTTGGCCCTGCTGGCACTGTCAACGCTTATGTCGTTAATGCCCATGTTGCCTGGGGTGAGGCGAGAGATCAAATCGGACGACTTGCTGTTTTCACTGCGACCGTGGTTGCCGACGCTGACGATCAGCCTCCCGAGGTGTTGAAGCACAAAGAGCTTCGGACTGTCTCGATCGCCTATGTTCCCCATGCAGCGGCGCCCCCGAAGGACGACAGCGAAGAAGAAGACCCTAACGACCTGATCCGGGATGCGTTGGATCGTTGCAAGCCAATAACGGGCAATGCGTGACATCCACTATGTCATCCACTGACCTGTAAGTCTGCCAACCGAGGAACAAAACCATGGCTGCCGTAGCGTTCGACACCTACAAGATGATCAAGCGCCTTCGTGATGCCGGGTTTACGGATACCCAGGCCGAAGCGGTCTCAGGCGCGGTTCAGGAAGGTTCGACAGTGGACCTGTCCATCTTGGCGACCAAGGCTGACCTTGCTGAGACCAAGGCCGAGTTGAAGGCCGATAACCTACGCCTGGAAACCAAGATCGAAGCCGCCAAGGCCGACATCCTCAAAACCATGTCGGCCCTAATTTTCAGCGCCGTTGTCGTCAACGCCCTGGTGATCTTCGGTGCGGTCTTTGGGTTGGCGAAGATGCTGGGGCATTGAATGATAGGGCTGTGCGGTATGATCGACGGCGGCCTCTGAGCCTGCCAACCGAGGAACAACACCGATGCCCGCCCATACTTTCATCGTTCATGCCGAGTGGGACCAGGAAGCGGAAGTCTGGTTCGTAGCCGACAGCGATGTTCCAGGCTTGGCCGCCGAAGCTGCAACCACAGAAGCGCTTCTCGATAAATTGCGGGTGCTGGTGCCTGAACTGGTCGAGATGAACCGACACCTGATCGCTTTCGACATCGCTCCGGGAATGCCAATTCACCTGATGTCGGAGCGCACGGAACGAATGGTCGAGCACAGAGGTGGTCCGACCCGGCAAGGGTGATCACGAGATTTGGCACAGCCCGATCACCGACACAAACTTCCCCGTTGATTCCGACATCAAGTCTCGTCACACCGCAAACAAGGTGCTTCATGCATCGTGAGATGGGCAAGGGGCATCTCTACGGCGCCGTTCGCCACTTCCTCCCGAACACCGAGTCGCCCCCTCTGGCCGTCACCGTTTGCCCGTCCGTCGAGACTCTCGCGTAGCCATAAATCATCCCCGCATTATGGCGGTGATTTATGCAAAGGAAACCCCCTATTGAATCAATGCGCCAACTTTTGTGCATAAATCTTGATTTATGCAAACGCGGTGAAAGCCACCAAATCCCCTTGTGTAACGGGCGGATATGGAAATACTTTGCGTTTGCGATGATAACATAAGGCATCGCATCTAGTTACAACTAATAATTGAATTGGTGGAGCGCAATGTCTATAAAAGAAATTACGGTTAGCTCAGTAGCTGATGCTCTCAAAATTTTAGAAGATTTTGCATTTAGAGACGATGAATTTGCGTTTCGTGGTCATAGTAGCCATGATTGGCGGCTTTCTTCTACTCTTGCACGATATAGCAGCAGACTTCACCAAGGATGGGATACACGAATTGATGAGTTATTATCACATTTCATGGCAAATCTGTCTTCTGTAGCTTCCTTGCCGCTTGGTATTGAACAAAATAGGCGGGCGCGTCTGGAGTATGGACGACATCATGGTGTTCCTTCGCCATTGATAGATTTCTCAATTTCACCATATGTTGCACTCTTCTTTGCGTTTAATGGTGTTAGACCACAAATCATTAATCCTGACCCAAATTCTGTAGTTGTTGTATATGCCCTAGACGTTAAGTCTTTAGCTACCGCATGGGCACGATTGGGATCCGGAATAAACGGAATAAATTTTGATATCTATGACTACAACAAATTTGTTGAATTTATGTTCTGGATGCGTTCGCCGCTCTTTGTACATGGATATCCTGAAGGAGTCTTGAAATATATTGGATCTGCCGCAAGCTGGAATACGCGGATGAGACGGCAATTGGGGGTATTTATATATGACACCATCAATTACGCCTTAATGAATCTTAAAGATATAGAGGATTTTATTAACATAATTCCTGATAGCAACCCAGAAAATGCAACACTAACTAAAGTCATTATTCCTAAGTCATGTGCTAGCGATGCTTTTCGTCGACTTGAGTTAATGGGATTCTCAGCCACATATCTCTATGGTGACCATAGCGGCGCAGTGCCAGACATATACAATGCATATAATTACAATCGTAAGGTTAGCGATCCGTGGGATTTAGTGGTTCCCCCACCAGATGACATTAAGATGTTAAGCGAATCCTAAACGTATAAAGCTAACAAATTACATAACCACAATCGCCCATCATAAGCTCACTGAATGAATTTGCCGCATAATGGCCATTATGGAAAACGGCTTGAGGCCGTGACAACGGCTTTGCGCCGGTCATGGGCGCGGAGACGCCGGGCCTTTTTATTGTCGGGAATCAACGTCACGTGGTCCTCGGGGGTAGGACTCCGGTCAGGAATGCGCCCGGAGTCCCGGAACATGCCAGATAGCTCCAGAGCGAGCCCGGCGATAGCGCCCCAGCCGAGAGACGATTGCCTCAAGAACCACCGTCAGTAAACGAAACAAGAACGCGCGGACCGTCATTCGGCGTTGATCTCAAGAGAAAATTCCAGAGGTGAAGCGCTACCCTCTGAGAGGCCGCAGGATCGTCGCTGGCGCGTCTTCGTGAGGTGGGGGCTGGGGGATTTAGATTCCGACCTTCGAACGCACCCACGAAGCGTTTTGGCGCCTTTGCGCGATGCTTGCCCAAGGCGTGGTGATCGTCGGAGCCATTGCCGAGCCTCTTTCGCTTTTTTTTTGGCCTTTGGTGCTCAGTGTTTTGCCGTAACCTACCAGGTCATCTTTGGCTGTTTTCAAGCACTTATCCACAGCCGCAGACCCCCAACGAGTACGTAGTATGAGGCTTAAAGAGATTCTTCCTGGGTTAACGCAATTCGGCCAGAGGTTTGGCTTGCAAATAAGTTCACCATGGTGAATTCTAAGGTTCACGATCGTGAACCTATTTTGACTTATTCACAGTGGGTACCACCAGCATGGTTACGGTAGTAAAGTTGCCAAAGTGTTCACGTATCAAACGTGCCGCTGCCGAGCGTCTCCGTCAGGCGATAAAAGATGCCGACGTTGATCTGCCCAAAGATGCTGCCGCTATCCTCGACAACGCGCTACACTCGATTACCCATATCCCTGGCGCCAGGGCGGTATTTACCATGATCACAAACGACCAATTCCGCTATGTGTCGAAGGAAATTCAGAAATGCCGGAATGTCGCCACGACTTATGCGGTGTGGAATGCCGCAATAACCTATGTCCGTCAAGATACGGGTGAAATATTGGCATCACGAGAACAACTTGCCAAGGAAGCCGATACACTTGTTTGTCACGTTTCAACAGCCATGACTGATCTTGAAAAGATTGGCGCTATATTAAAAAGCAAGCGTGGCCGTAACGTCGTCTATCTAGTCAATCCCCATGTCGCTTGGAACGGTGGCGAAGGCGCAAGAGTTGAAGCCTGTCGTACCGCTCCCAAACTTCAACTGGTCTCCGATGAACCAGAGCCTTGTCACGACGCCATAGCCGCCCGCGCGACCGAGTACCTTCGGACCCAATCCTGGGGGATGCGGGCTAAGTGGGCGAAGCGCGCCGTCCAGAAGGGCGCACCGATGACCGAGACCATGACCGCCAAGGAGTACCTGGGCGAATGGTCACGCTGGATCGCCCTGGATTTGGTCCACGAAGGTTTGATCGATGGCGCCATTTGAACCTGCCAACCACGAGAAACAAGACCATGAACGACATTGATTCCGTCCCCGACTACATCGTCGAGAACGGCGCCTGAACCACTGAGGCCGCGCGCCGACGGCCGAGAACCAAGACCGCGTCGATCAGGGTATCCAAATCTTCGGTTCGAGTGCGGTGATTGACGATGGCGCACCGCAATACCGTGTCGACGCCAATCCGCGTCGTCGAAAGAACGGCGCGCCCGCTTTCCTGGATGTCGGCGGCGAGTTCGGCGTTTTGGCGATCGGAATCGAAGGAAAAGCGATACCGGAAACAGACGATATTAAGCGTTGTTGGGGCCATCCCCTCAAGCTCCCTTTCCCGATCGATCCGCAGGGAAAGAACTTGTGCGAGGACGCAGGTTCGTTCGATTGCCGCTCCAAGGCGCTCCGCCCCCAATACCTTGAGGCTATACCACACCTTGAGCGCCCGAAATCCACGGGACATATCCGGTCCGAGGTCGCACGGCCAGGGCGCGCCGCCGGCAAGTCCTCTCGACTCCCGCCTCAGGTAAGCGGCGTCGGTGGCGAAAGCGCGTTCCTGGGCCGCGCCGTCGCGAACCAGGAGACATCCGGCATCGTAAGGAATTTGGCCCCATTTGTGAAAGTCGAAGGCGATCGAGTCCGCCGCGTCCAGGCCGGCGAGACGGGGTCGCAGTGTCGGCGACAACATTCCAAGAGCGCCGATCGCGCCGTCGATGTGAAACCACAGCCCTTCCCGGCGACAAAACCGTGAAAGGCCCGCCAGATCATCGATGACGCCGGTATTGACGGCGCCGGCGGTCCCCACCACCAGAAACGGTCGGCGGCCGGCGTTCCGGTCCAGGGCGACCGCCTCGGCAAGGGCCGCCGGAACCATCCGGTCCGCTTCGTCACCCTGGATCAACCGCAACGCGTCGGTTCCGAACCCCGCCATGTCCAGGGCCTTCGCGACGCAGCCATGAACCATCGTCGAGGCATAGGCGACCAACGGCGCACCGTCGATACCGGAGCGTCGAACTTCCGGCCCGAGCGTGGCGACCCGCGCGATCAAAACCGCGATGAAATTGGCGATGGAGGTTCCCGTGACCAGCAAACCGGTTGCCGTGGCGGGAAACCCGAACAGATCGGCGATCCACCGCACCACCTGCCGTTCCACCTCGATCGGGGCGTGATCGCGGCCGCCGAGATTGGCGTTAAGGCCCGCCGCCACCATGTCGGCCACCATGCCGACCGCGGTTCCGCCGCCATGCACCCAGCCCATGAACCCTGGATGCACATTGCCGACGCTATAGGGCAGAACGGTATCCATGAATTCGGCGTGAACCGCAGACAAGGCCTGTCCCGTTTCCGGCAAGGGGGCGTCAAACGTCTTGCGCACCGCATTCGGCATTGGAGACCAGACCGGCCGGCGACGGATATCCTCGATGTAGTCGATCATGTCGTCAAGCATTCGATGAGCATCGTCTCGAAAGGCCGACCAGTCAGGGGGATCGAGATCGGCGGGATCAAGATCGGTTGCACCCTTGAGCGTTTCGCTCCCAAGAGCTTGTTTCAATTCCTCTGGTTCTTTTTGACCTGCCGGCTCTATTTTGTTTTGTGACATCAAGGATACTCAGGCATTAAGAATGGCCGATATTAAAAATGTGTAGGCGGCGAGATGATGGTAGACGGTGAGGATGGTCACAAGACGATAGGGGCGCCAGGCTCGATAGGGGCTGTGGCGCTCTTGAGGCCCGATTCGCAAGAATGCTCGGTGACTATAGGTACTCGGCCGGCGATCATGGTCCGAACCGCCTCCAGAATTCGCATCGTCGCGGCCCGCCGATAGGCCCATTTCTCGTCGGGGCCTGGGGGATAGACCACCATGGTGGCATTGGCTTCGAACAGCAGAATGTCGCCATCGGGACTAAGGGCGAAATCCATGCCGCCATAGTCCAACCCCAAGGCTCGACGAATACTGTCGAGAGCCGCCATCGCCTTGGCCCCCAGAACCGCCGCCATGTTCCCGAGAAACGCCGCTTCCTGCGCCCGGTGCTCCGGCTGATCGGCCATGTCGGCGGAGAAATAATGCACCTTCCAGTGCTTCGAGATGGCCAGATGCAACGGATAAAGGGCTCCGTCCACGAACATCACCCGGTACTTGTGGCTGTCGCCCTGCCGATTGCGGGCATCGAGCCCCTGCATCGCCAGCAAGTCCCGCCCAGGCAGAACCTCGGCGGCCGGGGCCAAATCGCCCAACGTTTCGACCCGTACGAAATGTTGCCCGGTGTGAAAGCCGGGACTGCGCAGCAACAGGGGAAACCCGATCCCATGGTCGGCCACCAAGTCGCGCGCCGCGGGAGTCATCAGGGCCGCCCGCGGCAAAAGGGCCAGGCGCGGCGTGATCACGCCCGGTAAGGCACCAAGCCGACGCGCATTGTCCAACCGTCCGGTGGGACGAACCATGGTCGGCGGATTGATCACCGGCGCGGCGCTTCTTGCCACCAAGGCCTCGGCGGCATCGAGCCCCGACCGGCACAAATCGGCATCGCCGATGGTGTTGATGATCAGGCGGTGGGGCGGAAGGGGCATCGCCGGATCGAAATATTCGGTGAAAATCACGGCGGATTGAACGGTTCGTTCGTCGAGAATATGCCGGAGTGGGATGTTGCCGCCCATCGCCGAGGCCAGAAGGATCAGGGGCAAGGGGGTGCCCGGTCCGCGGTGGGGCCAGGTTAGGACCGCGTGGTCACGAAAGCCCGGTTCTCGATGCGCCGCCGCCCCCGCCTCATCACCGAGCCCGGCCAAAACGTAAGACAGGCCCCGATGGGCCTCGGCCAGGGTTGGGTCGAGCGACAACGCGGTCTGGTAGTGTTCTTTGGCCGCCGCGTAATGGGTTTGCGACAGCAGCAGGTTGGCAAGGTTGACATGGCCCGCGGGCAACTCGGGATGAACCTTCACCGCCTGAAGATAGGCGGTGCGGGCGGCGCTGTGATAGCCGGTGTCCAATAGCAGATTACCGAAATCGTTGAGGGCTCCGAAATGGCTCGGCTCCTTGCGCAACACCGCCAGGTAGTCCCGGTGCGCCTCTTCGTCACGTCCTTGGCTGACCAGAATTCCGGCCCGACGGTAGCGAAACTCGATCCTCTCGGGGTCGATTTCGATCAGGTGGTTCAAAACGTCGAGATTCGCTCCCGTGGCCTCCCGGGCCGCGGTCAGTGCCGCGGCGTTGTTCCGAGCCGCCGCCATCAACCCGGCATCCAACGCCCGCCATTCGACCAGCGCCGATTCGGTTTCGGGCGTTCCGAGCAAGGCACGCAAATTTTCCAGAGCGCAGGCATAAGCGGCGGTTAAATCAGCCTTGGTTTCAACCAGGCCGGCGGGCACCCCCCCTTCGACGCCGAGCAAAGTTTCGGTTTCCCGCCCAAGTACCGAGATCAACTCTCGGGCAAGGCCGGAAGCCTCGGCAATCGCCGTCGACAAAGGCAAGGGTTCGCTCGACACCGGCGGGACGAAAACCGAAGGGTTTTGGTCGTGCTTGTGTCCGATCTCATCGCGGTTTTCGTTCACGCCATATCTCCGCCGCTTCGACCGGTTTTTACACGTGTCATCGCGCCATCCTACCCATTCAGGCGCGATGACACGAGCGGCCTTTTTCAGGCGTCGCCTCTGGGTGTCGATGGGCCATTTCGGGCACTGGGAAGAGGAAATAATGATAAAACAAAGAGTTGCCAATCTCTCGTTCCTCTTCCCAATATCTCCGGCGCTTGCGCCTGGCGACGCGGAGTCAGTCTTCCTTTAGTTTTGCTGACAACTTCCTGATACCAAGCAATTTCCAGGGATATTAGAAAATATATCAAGAACAATCTTTCGATTGTCCTTGGAGCCATCGCCATTTATTACAATAATGACTTGTTTTGGCATTTCGATGTCGGGCGACCACTCCATTACTTGATCGCCATTATGCTTTACAAAAACAAAGCCTATGTAATTTTTGTTGCCTATTATTGAAATAGGACTTTCAAGCTCAGTAATTTCTTTTTTAGGGAGTTTCGGAACGGCTCCATTTAAGAACATTTGACGCCGAATCAAAGACATTCCCTGTAAAGTTTTTGATATCTCAAATCCAACTTCCTCAAGCTGCGGATCGATGCCCCCTTCCGTGGCGATTCTTACAAAGAGTATTGTGTTTTCATTGCCATAGAAAAAAAGATTGTGAGCTTTTGATGGATCATCATTTGGCTCAAGAAAAGGAAAAGCCGTTGAAAAATCCTCGGAAAGGCGAACAAATCCCGTTGTTAATATGTCTGCCCTATCCAATTCAGATCGTCCGCTATTCCAATAAGATAGTAGTTGAGAAATAAATGGAAAAAATACGGAAACAAAAGCAAGTGTTAAAATTATTGAAGCAACAACTTCAATTAGCATAAAGCCATATACTTTATATAATTTGTTATTGTTTTTCATTTTCTTTGTATATCCTTATTGAATTAAGTATATTTATTTTGTAATCGTTTCTAATAACATAAATATGTATAGATAATGCTTTAATATATGTTGCATTATCTTTATTATTTAGGGCATCGTAATTGTTGTCATTATTGTCATATTCCATATTTTCCGCTTCTAATACCCAAGACACATTGCCATCGACACCATTCCAAACACCTGGACCTGACCAACCCTTTCGATCAAAGGTTGAAATTACGTTTCTGGATAAAAATAAATCATTGATATCTGTATTAATTCTCTGCCTTTTTAGCCAAATCATATGCATTTCATCCATAATTCCCACAAGCATTACTGAAGAAACTATCAATGATACTAAAATTTCAATTAATACAAATCCAGAACTATGGATAATTGTTTTTAGTGATTTATTAGATGATTTTTTGTTGTGAAGCAATATAGGCACATCACTCCCCCTCTGCGCGAATTGCTCCGGTCAACCAATTAATCTTAATGTTGAAAAAGCGCCCGCCCCGCCAAATACGAATTACCCCCCCACAATTTGTTCCATCAGGCCTAAATATTATCGCAAAATAAAAAGAAGAAATTTGACAACTCTCGCTGGATAAAATCTCAACTCCGATATCTTCCGGAAGAAAGATTGCATCACTTTCATTAATAAAAATTTTTTTTCCACCTATATCTATATTAGCGATGACGTCATGTCCATTTTTTATCGATAAAATTCGCGCATTGCGCAATAAAGTTGTTATTTTATTAGCATATCCATCCAAATTTGCTGAAGATTTATTAGGATTTAACCACGGCCATGAAAGTGTGATAAGTAAATAAAATATAGAAATTGCAAGAATCATTTCCAAAAGCATAAAGCCCTGGCTTGAACCCCTTATACTTCCTAGTTCTTTTATAATACTCATGGCATTTATGATTATCTCTGCCAGTTGGTTATATCGGCAGCGCTCCCTGTTCCGCCCTCACGCCCATCAGATCCAAAAGAATATAGATCATAGGGACCATGTTCCCCTGGGCATCGATAAATGTAGTCGTGATTCCATGGGTCTTTCGGAAGATTGCCGCCTTTTACCTTTAAATAGGGACCATTCCAGACATCAACCCCAGATGGTTGTTTAATGAGAGCCTCAAGGCCTTCATTGCTGGTGGGATAGCGACCAACATCGATTGAAAACAAATCAATTGCACTGGATATATTCTCAATTTCAATTTTTGTTGTCTTAATTCTTGCTTCGTTCACATAATTTAACACACGAGGCCCAACCAAACCAGCGATAAGACCAATAATAACTAAAACAACAAGCATTTCAACCAGGGTAAATCCTGATTCTTTATTTATTTTATAAGAAATAGTTGCTGTTTGTTTTGATTTGTGGGTTATCATATCACATCACCTATGTCGTTAGTTTTTGTTAGAAATCCCAGTACGTTTATATTGATATTTTCCGGTGTTTTGTTGCTATCATCGATTAGGATGATTTTTCCCATTTTTCTAGCATTTTTATCCGCTGGGACCAAGTGTGGAATGTTTTGAACCATTTGTTTCCTGCTTCGGCGATGGTTGCGGCTCGAATGGGGTTCGCCAACAACGCATCCACCACCGCTCCCATGTCCTCCCGAACCATGTCCACCTGGACCAAAGCGCTTTCGGGAGCATGCTCGGCGAACCATCGGGTTCGGTTGGTGACGGCCAAGGCCCCGGCCGCCATCGCCCGAAAAACGCGTTCATGACTACCATGATGAGGCGTGCAATCGTTGAGACAAATTTGTGTCCGTGATGCCAGATTATAAAATTCCCCGATATTGACCGGTCGTTGGAACCGTATCCGAACGGTGCCCACGGCGCGCAACCGCTCTCCAATCTTATGCCAGCCCTCGCCAACCACCAAGAGCGGGCGGTCGACAAGAGACGTCACCAGGCGCCAACGGAACCACGCCCGCAAATATTGATCAATTGGTATATAATAAGATCGTAAAATCCACGGATCAGTTAAGTCGACATCCGCGCTTATCGCTTGAAAAATCGCCTGCGTTAAGGAATATGGTATTTTTTTTGAAAAATACTCTTCTAATATCCTATTAAATAGGATAATTTTTCTAGCTCCATGCTTATCCCAAGTCTCTTTAATATCATCAGGATGGTTTAATCCCGTTCCTGAAAATAAAATTGGAATAGTCCGTGTATTCCAATCTCTGGAGATTTGTGGCGTTGCGGCATGGGGCAAGTGACGGATATCATATAATTTATTATCACGTGATTTCCAGTAGTCAATATCGGTATCACAAGTTGTTGTGATAATTCTTCCAGGTATCCCTATATCTATTTGTTCCATATAATACAATAATGGGTCAAAATAAAGCGAGAAAAATTTTGATGTGATATTTTTGTATAAATTTCCATCATTGCTTATGTCCATACCGAATCCGCTGATCGTTATAATTATATCAACGATATTTTCTTCTATAATTTTCTTAATCATTAATGGGTGATCTGGTATTCTTGTATCTATGATATATGAATTATCATTATTTTCCTTGTAAGCGTTTGATATTTCATAAGCCATTCCATTTAAGCTTTGGTATTGGCTATATCCTATAAAAATAAGAGCGGAAGTCATTAAAGCATCCTTCAATTTTTGGCAATTTTTGGCCGAAGATTTTTACAAAAAATAAATTGCCTTGCGATAGGGTGTGCCCCGCCTGGAAGCGAACCTCATTGGATCAAAAAGCGAACAATACGAGATTTCCGCCATTAGATCGTGACATTTTAGCCAAGACACGATTATAATCACCCCTAGTTAAAAACCGCAAGGTGCGATCATTTCCAGGAACAGTGCCAAGCGACTGAAGATGTTTTCAAGCACAACAAAACACCACTGGTGTACAGGTCAATCAGAAAAGAGAGGCTCTACAAATGACAACGGTATTCGCCACATATAGTGGGTGCGTTCAAAACACCTGCATTGTGGATCATCGTGGCAACCAATCAAACTCTTGTGCGTCAAATCACGAAAGCCCCGCCGAATTGGCATCGGTGGATCACGAATCTGGCCTTGGCGGACAAATTGGCAAGCTTTTCGCTGCAGTTAATACTGTTGGCTGGAACCATCATCAGGTTCCCCCTGGAGAGCGAGTGCCCGTTCAGGAGCAATAAATATTTATTATAAATAACGCAAAGAGGTGAGCAATATATATAAATATCGCCCACCTCTCTTACCATTAATTTATCATGATTGATATTTATTATCGAACGAGGCCGATCGTATCTTGAAGCATCTGGTCAGCTATTGAAATAACCTTACCATTTGATGAATAAGCCCGTTGTGTTTCGATCATCTGAGTTAGCTCCGTCCCAATATCGACGTTGGATCCCTGCACGGAACTTGGAATTATCTGTCCATTGCTGCCTTGTCCCGCCCAATTAACCGAGGGCGTTCCTGCGGCAGTATCATCGCCCGCAAAGACCGATCCGGATAACCGACCCAATCCATTGGCATTGGCAAAGCTCACCAGAGGAACCCGATAGGGTTTCAATTGTTTCCCATTGCTGTAGCTGAAGACAACATTGCCATCTTGATCGATTGCCGCCGATTGGTAAGTTCCTGCCGGCTGGCCGGTTTCATCGGTGACGGATCTGGATTGAAGCGTTGTTCCGGCAAACTGGGTGCTTCCGCTTGTCGCCGTGCCGTAGTTCACCGTCATCGGTTGTTGCGGTCCGGTAGGGGGAATGGCTGGGGTACCGGAGGTGGGATCGGTAACCTGGGCATTTGACCAATTGACGGAAAGAGACAATGCGGAACTATTAGATAAGCTTCCGGTAGAGCTGAAATTGATTGATTGATTTGAGGGTATCGTTATGTAAGGCGTTCCAGAAGACAACTCTGATATTCCTTTAATGCTTGGGTCTAGCTTAGATCCAAATTGGCCATTCTGAGCCAACGTCCAAGAATCATTCGACGTCTTAACGTAGTTTAAATCTAACGTTCTTGAATTCCCGGCATTATCGTAGAATTGAATTTCTGTATTCACCGATGCGAGAGGCAATCCGGTCACATCCTTGCTCGATTGCAGAGCCATGGCCGCGCTTGTCGATGCGCCAGGACTTTCCGTGGATGCCAACGTCGAATAATCAAGGGTAACGTTCTGGATCGAGTTTCCTGTCGAGAACGGGGGCGTAACCGGTTCTCCCGACACTGGGTTTGCCGCCGTACTCCAATCAATCCCCACCGGGGTTGCCGGCAAAGTGCTTGTCGGTGAAGCGGTCTGCGAGGTTATCATGGCTCCCGTGGTCGTGTTAAAGACAAGCTGATCCGTCGAAGCGGTAAAAGTTGGCTGCGTTCCAAAAGCAGGGGTTGTCCCATCACTGCTAACAAGTTGTGGCACCGTTATCATATTCGTTGAATTGTTAGGATCCGGTATCTGTCCTTGATACATTTGCCATGAATCGGTTGAAGGAGGCCCTGGATTATTTGATGTCTTTGTATAGGCCACCTGTAGCGTCCGGGCATTCCCGAGGAAATCATAAATTGTTACATTCATTGGCGTGGTTTGGCTTCCGACCGGAAGATTCGCCGGAAAATCCGCTTGCATTTCAACGGTCGTGCTCGCCGCCCCCGGCGATACGCTAGCGGGAAAATTGGCATTGACATCGATTGCTGAACTAGCCTGAGCAGGAAGCGCACCATAGACTTGCGGATTGATTTGAACAGGCGCTAAGGCCGCCAATGATGGTGGACTAGGAATGTTGCCGGAATAAGGCGTTGTTTCTTGAACGCCCATTAAATATTCTCCAGAGCTGTTGACTAAATATCCTTCTGAATTGGCGGTAAAGTCAGTTGCTTGGGTGTAGTGCTGTATGGAATTTGAAAAATCAGGTGAGCTAGTGCTACCTTGCGGAGATTTTGTCGGCGCGAATCCAACGCCGCCAGATATGGCAAAAGATGTTGCATTGCTTGAGCTTGTTATTGTTCCTGTTGTTGTGTTATCATATGATGTCGTCGCGCGAACACCACTTCCCTGATATTGAAAGCGCTCCGATCCTGTGATTAATGATTGAAAATTTGTGTTTGATTGCTTGAAGCCAACCGTCCCTGAATTTGAAATATTGTCAGATATATTACTCATTTGAAGAGCATAGGCGTTGAGACCACCAACGCCATTCATAAAGGCGGTTCCGATACCCATGACAACTCTCCTAACGTCAAATTCAACCCAGGTTGGCCTCCCATGCCCGAAGCAACAATCGTGCCATAATTGACAATGCGAACCTATTGATATCTTTCACTTTTCGTTTTAGAATGGCCGACTTTCCTGAATCCAGGCAATTTTTGCCTGGCGTTCTTTGCCGGTCCTTGACGGCATGGTTAATTTATTTTATCGTTCAGAGAAGAAAACACCTCCTGATCCATGTGCATTTCCTGTGTTCCGGGGAAAAATCCAAAATATTGGGGGAAATAATAGTCTTATGAAAACAACCCAGGCGACAACAGGTCTTATTGTAGAAAAAAGTGCGGTAGAAATTTTCTATGAGTTTTTATCAAGAGAGTTGTCCGACTCAATTTTGGTAAATAGCCGCATCATATATAATAATGGTATTTTTTTAATAAAAACATATCGAGAATTATGTGAAAAACTTAAACTTGATCAAGCGCTATTTGCAAATTATGCGGCTGAATTTCATGGTTATCCCAGAGTATTTTTATCAGAACTTCTGTTTGGTCGCCCATTCACCGAAAGTTTTTCCACAAAGTATTTGCGTGATTTTGGTTTATTCCCCTATGAGGCGAAGGACGGCGTAATAAAAATTGCAACAGCCGACCCAAGCAATCAAAAAGCGCTGCATGCCATTGGGCTATTGCTTCCAAAAACACCTATTATAGAGGTGGCGGCGTTTGATGAAATTGAGATAGCTCTAAAAGACACAAAAAATGATTCTGCGGCGAATTCAGAATCATCACTTAAAGAAGATACCTCTGATAATTCCGATGATATCGATGAATTACGAGACCTTGCTTCTGGCGCTCCCGTCGTTCAAGCGGTCGAGCATATGCTTGAACGTGCCGTTGATATGGGAGCTACCGACATTCATGTGGAACCATTTAAAAATTCACTTCAAATTAGAGTCCGCGTTGATGGAATTTTAAGACCAATTCCAGCACCACGATTGAATAAAGCCAGAGCTATTATATCACGTATCAAGATTATGGCAAATCTTAATATTGCCGAACACCGGCTACCACAGGATGGGCGCGCCAGAATAAGGGTATCCGGAAAAGATATTGATATTAGAGTGGCAACTATGCCAACAATGCATGGGGAATCAGCCATTTTACGCCTTCTTGAGCATAATAATAATCTTTTAGAAATATCTCAACTTGGACTTTCTAAATTGGATCAATTGGCTTTAGAGCGTCAGCTTGATTCTCCTTATGGTTTGATCATTGTTACCGGACCGACAGGGAGCGGAAAAACAACAACGTTAGCTTCTATTCTTGCCCGTCTAAACGATACGACAAGAAAAATATTAACAATTGAAGATCCAGTCGAATATGACATTCCAGGAGTGTGTCAATCACAAATAAAGCCATTAATTGGCCTGACTTTTGCCGCTTCATTGAGGGCGTTTTTGCGCCAAGACCCTGATATTATTATGGTTGGAGAAATGAGAGATAGCGAAACGGCAAAAATATCCATTCAGGCATCCTTAACGGGCCATCTTGTCTTAACAACGCTTCATACAAACACGGCAGCATCGGCAATAACGCGTTTGGTCGATATGGGAATCGAGCCATTCCTCATAGGATCATCCCTTCTTTGTATCGTTGCTCAAAGACTTTTGCGCATATTGTGTTTGCATTGCAAGCGTTCCATCCTGATCGATGAAGAGATGATGATGAGAACGCCCCGATATCGTGCGATCGGGATAAAGGAAGGCGATACGATTTTTGAGCCTGTGGGCTGCGAGCGATGCACCGGAACGGGGTATCGTGGCAGAAGGGCGGTTTTTGAAGTTCTTGAGATAAATAAAACAATAAGACATCTTGTAACGACACAAGCCACTGATGCCGATATCGAAAAAATGGCTCGAACAGGGGGGATGACAACAATGATTGAAGATGGATTGAGATTATGTTTAGAGGGGATGACGTCTGTCGATGAGGTATTTCGTGTCAGCATGAGCCGATAATCATGCCCTTATTTCAATATAAGGCTTTGGATGCTGATAGCCGGTTTGTGACCGGCGAAATTGAAGCGGCCAATCCAGGCGAAGCCATGGCTTTGTTGGATGAGCGTGGTTTGGAGGTTCTCGAAACAACACAACGGCGCACATCTCATACCAAAAAAGGCTTTTCCACACGACGGTTATCGACTCGTGATGTCACAACATTTTTAAGTGAATTATCATTGGTTTTGCGCTCTGGCGTGCCCCTGACGGAAGCCCTCAGTTTACTTGAACAGGGGTTACCGCGGAGGCTTGGCGCGATTATCTGCCGGGTTCGTGTGGATATTCTCAGTGGCTCAAGCCTGATGCAAGCGCTGCAACGCCATCCGGAAGCCTTTCCCGATGATCTTGTGGCGATGGTTCGGGTGGCGGAAGCCGGAGGGTGTCTCGATGCCGTGCTTGAGGAAATCGCGACACAACGAAGCCGTGCCGAAGCCCTGTTTGATAAAATTAATAGTTCCATCAGATACCCTTTATTTTTGTTTTGCACGTCCATTGGTGTTTTAATATTTTTTCTGGCATTTATTGTGCCGCAATTTTCAACTGTTATAAATGATATTGGTGGAGACCCGGGAGAATTTGTCAAAACAATATTATTTTTATCCGATGCACTGTCAATTTATGGAAATGAGATAGCAATTTTATTGCTGATGATAGCAACAATTGTCTATTTAATCTTGCGGAAGGCGAAGGCTCGGCAAGCCATATTTAATAAATTTATATCATTGCCTTTAATAAGAGAAATAGCGATGCTTCATCGATGCGCGCTTTTTTGTCGTTCGTTGAGCACGTTGCTGTCACAAGGCGTTACCTTGACGGACTCTTTGCGTGTCATTGCTAATTTGTTCGATGGGGGGAATGGAAAATTGGAAGAAATTCTTATGACGGTTCGTCGTGGTTCCCGGTTGTCTGACGCTCTTTCCGAAACAAATTTTCTACCCTCCGTCGCCGTGCGAATGTTGCGTGTTGGAGAACAAACAGGAGAGTTGGCGGGTGTCGCGAAGCGAACGGCCCAACTCTACGAAACAAAGCTTGTAAATCAGCTAAATCGCATGACCGCTATTTTTGGTCCGGCCGCGATAATTTTCGTAAGCGCTCTTATTGGCAGTTTGATCGTCTCAATCATGTCGGCACTCTTAAGTGTCAATCAAATGGTTATGTGAAGGAACGTCGACCGGCTTGCCGAAAGTGTAACCGTGTGTCGCCGCAGCGGTGGAAAGCCAGAGCAATCCCAAAAGAGAGCGATACCATCAAACGGCAATGTCGATGGACAAAACACAAACGCCTGCCAAAAATCGATTCAAGTCTTAATACCATGTTTTTCATATTGACATAAAATTAAATATCTCTGATATTAACCTCCAAAGCGTCACCACCGCAGTAAAAGCATCATATTCTATGCTTAAACAAAATAAAGCCATATTCATTACTGCTCTTACTAGTCTTTTTTTGGGAGGATGTGGTAATGATCAAAGCCAATTAATTAAAAAATCCGATGCGATCGATCGTGTGCGTCAAATTGATTTGACGCCGAGATTCCCTACCCCAGACGGGGGGAATAGTTCCAATGATTTTCAAAAAAGTCAGGCTCATTATGAGATATATGGCAATAAAACTATAGAAACATATGGTAAAAATCCGGAAAAATCAAAAAAGTCCACCAAACAAAATGATGATGACCTTGTTACCATTAGTTTCGAAAATGCCGACATAACTGCTGTTGCAAAAGGTATACTTGGCGATATTCTAAATGTTAATTATACGATTGATCAAAGCGTTCAAGGAACCGTAAGCCTATATTCAGCTGGCCCCATACAAAAAAAGGATGTTTTGCCATTCCTTGAAAGTGCATTGCGATTTGCTAATGCTGTCCTTGTTCATGATGGAAATATTTTTAAAATTGTCTCATCAGGAGATGCCATTGGTTCCACCTCTCTGGATAGAGCTGGAAATATCAAGGCAGGATATGGCCTGACCATAATTCCAGTTAAATATATTTCTGTACAGGTGTTAATGCGCCTTCTTGATAGTTTTGCCACCAAGCCTGGATCAATTAAAATTGATCATGGAAGAAACCTCATCCTTGTTCAAGGAACTGCCAGCGAGCGCAGCGCAGCGGTTGATATAGCACAAAGCCTTGACGCTGATTGGATGAAAGACCAATCCGTTGGTGTTTTTCCAATTATACATGCGAGTGCTGAAACAATAATTGGAGAGCTAAACAAAATACTAGACGACAAGCAAGGGGGTGAAGGGGAGGGTGTTGTTAAGCTACAGCCAATCACACGAATGAATGCGGTGATAGCGATTGGGCGAACAAGATCATCTATAGAAAAAGTGGAAAAATGGATTAGAAGCTTAGATAAAGTAGATTATCCCTCCACAGGATTTAATGCATATCGCTTGAGATATGGTGATGCAAAGAAAATTGCCGCGATTTTGAACGATGTCTTTGTTGGGAAGTCGACAGGGTCAACCGCATCATCCGTTGGCCAGCGTAATGTTGATGAAGTTCAGCCAGGGGGTGATTTAGCTTCAGCGGAAACAGCTCCATTTTCTCAAGGAAACAGGACAAATAATTCTAAACCAGAATCAAATGGAAATGCAGACGCTACAGGTTCAACCATGGGTAATTCCGGGATTGGAAAACAAAATAACAGCTCATCAAACAATAAATTGCCAGACTCATTGCAAAATGCACTTGATGAAACCAGTGCTGAATCTGGATCAAGTGCGCAACATTTAGGGGGCGCTTCAGCACCTTTGCCAGAGGCAAGAATTGTTCCAGATACGGCAAATAATTCTTTACTGATATACGCAACAAAAGATCACTATAAAATTATAGAGCAAGCAATAATTGAGCTTGATAGAACCCCACTACAGGTATCTATTAATGCAACTATTGCAGAAGTTACACTAACTGATGAGCTTCAATATGGCGTTCAGTTTTATATACAAAGCAACAATATTGATATTGGGCCAAACAGGGGATCACTTAGCTTTCTCAACGCGGGAGGCCTACCGCTTACCACAAGTGCTCCTGGACTTAATTTGCTTATAGGAAGCCAAACAGGACCATCTGCCGTTTTAGATGCCTTGCGGGCCATTACAAATATTAAGATATTATCATCGCCTTCTTTGGTTGTTCTCAATAACCAACTTGCGATTCTTGAGGTCGGAAATCAAATTCCCGTGACAACGTCAAGCGCAACAGTTATTAATAGCGCGACAAGCACAGGGACACCTATTGTTAATAGCGTCGATTTTAAAGATACTGGGGTAATATTAAGGGTTCTTCCGAGAATTAATATTAATGGTATGGTCTCATTAGCTATTGAACAAGAGGTAAGTAGCGTCGTTAACAATACAACAACATCCAATCAAAGCGCATCAGCAGCAGCTGCTTCCGGAAGTTCGTCAGGTACGACAGGTCAAAATTTAACACCAACAATCTCACAAAGAAAAATTAAAAGCTCTATTATAGTTGCTAGCGGACAAACCGTTTTGCTTGGCGGCTTGATCAGCGACCAAGAACAAAATTCAAACAATGGTATTCCTATTTTATCAGATATACCAATAATTGGAAATATTTTCTCGCAAAAAGATAAATCAAAAACCAGGACAGAGCTTATAGTTTTTATAAAACCACAGATAATAACAAATAGTGTTGATGCTCATATGGTTGCCGATGAATTTAGATCAAAACTTGATATGATGAGAGATCAATCTTCGGTGTATGATAATAAATAGAAATCATTGGCAAATATCAATGAGATATATTAGCATAATACGAAAACGCGATGGATATATCATTGCCATAGTTATAATGTTTTGCATTATAATTTCAGTTTCTATTGTAACAGTCACAACATCTGTTCATACATCGCTAATTTCTGTTAAACAAACAACTGATATTATTAGAGCGCGGGAGCTTGCAAAAAGTGGGATGGAATTAATCATTGGTAAAATAAAAAACGATAATAAAAAATTAATTAATGGAAACGATTTTTTTATGATCGGAAGTGACGAAGTTTATATCACTTACCGTGATGAATCTGCGAGAATTGATATAAACGCATCTCCACCAGAACTTATATCTGGATTGTTCATGAAACTTGGAGCAAATGAAAAATCTGCGCTCGGGTATGCTAATCGCATTGTTGATTGGCGTAATGCTGTGAGTGATCAGAGATCACAGGAAGCGAAAAATGAGGCCTATCGAGAAAAAGGTCTACCCCTTCCTCGAAATGGGCCATTTTCAAGCACTCTTGAGCTTTTTTATGTTTTAGATATCCCACCAGAACTTTTAAGGAAGTCCATCCCATGGCTTACAACGGAAAACGGAAAAGATGAAATTAATATTATGATTGCAGATACGATTGTGTTAATGGCAATACCAAATTTAAGCGATGGAACTATTAGGGAAATCACCGATGCCAGAAAAATAAAAAGCAATTCAATTGATAATATTATTAAATCATTAGGAAAAAGCGGGTCTTTTCTTACGAAAGATAAAGGAAGAGGCCTAAAAATAGATATTAACGTAAAAATAAATAAAAGTATAATAAAAACATACGAAGCAATAGTTGTAATAAATTATGATAATGAAAAACAAAAAAATATATATTATATTGTAACATGGTATGAAAAATAACAGGGAATCATAAAAATGAAAAAAACATATGACCGTTATATCTATCATATATTAGATGAATTTATTTACTTTTTTGAAAAAATAAAATCAAATGCATTTAGCAATACTATTATAGAAATAACTAAAAAAGATTCTGTATATGCAGTTTTTGAAAAACAAACAAAAAAAATATGTGAGGTAGGAGAAATAAATATAATTAGCAATGATTTAATTATCTCTGATGAGATAAAAAATAAAATAAAGAATAACATTATTGCATTAAATATAAGTAGTGAATTAGTATTCGAAATAAGTTTAGAAAACCTTCCATATGAAAGCGAAACTGTTATACCTGGAATAATAAAACATCAAATTGATAGAAAGACACCATTTAAATATATTGACATACTATATTGCTTTACTAAAAAAATTAATAGTGATAATACCATATTAATTAAAATATATGTTATACCAAAAATTTTAGTTAAAGAAATAATAAACATAATATTAGCCCAATCCCCAAAAAAACTTGATTTAATTATAAACCAAAAAAATAAAATAAACATATCAACAACAAATAATAAGTATGAATATTCAATAAAAAAGAGATTGTACATAGCAATTAATTCCATTATAGCTATAATAATGGCTATAATGTCTTATAGCATAATAAATATTATTACAATTAATAACGATATATATAATATTAATGAACAAATTGAGATTAGTAAAAAAATAATAAAAGATAAAACAGATTATGCACTAAGATCATCATCTACTAATGATATTATCAATACAAAAATAACAACAGTACCTATTGTTCTTATTATAGATAAAATATCAAAATTTTTACCAGATGATGCGTATTTATTAGAGCTAACTATAAGTAATAATACAGTTAAAATGATTGGTATATCTCATAATGTTGAGAATATTATACCATCTTTTGAAAAATCATTATTTTTTATAAAAACAAAATTTATATCTCCAGTTACAAGATTATCAGATAATAAAGGTGATAAATTTAATATAGAAACAACCGTAAATTCTCAATTGGGGATGAAGTAATGTTTATTGATATCAACAACAAACACGTTAGATTTATTATATTAATGATAATGACATCTATTGTAATTATATTAATAAACTATAACATATATATAGAAACACAACAAAGCATTGATGATCTTTATATAAATAATGAACAACTAATAATTCTAAACAAAAAAATAGACACTATAAACAATAGTATTAATAATAGCAATATACATAATAACAATCCTTATTTTAATGAAAAAAAAGAACTATCTATAAATGACTTACAGTCATTTTTATTAAGGAAAATAGAAAATGAAAATAGTTTGGTTATTAGCTTTCAAAGCAACTATAATAATGACAGTGGTTTGATAAAAAATACTAAAAAAATAGAATCATTTATAACATTTCAAACAAATAATGATTCTTTGCAAAAGATATTATACAATATAGAGTCACATATACCATACATTGTTATAAATAATATAAATATTATAAATAAAGAAAATGACAATACAGAAAATACATTATTAATAACAATGTCATCTTACGGAGAGTTGGGTGGAAACAATGATTAAATTTATTATAATTATTATTTATTTATGTGTGCATGGCACATCAGATGCATCTGACATAAAAGATGATCAATCTCAATCAGCTATTCCAAAAATTATTTTATCAACTTTAACAGATACCATATCAAGACCTGTTTTTTCAAAAAATAGGTCAATAAAAATTGAAAAAGTTATTATTCCTGTTCCATTAACTAAAATTATTAAAGAAGAAATACCAACGCCTGATTTCGAATTATCAGGAATACTTATTAATAATAATATGCATGCAGCGATAATACATGATAAAAAAAAGCAAGAGTATGTTATTAAAAAAGAAAATACTGAGCAAGATGGCTGGATTATTTACAGCATAAACAATAATAGCATTTATATTAAAAATGGTAATGTCACACATATATTAAAATTATCAGAAAAACCATAAAATATTAATTCCCACCTTCAAGCCCTGAACCGACGAACCCGGTTTGCGGAGGGCTCATGGCGTGACCACGACCACTTTCACTGCCGCTTGATTCTGAGGATATGAGCGGTTACGTATTAACCAATAAATCTTGCCAATAAATCTTGGATGCGCGCTATGCATGATAAACAGCTGTCAACAATCTTCGTCAGCATCGCCAGTTACAGAGATTTGGAATGTTACCATACAATAAAAAATATTTTTGACAAAGCTTCAAATCCAAATAGAGTTTACATAGGAGTCGTATGGCAGTATATGCCTGATATAGACCCACATAATGTTCAAAATGATTATTCTGATAATGTAAAAATTATAAAAATAGATGCAAGAGAAAGCCGTGGAGTTTGCTGGGCAAGAAGCAAGGCCCAATCTCTTTGGAGTGGGCAAGAGTTTTATTTGCAAGTTGATAGCCACAGCAGATTTGTAGATAATTGGGATGTGATTTTATTTGAAGAAATAGAGAAATGCAATTCAGATAAGGTAGTATTGTCAACAATATGCATGCAATACACGCCACCAAATGAATATGGACCTTTAGCAGCAACAACAATGCGCATTGATGGATTTAACAATGACAGATTGCCTTTTTTTAAGGGAATTAGACACGAAGAAAATATACCAAGTCCCGTCCCATCTCCATGGGTGTGTGGCCATTTCTTATTTTGTTCGTCAAAAATAATATTGGAATGCCCGTACGATCCGTACTTATATTTTTATGGGGAAGAGATATCTCTTGCGTCAAGACTATGGACATCTGGATGGGATATCTTTGCACCGAGTAGAGGAATTGTTTTTCATGGATACAGCGTCGTCCACCGTCATTGGAAAGATCATAAAAATGGCTCTTTATTAAATGAGATGGCCTACAAAAGAGTTAGACATCTTCTTGGGATTGAAATAACAGATGACGCCAACGTATTATACGATCTCAACAAGTACAGCCTAGGCTGCAATAGATTATTATCTGATTACGAAAGGTTTGCACATATAGACTTAAAAAATAACTTGATTTTTAAGAAAAAACCAGACTCACTTCCATAAAGTAACTTCAGTAGCTACTTAGAAAAGCCAAAGACGATAGCTATAAGCTGTCATCTTTGGCTTTATGCTATACTAATGTTATTTTCTCCGTGCCTCCTGGGCCTTTGTAATGGTATCCATCATGGAGCGCTCTGCCTGTTCAATATATTTATCCCATTTTCCTGATTTTATAGTTTCTATCATCCGGCATATGGCTGTTATTGATTTTTCTTTATTATTTTTTCCTGAATAGTTCTTTATAACATTTGATTTAACATGAATGAATGTTTGATCGTTGATGCGAACTGGACGACTTCCAATGCGAAGTCTAAAGTAGATTTCAATACTTCCATCTGATAACTCCAATATATTAACAACTCTTCTCGCTCCTTTTTTTGGAGATATGTCATTTTCTAAAAGCTTTAACTCTCCTTCTATCAATGATATAATACGCTCTTTTCCATACCCTTGAGGTTTTTCCCCATGGATAGCGTTACAATATTCATACTCATCCGGATCAAATCCATCTGATATTTTTTCTTGTTTTTGATTGCTTTTGTTAGATAGCGTTACCATACATCACCTATGCAAAATATAGCTTTCCGCGATATCATAATATTTCTTGATATAAGGTCAACATGGAAAACAGGAAAAAGATAAAATAGGGCTTGCCGGTGCGGGTCCACCGCTTGGCCCTCAATTATCCATCAATTATAATGTAATATAACGGACATTATGTTACACGAAGCGGCATGAATCAGCTCGCGCCCATTTCTGGTCCCCAGGCGGTCGAAGCGACCAGGGCCAGCCTGATCGTCCCGGTGCTGATCGCCGATGTCGGCGAACGCGCCGTGGTCCGGTTCTTCGCCTGGTGCGCGTCGCACACCAGCCCGGCGCTTCAAGGCCGGGTTTGCGCGGCGAAAAATTCGATCAAGACGATGCGAAATCTTAAAAAAAATTGGCTTAAAAAGAGAACTTGAAAAACGGACTTGAGAGACTGGCCGTGAGTTCCATGGTGACGGTCTGTGGATCAGGAAAGTTCTGGTGGTTGGCGTAACTCCAACCGCGAAGTCAGTCTCGGAGACGCTGTTTATTTTCGTCGAAATACGCAATTTCCCAGGTATCGAAACATGCCAGGTATCGAAACATGAATGACGATCAACCCCATCAGACGACCAAGCAAGATGGGCCCCAACAGCAAAGCACGGCCGCACTTGTACCTGTCCACGACATGTTTTGTGATGCCATTCGACACCACCAGGCCGGACGTCTCGCGGACGCCGAGAGGCTTTATCGACAGATTCTCGAGGTGGCTCCAACCAATGTCGCCGCCTTGAACAATCTGGGGCTTCTAGCGCCTCCCGCCGAGGCGACGACGCTCTTCCGGCAAGCCCTGATCCTCAAGCCGGACTACGCCGATGCCCACATCAATCTGGGCGCGATACTCCGGTCTCAAAACCGATTGGATGACGCCACCGCGCACTACCAGCAAGCCCTCTCCTACGAACCCAACCGGCCCGAGGTTCTGTTTAGCCTCGCCACGCTGTTTCATGGGCAGGGTAAACTTGACGAGGCTGTGGCGTGTTATCATCGAACCCTCGCCTGTAAGCCGGACCACGGCGAAGCCCTCAATAATCTGGCGCTCGCCCTTCACACCCAAGGCAAGCTCGCGGAAGCGATCGTACAGCTCGAGCGACTGCTGATCCTCAGGCCAACCTACGCCGAAGCTCACAACAACCTGGGCGACGTCTTGAAAGAGCAGGGTAACCTGGACAAGGCGGCGGAGAGTTACGGCCGGGCGCTGGCTCTCAAGCCAGACTACGTCACGGTCCTGTGCAACCTGGGCATCGTGTTCGCCATGGCCGGACAGTTCGAACCGGCCGCGGAATGGTTCCGGCGCACCCTGGCCCTAAAACCCGATCAAGAGGTGGCCAACAAGAATTTGGCCTCCATTCTCGAGAGAGACGGCCATTCGGCCGAAGCCCAGATTTACCGCCGACGCGTGCCGCGTCCCCAGCCCCTCGTCATCGAGTCCGCCCCGGACCATCGCCGCACCGTCTTGATCCTGTGGGCGGCCGGCGCCGGCAACGTACCCCATGAAACGCTGGTGCCACGCCGGGTCAACACCCGCATCAACTGGTATGTCGAATACGCGACGGACGCGCAGGAAGACGGCTTGCCGCCCTACGATGTCGTTTTCAACGGCATCGGCAACGCGGAACTGGTGGAACCGTCTCTGGCGCGCGTCACCCATTTCCTGAGCCACTGTCGGCGACCGTTTCTCAATTTGCCCGAGCGCGTGGCCCGAACCCGGCGCGACCTGATGCCGCGCTTGTTGGCGGACATTCCCAACGTCGTGGTACCCCCCGTGATGCGGCTCTGGCGCGAAGAGGCCGCCACCGATCTGGCGGCCAAACTGGCGGCTGGGGGCCTTACCTGTCCGCTTCTGGTGCGTCCGATGACCGGGCAAGGCGGCCTGGGGCTGATTCTGGCGGAAACGCCGGAGCAACTGGCGAAGATCACCTTTACCGAAGCCGATGCCGACGCCTTCTACTTCATCGCCTACCATGATTATCGGAACCCCGATGGCTACTACCGGAAATACCGGACGATTTTCGTCGACCGGCGGCCCTATTCCTACCATCTGGCCATCTCGAAGCACTGGCTCGTCCATTATTTTTCCGCCGAAATGCTGGCCGAACCCTGGAAGCGTGAGGAAGAGCGACGCTTTCTCGAAACCCCGGCCATAGCCTTGGGGCCGGCCGCCGCCGCGGCCGTCGCGGCGATCGGTCAACGCATGGACATGGATTATGCCGGCATCGACTACTCGATCCTAGCGGATGGCCGTGTGCTGGTCTTCGAGGCGAACGCGACGATGTCGGTGATTCTGCCCGACGCCGAAGAGTTTCCCTACAAGCAGAGCCACGTCAAGGCTATATTCTCAGCCTTCGACGACATGCTTGAGCGTCGGGGATCGATGCCATCCCCGAGCCAAGGTTGATCACGGCATTACATTATAAGGACGAAGAGCTTGGATGAGGCTCGTGTCGTGAACATCTCAAAAAAATTGGCATCGATACTTGCCAGACCGGATATCGCGCCTCTTCTGGGGGAGATCGATCTTCGCCCAGGCGCGGAGGCGCCTTATCTTGCAGGCGCGGAGGCGCCGGGTTCTTTCATTGTCGAGAATCAACGTCGCGTGATCCTGTCGGCGTCGGTCTTCGCTCCCGACGCCGACGCGACGGCGATCGTGCGCCATGCCCTTGAACTTTGTTTTCAATTGGAGATTTCGCCGGATGACCCGGTTCTCGCCGGGTTGATGGCGGCGCGCTGCGCCGCCTTGTTCCAAGCCATCCGGTTCCCCCACGGGATCGGACGCCTTCCGCCCTGGCACGCCCCGCTAGCCGGCGATACCGCACCAGACAGGGAAGCGCTGTCCGCCTTATGGCCCATGCTCGCGGTGCATCAACCGGGGGTGCCCCAAAATGTCGCGCCGGGGACC
>TBL_comb47_HYPODRAFT_10001807_pt1 | contig 27257 bp, 28 predicted proteins | sample TroBogypolimnion_40_FD_10682 | JGI IMG/M metagenome (IMG submission 10682) | reverse complement strand
TTACCATAATCGCATTGACATTACCGGTGATAAACGTGAATCGGAAGAGAGGGTGTTCGAGGCTGTTGAGGATACCTTGCAGGATATTGTCAAGCTTATCAAGAAGCTTACCGGGGCTAACGCAAATAACCTACTGGTTACGGCTGACCATGGTTTTATCTATCAGAATAGGGCTCTTGACGAAAGCGATTTTGCGGGAAATGAAGCTGATGGAGAGGAGATCCTCTTTCGTGACCGGCGATTTGTGCTTGGCAAAGGACTCAAAGAGAGTTCAAGCCTGCGGAAGTTCAGCTCTTCTCAGCTTGGATTGTCGGGAAAGATGGAGGTACTGATTCCGAAATCGATCAATCGGCTGCGCCTCAAAGGTTCTGGCAGTCGTTTTGTTCACGGTGGCGCATCGTTGCAGGAAGTGGTGATTCCGATTGTCAGAATTAACAAAAAGCGCCAGAGTGACATCTCTGCCGTCGACGTGGATATTATTCGGGGAACCAGTTCAGTTATAACATCCGGTCAGCTCGCCGTCGTGCTTTATCAATCGCAGCCGGTTACCGAAAAAGTTCAGGCAAGGACTCTTGCTGCAGGTATTTATACCCTTACTGGTGATCTTATTTCTGATGCACATACCCTTGTTTTTGATGTCGTCTCCGACAATTCGCGGGATCGTGAAAGGCAGGTTCGATTCGTTCTTACCAGCAAAGCTGATGAGGTGAACGGTCAGGAGGTTATTTTGAAGCTTGGTGAAAAATCCCGGGCACTACCCACTACAGCGAATACAAGTCAATCCGCTATCTTATGCGGCGCTCTTTTACCAGCGATTTTGATTTTTAAACAGCCAACGGCAGACTATGAATACACTTGATCAGAAAATAAACACTTATTTCTCCGGACTCGTTGTCCGCAAGGATCTTGTCAAGACCGTCAAAGGCAACGCCATTGTTTGATTCTCTTTATCATTGAAGGCTTGTTTTTAAAAACTCTTATGAAGCAGTGCAAGGGGATTTTTTATATTACTGTATGCAACCGCTACAGTTGAAAAAGCAGGCTCTCAGAGCAAAAATGATTGCCCTGAGGCGTGCGTTGCCTGAAAAAACGCGGGAGGCAATGAGTTTGGCTATTGCGGGCCATGTTTTTGGACTGCCTGAAATTGTCAAGGCTCACCACATTCATCTCTACCTCTCCATGCATACCCATGCTGAAGTGGATACTGCTCCACTCATTGAGGGGCTTGCTGCAATGGGTAAAGAGATGTCGGTGCCGGCTATCAGGGATGGTAAACTTTTTTCTGCTGCTTTTCGGCAAAGTGATCCGGTTTTGCTGGCACAATTCGGTCAACCTGAACCTCAAGAGCTCTCGATAGTTGATGATTCGCTCCTTGATGTTATGCTCATTCCTCTTCTCGCCTTTGACGGAAAAGGGATTCGTCTCGGATACGGCAAAGGATTTTATGATTTTTTTCTGCAGCGACTTTCACAGTCAGGAAAGAGGCCTTCTCGTATCGGCCTTTCATTCAGCCAGCAGATGGTTGATGAGCTCCCAGCCGATCCATGGGATGAAGCTCTTGACACTGTTGTTCACGAAGCTGGAATAATTCGGTTTACCTGAAAATTTATTATGACAGTTATGTTGACGGATATTGACAACAACGGCAAGGCGGCTGTGCTTCCGAATTTATCTGATCCCTCCCTCTATGTCAACAGGGAGCTGAGCTGGATCTATTTCAATCAAAGGGTGCTTGAAGAGGCTATCAATCCTGAGGCTCATCCTCTTCTGGAAAGGGTAAAATTTATCTCGATTTTCAGTTCTAATCTTGATGAATTTTTCATGATCCGTGTAGCGGGTATTGAGGATCAGCTTGAGGCTGGCATTCAGAAACGAACCATCGACGGTCTTACTCCTGCTGAACAGCTCGACCAGATACGTGCAATGGTTCTGCAGCAGCTCAGCGAACGAAACAACTGTCTGTATAACGACCTGCTGCCTGCAATGCAACAGAAGGGTATTGAGTTTGTTCGGGTTTCAGCACTCTCAGCAACAAAGCAGAAGGCCCTGAGCCACTATTTCCGCAAGGAAATTTATCCTGTGTTGACCCCTCTCGCTTTCGATACCGGCCATCCCTTTCCGTTTATGTCGAATCTTTCGCTCAATCTTGCCATAGAAATGGAGGATGAGGAGGGCGGAATTCTGAAGTTTGCGCGTGTCAAGGTGCCAAGTATTCTGCCCCGACTTCTCCTGCTCAACTCAATCAAAGGCTTCAGCGATGAATGCGGTATAATACGGTTTATCTGGCTTGAAGATCTTATTGAAAACAATCTCTCACATCTCTTTCCGAAGATGAGGATCCTTCAATCACATCTTTTCAGATTGATTCGGGATGCCGATATAGAAATTGAGGAGGATGAAGCGGGTGATCTGCTTGAGACTATCAAGCAGGGGATTAGGTCGCGCCGTTATGGAAAGGTTGTCCGCCTCGACATCACTCCGGCAATGCCTCTTTCGGTGAGAAAACTTCTCATGAAAAATCTTGAGGTTGCCGAGAGAAATGTTTATGAAATAGATGGCGCGCTTGGGCTCAGCTCTCTTATCGATATCCTGAAGATAGATCGTCCGGATTTGAAAGACGACTCCTTTGTGCCGCGGAACCCGATTGAGGAGCAGTTTGGCGGTGATATTTTCAAAGCTATAAGAACTAAAGATCAGCTGCTCTACCATCCTTACGACTCATTTCAGCCTGTTGTCGATTTTATCAACCAGGCAGCAGTTGATCCACTGGTACTCTCGATAAAGCAGACGCTATACAGGGTCGGCAGCAATTCGCCGATTGTCCATGCATTGATGAAGGCGGCTGAAGAGGGCAAACAGGTTGCTGTTCTTGTGGAACTCAAGGCTCGGTTTGACGAAGAGAACAATATTGTCTGGGCACAGGCTCTTGAGGATGTCGGAGTGCATGTAGCCTACGGTCTGCGTGGACTGAAAACCCATGCAAAACTTACCCTTGTTGTTCGCCGTGAGCAACAGCGCCTGAAACGCTATCTCCATCTTGGTACGGGAAATTACAACCCGGCAACCGGTAAAATCTATACCGATTACAGCCTTTTTACGGTCAACGAACAGCTTGCCAATGAAGTGGCCGAGCTCTTCAACGCCTTGACAGGCTATTCAAAACATACCGGTTATAAAAAGTTGCTGGTTTCGCCGATCAATACCCGGCAAAGAATTATTGAGATGATTGAAAGAGAGGTTGAGTGGAACCGGAAGGAGAAGAAGGGACGAATCATCATGAAAATGAATGCCCTTGTTGATCCCACCACTATCCGTGCACTCTACATGGCCTCCTGTGAAGGTGTCAGGATTGACCTTATTATTCGCGGCATTTGCTGTCTGAAGCCCGGAATCCCGGGAATCAGCGACAATATCCGGGTTATCAGCGTCATTGGACGTTTTCTTGAACACAGCAGGGCATACTACTTTTATAATGGCGGAAAGGAGGAGCTCTACCTCGGAAGTGCCGATCTCATGCCGAGAAACCTCGACGACAGGGTTGAAACGCTCTTCCCAGTGTTCGACAAATCGCTTATCCCGAAGGTTATGGCCGATCTTGATCTTATTCTGAGTGACAACGTCAAGGCATGGCAGATGAATGCTGATGGGATATACCTGACAATCGACAATGACGAGCCGAAAGTAAACAGTCAGGCTCTCTTTTTAACTCGATCGGGCTGTAAAATAAATTATGTAAATTAAAAGCAAACAATATTATGAACATTGCAGTTGGAAGTGATCATGCCGGAGTTGAACTAAAGAAAGCTGTTGTTTCCTGGCTTGAACAGAATGGTTACGAAGTCAACGATATGGGGCCCTACAGTGAAGCATCGGTTGATTATCCCGATTATGCCCGTAAAGTTGCCAATGCTGTTGCCGAAGGTATCTGTGATCAGGGAATTCTGCTCTGTGGTACCGGTATCGGGGTTTCAATTGCTGCAAACAAAGTCAAAGGTATCCGTGCGGCGCTTTGCTGCAACCCTGAATTTGCCACACTTGCCCGGCAGCATAATAATGCCAATATTATCTGTTTATCAGCACGCTTTTCTTCTAAAGAGCTCATTGAAACCACTCTTCAAAACTGGTTTGCTGCTGATTTTGAAGGAGGAAGGCATGAACTGAGAGTGAATAAAATCGAACCATGTTGTTAACTGAATGCATAGAGAGTTGTCTTAACACAACCTATCCTGTTTTTACGGGTGATGCCCTTGTGCTTGATGTGCTCACGTTTATGCAGGAGGGAGGCCTTGAATGTGTCCCTCTCCTGCACGAGGAAAAAATCAAGGCACTGGTGACCATACTCCAACTTTTGCAGGCAGGTCATACCAAAAACAAGCATAAACTCTCTTTGAAAGATCTGAACCTTCAAGCGGCTGAGAGCATCGGACGCCATGAGCATCTTTTTGATGTTTTCTCGCGCATACGCGTATTTCCTGGAAATCTTATTCCTGTGTCGGATAAAGATGGAAGGTATGCCGGCATGGTTGAAAAAGTGAGGCTTCTTGCAAAAATTGCCGATGTTTACCACCTATCCGAAGAGGGGATGACTCTTGAACTTGATATACCGGCATTTGAACTGAAGCTCTCCGAGGTTATTGCCATACTTGAAAAAAACGATGTAACCGTGTTGAGTTTTGGCATGTACCGTGCGACTTCTGAGGCTGAGAGCATGGTTATTACCTTCAGGGTACAGACGCACGATCTCTTCCGGCTTGTTAAAAATATGGAAAAATATGGTTATTTGATTCGCTACGCTTCGCCATTCTTCAAGGAGAGAGATGATGAACTCAGAGAGAAGGCTCTTGAGTTTATTCACTTTATGGATATGTAGAATTTTCCTGAATAGAAAAAAAAATGTCAACAGAACACATTACCGCGCTTGCTGAAAGCATTCGGGAGCGTGCAGCAGAGATTTTTCCTGAAGTTCTTGCCTTGCGCAGGGATATTCATCTTCACCCTGAGCTCTCTTATGAAGAGGTACGCACAACAGCATTGATAACCGACTATCTTCTTGGTCTCGGCATCACGCCTGAGCCGTCTCTCCTTGAAACTGGTGTGGTGGCCCTTATCAAGGGGGAGCATACCTCAGGGAAGGCTGCTCTCATTGCGCTGAGGGCAGATATTGATGCTCTTCCACTGAACGAAGAGAACAAACACAATTTCTGTTCACTTGAATCCGGAAAAATGCATGCCTGTGGCCATGATATGCATACCGCCATGCTTCTTGGTGCAGCCAAGATGCTTTCTGGAATGAAAAGTGAGCTGAAAGGGGATGTGCTTCTGATTTTTCAGCCTGCTGAAGAAAAAGCCCCAGGAGGAGCAAAACCACTTCTTGACGCAGGCCTTTTTAAACGGTTTAATCCATCGGCGATTATCGGACAGCACTGTTTCCCCAATGTTGCAACAGGCAAAGTTGCCTTGTGCAAAGGGAGTTTTATGGCGGCTACCGATGAACTCTACTTTACTATAACAGGGCAGGGTGGGCATGCCTCAGCTCCTCATAAAGCTTCTGACCCCGTGCTTGCTGCGGCTCATATCATTACTGCGGCCCAGTATCTTGTCAGCAGGGTAGTTCCACCTCATGAGCCTGCGGTTGTCTCCATTGCATCAATTCATGGCGGTAATGCTCCTAATGTCATTCCCCGGCAGGTAACCATGTCGGGTACCATGAGAACCATGAACGAGGAGTTGCGAGCCTTGCTTCAGCAGAGGCTACGCCAGACCGTTACACATGTTGCGGCTGGACTTGGTGTCGAGGGGGAGGTTGAAATCAGGAAAGGCTATCCGGTACTCTATAATGATCCATTGGTGACCGAACAGGCAGCACTGATCTGCAGCGAATACCTTGGCAGCGACAATGTGCTTGAGAGTGAACCAATCATGACCGCTGAGGATTTTGCTTACTACCTTCAGGAGTGTCCGGGCACCTTCTGGCAGATTGGTACAGGAGCACCGGATATCGAAAAAGATAATACCCTGCACTCTCCAACCTTCAATCCCGAAGAACGTGCTCTTGAAACCGGCAGTGGTCTGCTTGCCTATACGGCTTTACGGTTACTCAGCTCACTGTAGATCCCATAAAAAAAAGGCGCCATTTAGGCGCCTTTTTTAATCGAAAGATTACTCTCTTAGAGTGATGCTTTTCCGTTGGAACCCAGAACGTTGAGAATCTTGTGGACATAGAGTTTCTTAAGGGCATCACGGGCTGGGCCAAGATATTTTCTTGGATCAAACTCTTCAGGCTTTTCATCCAGTACTTTGCGGATGGCTGCAGTCATGGCAAGGCGTCCGTCAGAATCAATATTGATTTTACAGACCGCTGACTTGGCTGCAAGGCGAAGCTGATCTTCGCTGATACCGATTGCATCCTTTAGTTTTCCACCATGCTCATTGATGGTCTTTACCAGCTCCTGCGGAACAGAAGAGGAGCCATGCAGCACGATAGGGAAGCCAGGAATACGCTCTTCAATCTCGGTAAGGATGTCAAGGCGGATTTTAGGATCCTCGCCTGGTTTGAACTTGAACGCGCCGTGTGAGGTGCCTATGAAATGGCAAGACTGTCAACACCGGTTTTAGCGACAAAATCTTCAACCTCTTCAGGGCGTGTATAGGTATGGGCCGCTGCAGAGACCTCGTCTTCAATACCGGCAAGCACACCAAGCTCTCCCTCAACGGTGACGTCAAACTGATGGGCATAAGCCACAACTTTTTTGGTCAGTTCAATGTTTTCTTCATAGGAAAGATGTGAACCGTCAATCATGACTGAAGAAAATCCGGAATCAATGCAATCCTTGCAGAGTTCAAAGCTGTCGCCATGATCGAGATGAAGCACAATAGGAATCGGGTTTCCAAGTTCAGCTGCATAAGCTACAGCACCTTGAGCAAGATAGCGGAGAAGAGTCTCGTTCGCATAGCTTCTTGCGCCCTTTGACACCTGCAGTATAACTGGAGAACTGGTTTCAACACAAGCAAGTATGATAGCCTGCATCTGCTCCAGATTATTGAAATTATATGCCGGAATAGCGTAGCCTCCGGTTACGGCTTTCTTGAAAAGTTCTCTGCTGTTGCAGAGCCCAAGTTCTTTGTAACTGATATTTTTCTTTTCCATTGAAAAGCTCTCCGTTTATTATTATAATGTGCCGTATTTTTTCCTCAGAATATCAATTCGTAAGGTTTATCAGGTGTTTTTCAATATAAATATAATTATTTTATCATTCAAGGAGAGCTTGAATGCTGTTGCCGAACCTTTGACCATCATAAACTCCAATGTTTAAAAAAAGTTTGCTTCTCTCGATTGTAATTTTGGGAAGCAGTGAGTCTTTGTTTGCCATAAATGCAGGAAATTACGCTTCGGCTGAAACCCTGGTTATACTTAAACCGACCGAGATGGAGGAGGAGGCTGGTAAACATATCACGCAAAACCTTTTGCAGAATCACTATAGAAAGGTATCTGTCAACGACTCTCTCTCTCGGCAGATATTTAATCGCTATCTCGATAATCTTGATGGCAACAGAAGCTATTTTGTAGCAAGCGAAGTTGAAAGCCTCAGAAAGATTTATGGAAGCCGGATTACCAGTGAATTTCTTGCCGGCAAAGCAAATGCAGGGTTTGGCGTCTATAACTTTTTCCTTAAAAGGGCTAAAGAGAAAATGCGCTTTATGAAGGCTGCTGCTGATACCATTCACTTCAGCTTTTCAACACCAGAAACCCTTGACCTTGACCGCAAAGCTGACCCATGGCCTTCAGATCGTCGTCAGCTTGTGGATCTGTGGAAAAAAGAGCTGAAATATCAGTGGCTCAACCTTAAATATTCAGGAGAGAGTAACACCACCGTGAGGGGGGCTTTGGCCAAAAGTTTTACAAACCGCCTGAACCTTCTGAATCATCAGAAGCCCGAAGATGCTTTTCAGGCATATACTTCAGCGGTAACCACATCGTTCGATCCTCATACAAGCTATTTTTCGCCGGATGAGTACGAAAACTTTCAGATCGACATGAGCCGCTCTCTTGAGGGTATAGGAGCCAAGCTTCAGACCGAAAGCGAGTACACTGTTATTAATGAAGTTATTCCTGGAGGTCCTGTATTCAAAAGTAATCTTTTGAAAAAAGGAGATAAAATCATCGGTGTCGGTCAGGGATCAACAGGCGAGATTGTTGATGTTCTGGGCTGGAGAATCAATGATGTGGTAAAACTCATCCGTGGCCGGAAAGGTACTCTTGTTCGTCTGAATATTCTTCCAGCAAGTCAGGCAGGTCGAGGGCCGGCAAAAATAGTCCAGCTTGTACGAGACAAGGTTGATCTTGAAGAGCAGGCTGCAAAGAAAAGCATTATTCATGTTAACGGCCAGAAAATCGGTGTTATTGCCATACCATCATTTTACCTCGATTTTGATGCCCAGCAAAAGAACACCGGAAATTATACCAGTACAAGCCATGATGTTGCCCGTATCCTGAATGAGCTCAATGCCGAACATGTCGAAGGTGTAGTCATTGATCTGCGCGATAATGGCGGTGGATCGCTTGAGGAGGCTGTCAATGTTACCGGGTTGTTTATTACCACCGGGCCTGTTGTACAGGTCAGTAATGCAACCGGCGGAAAAATGGTACTCAGGGACGAAGATCGCCGTATTCTTTATGGTGGGCCTCTTGCCGTGCTTGTCAACCGCTACAGTGCATCGGCTTCCGAAATTTTTGCGGCGGCAATCCAGGATTATGGTCGCGGCGTTATCATCGGAGAGAGAACGTTTGGCAAGGGAACTGTCCAAAGCCTCATGAAACTGACAAGACCGTTTGCTTTTTTTGGAAAGAAACCTGAACTTGGAGAGCTAAAGCTTACTATAGCAAAGTTTTACCGGATTTCCGGAGGCAGCACACAGCATAAAGGTGTTCTACCCGATATCATCATGCCATCAATGATTGATACCTCTACTATAGGAGAGGATACCTACACCAGCTCTCTTCCCTGGAGTACCATCTCGAAGGCATTCTATCGGCCTACGGGAGAGGTTAATCAGGAAGAGATTACCCTGCTTCGGAAAAAATTTCAGGAACGCTCATCAAAGAACCATACATACCAAGCCTATCTGCACGATTTGAATGTGCTTAATCAGATTCGCAAAAAAAAGATGACCTCTCTTCAGGACTCATCGTTCAAATCGGAAATTGAGACCATAAAACAGATTGAAAAGCTCTGGGTTCAGGTTCCGGATTCAATTAAAAGCCTCAACAAGGATGTACTTCTCAATCAGTCGGCGGCAGTTGTTTCTGACATTGCAGAGCTCAAGGCGATAGAACGTCATACCGTTATACGAACATCGCCTATATTGAATTAATTAAAGTTTTTTTCTGGCTTCTTCTATCTGGTATGCAACCGAGGCAAACGAACAGCTGCCGTGAGTTTTTTTTGAATTCACGCTGCTGTCGGCCTTAAGGCAGTCGTATATCTCCGGCCCAATGGCTTCGGAGAATTCCCTGAACTTTTCTAAAGGAATGTTTGGCAGGTTAACATCCGAAGCAATACTCCAGGTAACTATTTTTCCGGTAATGCGGTGCGCGTCGCGGAACGGAATCTGCTGGCGGACAAGATATTCGGCTATCTCGGTTGCAAGGCTGAGATCTTCAGAGGTAAGTTTAGCCAGCCTCTCCTCCCTTAGAGTGGTATGAGTCAGCAGTTTGGCAAATATCTTTACACTGGAGAGGGTGGTTTCAGCACTGTCGAACAGAGGCTGTTTATCTTCCTGCATATCCCTGTTGTAGGATAGAGGCAGCCCCTTCATGATGGTAAGCATCGAAACCAGGTTGCCATAGACCCTTCCAGTTTTTCCCCTTACCAGTTCGGCAATATCGGCATTTTTTTTCTGCGGCATGATCGATGAGCCGGTAGCAAAGGAGTCACTGATGTTCAGATAACCAAATTCGTAAGAACTCCAGAGGATAAGATCCTCGGCAAATCGTGACAGATGCATCATGATCACGGAACAGTCTGAAATAAATTCAATGACCGTGTCGCGATCGCTTACAGCATCAATGCTGTTTGAAAAAAGATCGTCAAAACCCATCAGTACAGCAGTTCTATGGGGATTGAGCGGCAGGGTGCTTCCGGCAAATGCTGCAGCACCGAGCGGAGAGATATTTACACGTTTCATGAGGTCGCCGAGACGCTGCCTGTCTCGGATAAACATATTAAAGTAGGCAAGGTAGTAGTGGCCCGCGGAAACAGGCTGTGCACGCTGCAAATGAGTATACCCGAAAATAATGGTCTCTCGGTAGGTTTCAGCTTTTTCTACAAGAACCCTCAAAAGAGTGCCAAGCGCATCTTGAAGCTCAATAATCTGGCGACGCATGTAAAGGCGGGTATCTGTTGCAACCTGATCATTTCGGCTCCTGCCTGAATGGAGTTTACCGGCAACAGCTCCAATTTTTTCCTTAAGTCTGTTCTCAATCACGGTATGGATATCCTCATCCTCCCAGTCAGGAACAAGAGTGCCGTTTGTGAGCTCCTCCTCTATTTCCTGCAATCCCGCAATAATTTGGCCGGCTTCCGCAGCAGAAACAATACTCTCTTCCGAAAGCATGGTAACATGGGCAATCGAGCCCGCTATATCTTCGCGATAGAGTTTCTTGTCAACATGCACCGAAGAAGAGAAAAATAGCGCATCCTGATCAAAGGGTTCTGAAAATCGGCTTTGCCACAGTAATTCTTTTTTCCTGGTCATAAGAAGTATAAATTATTAAGGGAACATGCCGCCCAAAATAATAAAATCAAACCAAAAAGAGAGTTCCTGATGGCTATTATTATGGATGGCAAGTTAATTTTAGCGTTACCGCCAAAGCAATTATCTATGCAATATTTAATCTCACAGGGTTAAATTTCCCGCTGCTTGCGGCGGGGAGGCTTCATCTTGTTGCTGAGTAGAATCATTTGATGTCAACGGCTCAGTTATAGTCGTGAGCAGAAGTGTGGCGCATGAGTTCTATCCAATAAGCATAATCTTGGCTCTCTCTCTTTCCGGGGGAGGGGGGTCGCGTTTTGCATAGAGGGCTGGGCGCGTACGTTCAAGGTACCAGGCACTGGCACGCCAATTTTTTTCTGCGGCTCTGGTGATTTTGTGGAGGTGTTTCATCTCGCAGCGGGCTTCAGCGACCGGGATGTTTTCATAGAGTTGACGTTGCAGGGTATCAAGATCCTGCCTGGCGTGCTCCTCTCCCTCTTTGTACCACTTATTGAATGCTGATTTTGTAAACCCTGCCATGATGCAGGCGCTCCCTCTCATCATTCCATCCTCAATATAACCAAGGAGCTTCTTTATGTGATATTTATCAAGTTCCATGGAGTGAAATTTAATAAATAAGTAGTTAAAAAAAAGTTTTTTTAACTACGGCAAGATATTCATATTGAGTTGTTCGGCACTCTTTCTGTACCAGGCCCGGTCGATTTTTTGCGATCCAGGCAGGGTGGTCCAGTTGCCTATGCGGATATATCGAGTCGGTGTCTTCAGCTTTCCAATCAGGGAGTTCATCGCCAGAGTAATAGTTTCGTCATCAGGATTATTTTCCTCAAAGGTCTGGATAAATGCAGCTGGTCGCTGGCCATGCTCTTGATCCTCTACCGGTACTGCAAGGGCTTCAAGAACACCATCAATCATCATCAGCGCTTTTTCTATCTCCTCCGGGTGAATGTTTTCGCCCCCCGAGATAAACATACTGTCCTTGCGGCCAAGTACAGTAACCATTCCATCTTTATCGACATTGCCGATATCAGAGGTATGGAACCACCCGTCATTATCGGTTTGAGGGTGAATGCTTCCATTGCGCAGGTAGCCCTGGAAAAGGCATGGCCCTTTGACAAGAAGCTCTCCATCCTCTGCAATCATGATCTCCCTGTATGGAAGAAGCTGACCGCTGTTTTGTGTCAGGCAGCTTATTGGTACCGGAGAGGTAGTAATCTGAGTACTCATCTCAGTTGAGCCGTAGCTCAGGTAGAGAGGAATGTTGTGCCGCAGAGCATTGTCAATCAGGGATTTCGGGGCTGGACTTCCTCCGAGCAGCACGGCTTTCAGGCGTTGCAGTTGTTCCGTACTCTCTGTGTCGGCAAGCAACCGGTAAAGCTGTGTTGGCACTACCGAGAGGTGAGTGACCGGAAACATTTGCATGGAGAGTGCAAGCGTGTCATCCGGATTTCCGACAGCGACACATCCGCCAGAGAGAAGCGATCTGTAGAGCATGGCATAGCCACCTACATGGTAGAGCGGCAGCGAGAGCAGCCAGCAATCCCCAAGGCCAAACGGGATATTGGTGTTGGCACCAAGCGCACTGTACCAGTGATTTGCCAAACTGTGTACGGCAGCTTTTGGTTCTCCGGTACTTGCCGATGTGTGGATAATGCTTACCGACCGCTCCATTGTGTCAGCAAACTCAAACATCTTCTGGAGAGGGTACTCTATAGACCGCTCCAGAAGATGTTTGACTCTCTCTGTTTTGATATCAGGAAGCCCAAAGTGCTGATCGTTACTGGTCAGCACTAATTGCGGACAAAGTTTCTCAAGTGCAGCCTTGAGCCTCTGTTCAGGGAAGCGGTTGTTGAGCGGAGCTGCAATCAATCCCGCTTTAAGCACTCCCGCCAGAAGAACTGCAAGTTCCGGAGTATTTGGCGAAACAATGGCAACAATATCGCCGGAACGTAATCCTCTCTGGTAGAGCAGGTTTGCAATCTGTAGAGCTTTGTTATTGTACTCTTCAAAGGAGAGGGTTTTCTCCGGCACTCTCAGGGCCGGAGAGCTTCCGAAAAGCTCTGCAGCCCGTCCTTGCAAGTCCATAGTAAGTTTTTTTATCTCCCTTGATTGACCTCGCTGAATGTTTTCAGGCCGAGACCATAAAGATGGATAAAGCCTGCAGCTGCCTTGTGGTTGAAGGTATCAGCTTCAGTGTAGGTCGCCAGCTTCTCGTTATAGAGCGAGTAAGGTGAATTTCTGCCGAGAAGGGAGATGCCACCTTTATAAAGCTTCAGGCGAACAAGACCGGTCACAGGATTCTGCGTTTCATTGACAAATCCGTCAAGAGCCTTTCTCATTGGAGAGAACCATGTGCCATTGTAAATAAGGTTGGCATAATCCTGGCTGATATTCTTCTTGTACTGGAAGACTGATTTTTCAAGGGTAAGCCTTTCGAGTTCGCGATGGGCAAAATGAAGGATTGTTGCTGCCGGGGCCTCATAGATTTCACGCGATTTAATGCCGACAACACGATTTTCAATCATGTCAAGTCGTCCGATGCCATTAGCGGCACCAATTTCATTCAGGCGGATGATAAGGTCAAGACCGCTTGATTTTTTACCATCAAGGGAGACGGGAATACCTTTTTCAAACTCGATATCGACAACCGCCGGAGTGTTTGGTGCATTTTCAGGGGAGGTGGTTATCTGATAGGCATCCTCAGGAGGTGCAACCATCGGATCTTCAAGCACACCGCACTCGATACTGATTCCCCAGATATTTTCGTCAATGGAGTAGGGGCTCTTTTTGGTGGCAGAAAGGGAATATTGTGTTCATTTGCATAGGCAATTTCAGCTTCTCTTGAGGTGAACTCCCATTCACGCAAGGGAGCCAGCACCTTGAGATGCGGGGCAAGTGAAGCGAAGGTGACTTCAAAACGCACCTGGTCATTGCCTTTACCCGTGCAACCGTGAGCAAGCATGGTACATTCTTCCGCGATGGCGGTATCAACAATAGCTTTGGCAAGTAGAGGACGTCCAAGTGCTGTGGCAAGAGGGTAGACATCCTCATAAAGCGCTCCGGCCTTGAGTGCACGCCATATATACTCTTCAACAAACTCCTTGCGAAGGTCAACAAAGTGGAATTTTGATGCACCGGTCGAAAGCGCCTTAGCCTCAAGGTTTTCAATCTCTTTCTGCTGGCCGAGATTACCGGTAACGGCAACAATTTCAGCGTCATACTTGTCTTTCAGCCACTTGATCATGATGGATGTGTCGAGTCCACCGGAATAGGCTATTGCAATTTTTTCCTTACTCATGCGTGTTCAATTGAATTATCAGTTTTTGGAAAGATTTTTATGAATATATGATATCAAAGCCGAAATATTCGCCACAGAAGCCGGAATTACCAGCACGGTATCATCTCCTGCAATAGTTCCGAGAATAAAAGGACTTCTCAGTTGATCAAGATACGAACCCACTCCGTGCGCTCTGCCCGGCAGTGTCTTGATAATCACCGTGGTCTCATTGGAATTAACCGCAAGCACCTCGACACCAACAAGACCCTTGATAATCCTGCCTGCGTTATCATCAGGAAACATGAGCCGATAGTTTCCATCCGTTTTCGACCGGACAAGTCCAAGCTCAGCACAGTCGCGCGATAGAGTAGCCTGGGCAACACTCATTCCGGCATCCCGGAGAAACTGCAGAAGGTCATGCTGATTTCCAACACTGTTCTGCTGGAGAATCTCCCTGATCTTCATTTGTCGTGCATGCTTGTTCATTCTTGCTCCATCATTCAGGAGTTGACCTTTTTGGAGGCATTCAGCAGCCGGTGAGTCAAATGGAATTTCCTGTAGACATCATGATTGAGGAGTTTGACCATAAGAGCTTTCTGGACGTGAAGCCTGTTTTCAGCCTCATCGAGAATAATGGATTGCGGCCCGTCCATGACTTCCGTGCTTATCTCCTGGCCACGATGCGCAGGCATACAGTGCATGACCACGGCAGAGGGTTTTGCATGTGCAAGCAGGGCGCTGTTGATCTGAAAAGGGGAGAATATCCTGATGCGCTCCTTTTTCTCCTCTTCCTGCCCCATACTGGTCCAGACGTCGGTATAGAGCACATCTGCATTGGTGGCTGCTTCCATTGGGTCATGCAGAATCTCAATCCGGCTTTTACCTTTATCCCGTGCCGCATCAAGCAGTTTTTGATCTGGAGTATATCCCTCAGGACAGGCAAGCACAAAATGAAAGGGGAGCAGCCCCGCCAGTTCAATCCATGAGTTGGCAACATTATTGCCATCTCCTACAAACACAACCTTGGTATTCTGATGCCACAATGAGCGCTCATAGAGAGTAAAGACATCGGCAAGCACCTGACAGGGATGCGACAGATCGGTCAGAGCATTGACAACCGGAATTGATGCGTGTTGTGCAATTCCTTCGATAACGGCATGATCATGCAGGCGGGCCACAATGGCGTCGTTGTAGCGTGACAAAAGTTTGGCTACATCCTCCACCGATTCACGCGTCCCAAGACCGATGGAGTGTCCATCGAGGCTTATGGCATATCCCCCAAGCTCATGAATGCCCAGTTCAAAAGAGACCCTTGTTCTCAGCGAGGGTTTACTGAAAATCATCACCACAGTTTTATCCCGTAAAGGCAGAAATCCGGAGGAGCCCTCTTTTCGGTTTTTTTTAATAAAAAGGGCGTAATCAAACAATTCGATAATCTTGCCGGAGTCCAGGCTGGAAAAACCGAGAAAATCGCGCTTTGTCTGTGCCTGCTTTATTTGAACCTCTTCCATTCCGTTACCTGTTTAAGGATTGATGTCTGTTAGTCCTGCTCTGCAATAAACTGGGTGCCTACACCATCGTGAGTGAATATTTCAAGCAGAAGCGAATGTGTTGATTTTCCGTCTATAAGATGAATTTTTCCTCCCCCGCCATCCAGAGTGCTGAATGCCGAGATGACCTTCGGGATCATTCCGCCGGAAATAATACCCTGTTCAATAAAGGCAGCGGCTTCAGCTTTACAGATGGTTTTCAGAATTCTCTCGCCCACATGAATGCCCTCAACATCGCTGACATAGATGAGCTTTTCGGCTTTCATGGCAATGGCGATACTGCTTGCTGCATCATCCGCGTTGATGTTATAGATATTGCCCTTTTCGTCAAATCCGATCGGAGCTATGACAGGAATCAATCCTGCATGGCAAAGCAGGTCGATATAGGCGGTGTTAATCTGTACAACCTCTCCCACAAGGCCCAGTGTTTCAGCATTCTGGTGGGGAACAGCCATGATGGTATCTGCATCAAGACCGGTTACTCCAACACCCTTGCCGCCATGTTCGCTGATCAGCTGTACAATATCCTGGTTTACCTTCCCGGCAAGGGTCATCTGTATAACCGAAATCATCTCCTTGTCTGTAACACGCCTGCCTTGAACAAAGCGCGAGGTCAGACCAAGTTTCTCGGCAGTTCTTGTTATGGCATCACCACCACCGTGCACCAGAACAACATTGATGCCGACCTTGCGCAAAAGCGTGACATTCTGGGCAAAACTGTTTCTGAGGCAGGCATCCTTCATGGCTGAACCGCCATACTTAATAACAAAGGTTTTCCCTTCGAATTTCCGGATATAGGGCAACGCTTCAATAAGCACCTGTCCAATAGCGGCCTGAGGGGCTTTTCTTGCACGGTTCACTTCATTACACTCTAAATTGTCCATTCCCTTGATAATTCTCTTGATAGTTAAAGGTGATAGTTCAGCTTCTGTAGCTTCCGTTTATATCAACATACTCTTTGCTGAGATCACAGCCCCATACCTTTGCATATCCTGTCCCGCGTCCAAGGCGAAGCGTTATGCTGTATGAATTTTTTGCCATGATTTCAGCCGCTGCCTCCTCAGAGAAGTCGGCAATAAAACCTGGTTTTAGAATAATCAGATCATTGAAAAAAAGTTCAAGCTCATTCTGGTTAAAAGAAGCGCCGGAGCGACCAGCTGCTGCCACAACTCTTCCCCAGTTGGCATCCTCACCGTGAATGGCCGTCTTGACAAGGCTTGACTGGGCGATTGTCCTGGCTGCAAGCTCTGCATCACGGTCATCTGCGGCTCCTTCAACAATGATCTCAACAAGCTTGGTTGCACCCTCTCCGTCAATGACAATAAGTTTTGCAAGAAAAGTCATCAGAGCTTCGAGTGCTTCACAAAAAAGAGTGTAATCCTGGCTGTCAGCCAATATTTCAGGAGCAGTGCCGCTGGCAAGGATGGCTGCCATATCGTTCGTACTTGTATCGCCATCGACTGTAATGGCATTAAAACTGCTGCGGTTTGCATCGTGCAGTGCTTTTTGAAGGAGGGTGGGGTCAACAGATGCATCGGTAGCCAGGAACGCAAGCATGGTGGCCATATTCGGGCAAATCATCCCTGATCCCTTTGCCATGCCGCTCAACCTGACACTGCCGCCTGAAAGCTGAACTTTTAAAGAGAAAAACTTGGGAAAAGTATCAGTAGTCATAATGGCACGTGCGGCGTCAAGAGCGGAGTCGCGCTGAAGGCTGGAGGGAAGGGCCTTGATTCCATTAAGAACTTTCTCCATAGGCAACAGCTGACCGATAACTCCTGTTGAGGCAACCACCACCTCTTCAGGCTTGATGGCAAGTTCACTGGCTACAGCCGCTGCCATTGCTCGGGCATCATCCATTCCCCTGGCACCGGTTGCTGCGTTGGCGTTGCCACTGTTGCAGACAAGTGCTCGCATTGAACCCGAAGAGAGCTGCAGATGATAGCGCGACAGCTCAACAGGAGCAGCACAGCAGAGGTTTGTGGTAAAAACCGCAGCAGCGCTGCAGGGGCCATCTGCCGAAAGCAGCATAAGATCCTTGCGGTTGCTGTATTTAATACCGGCATCTACAGCGCCCGAAGAAAAACCTTCCGGCCAGAATCCAGCGGTTCCATCTGATTCAGCCGACATAGGTGTGACCGATGCTGGCCAAGGGGTTGCGGCAGAAAGCTCATGGATAACTTTAAGCCCTTTGTTGAGTTTCTCCAATGCAGTGTAAAACGTTAATTATTATAAAAGTCCGGTTGTTTCATCAATACCGAGCATGATGTTCATGTTCTGTACCGCCTGACCGGCAGCGCCCTTCAACAGATTGTCGATTGCCGTTACAATGACCAGCGATCCGCTTCTAGTGGCATGGGCAATATGGATATCGCAAAAATTTGTATGGGAGACATGCCTGACCTCGGTCATGGTGTCTCGAACCCTTACAAATGGTGCGTTTTTATAGAAATTCCTGTAGCATAGTTTGATATCTTCTATAGCAGCAGGATTGTCCAGTTTGACATTCAGAATGCTGTAAATGCCTCTCACCAGTGATCCGATCATTGGCGTAAAGATAAAATCAAATGAGGGAGTGGTGGCAGATGTGCCGAGAGCCTGCATGATTTCAGGTATATGCTGATGGACACCCACCTTGTAGGCTCTGATGTTTTCACTCATTTCTGAAAAAGAGAGCTCTGTCTTGCTGCTTCGTCCAGCTCCGGAAATACCTGAAGTGGAGGTGCAGTTGATAGTACGAACCTTGAAGCTATTTTCAGCACCAAAAAAAAGTGGAGCAACTCCCAATATTATACTGGTTGCGAAACACCCCGGATTACTGATTGCCCTGGAGTTCTCAATCTCTTCATGGAAAAGCTCCGACATACCGTAGGTCATTACAGCATCTGGTGATTTTGCCTGTTTATAGAACTCTTCATGCTCTGCAACACTCTTCAGTCGGAAGTCTCCTGACAGGTCTATAACTGTTTTTCCAGCCATCAAAAGAGCTGGAACATGCTGAAGTGCTTCGCCGTGAGGGAGTGCAAGAAAATAAATATCACTCTCACTTTCACCGTTGTAGGGCTTGTAGATCTTGGTGCAGGATAGAGCGGGGTAGAGCTCTGAAGCTCGTTTTCCTGCCTGGGAAAAAGCATAAAGTTCACGAAGATCAACATGAGGATGTTGAAGGAGCAGGCGCGTCAATTCAACTCCGGAATAGCCAGAAGCACCGATGATCGAAACGGAATATTTTTTTGAACTGTTTGTTACAGAGAGAGTCATTTTTAAGGGTGTCTCTATCCTGAGAATTCAGGAAAAAAATTGTAATGAATAAATATTCAGGAAAGTGAAAATATTAAGCTTTTTTATCTGATTTTCAAGGATTGAAATATTTTTTTTCATGATGGTAACATAACGTTGACTTTTTATGGCAACATCTTTTTTCTCGCTATTTTAGGGTTGAGTATCGGGAAAAGCTCATTCATCGAATTCGTGAATATTGATTACCATGAATAACAAAGCATCTCAGAGAGTATCCGTAGAGGTTATCACTGCTCTCATGCTTCTTCTTCCACTCTTACTGTTGATGAACTGTTCGCCGCGCGAGGTTGATGAAACCGCTCGTAGCGGAAAGATGACTCTTGCCTTTGACCGTAATCTTCGAGATATCGCCATTACTGAGCGAGAGATGTTTATCCGTTATTATCCAGATACGCGCATCACACTCATGCCTTCTGCTTCGGGAAAGAGCCTCAAACATCTTCTCGCTCACGAAGTCCGGGCAGCATTGATCAGCGGAAAGCCTGAAGCTGCTGAAGACTCTCTTTTTGCAACACTGCAGCCTCCTCTCCGTCGTGAACCGGTTGCCCATGATGCCATTGTGTGCATTGTCAATCGACTTAATCCTGCCGGCAAGCTCTCGCTAACTGAACTTGCTCCACTCTTTTCGGGTAAAGAGAGCGAAGCGATACCCCTTGTCGTTGCTGATGATTACCGTCTTCAGTCACTTTTTGCATCAGGTATAGGCATAAAGATAAAAGATCTTTATGCCCGGGTTTGCACTACCGAGAGTGAACTCATCAAAAGGGTTTCATCCGATAAGAGGGCGGTTGGAGTGCTTTTCCGCTCATCGCTTGATGGAACGCTTGCCGAAGAGATGGCACAGAACAGGATCAAAGTGCTCCCTCTTTCAAAAGATTCCTTCAGCTCCCATCCATATCTGCCCACCCAGCAAAACATCTTCGAAGGCCTCTATCCTCTTGTTACGACCGTTTACTATGTATATTATTCCGGCGATCCACTTGCTGCCGGCTTTGGCTCCTGGATCGGAGGTAGAGGCCAGAAAGCAATTGAGAGAAGCTCTTTTGCTCCCTATAAACCAGTTGAAAGGACTATTATTTTGAAATCCCTGGATAGTCAGCAAAGCAAAGCCCAATGAAGCCTGAGCTCTACATTGCAATGCGGTTTGCATTCAAGCAGCGTTCAACCACAAAGCCGACTTTTATCGTTATGGTTGCTGTGGTTGGCATAGCTGTCGGGACTGCCGCACTTATTCTGACACTCTCCATCGTCAACGGATTTGCCGGCAGCGTTCAGAACAAGCTGATCAGCTTCAGCGCCCACATGCAGTTCCGTTATCCAGAAGAGCAGCTTTGTCAGGAGCGTCGCTCTGATCTTGCTCATGTCGCCAGTCATCGTAACGTATCCAGCGTTACCCCCTTTCTTGAAAAAAGTTTTGTCCTTCGCAACCGTACGAACGTTCAAGGCGAAACCTGGCGCAGCAAGCCGGTTATTGTCAAAGGAGTCAACGAAGCAGAGCAGCAAGTATTTCTGAAAAAATTTCTCAAGGAAGGGAGTTTTAGCCCCGTTGGTGAGAAACAGAAGAATGAAGGAATTGCACTCTATGCCGGGCAAACCCTGGCAGAAAATCTTGGTCTTGCCGTTGGTAAAAAGGTCATGCTTGTCGGCCTTGGCAGCAACTCGTCCGGAGCAAAACTTGTTGCTGGCAATAAAAGCATTGTTGACCTTCTCTCCTCCCTTGATCTTGAAGTCGGCATTATTCGCGGAATCTATGATACAGGTCTTCAGGAAGGATTTGACGACTATATTGTGATCTCCGACCTGAAACAGCTTCAACAGCGCTTTAATCCCATGATGATAAGCGGCTATGATGCTAATGTCAAAAAACTCGATCAACTTCCAAATACCGTAAAAGAGGTGACCGCTTCTCTTGGATATCCATTTTATGGATATACGGTTTTTCAGCGCTATGCAAATCTGTTTGAATGGCTGAAACTTCAAAAAAACATCACACCACTGCTGATTGTAACCATCACCATTGTGGCAGTTTTTAACATCATCTCCACGCTTCTTGTGCTGATTATCGAAAAAACCCGTGAAATAGGCATGCTCAGTGCGCTCGGTCTTGAACCCGGTAAAATAAGTCAGGTTTTTATGGCTCAGGCCGTTCTTATCTCACTATCCGGAATTGCCGCTGGAAATATCCTTGCCCTCTCACTTTCTCTCTTTGAGTTGCGCTTTCACCTCATCACTCTGCCCGAAAAAAGCTACTTCATCAAATATGTTCCACTGCTTATTGACCCCTCTGATTATGCGCTGGTCTCTCTTGCAGTTATGGCACTGACACTCTTTTTTGCCTTCATTCCCGCCAGAATAGCAGCATCACTGAAACCCGGAACCGCTTTAAATACCTGATGGTTACCATTTGAGAGCTGCATTTCTATCATACCTAATTATTTGCGAGCTTCTTGCCTCGATATTGACAGATGGTTATATTACAGTATAACCTAAACAGAGCGGGAGAGTTATGTTGAAAGAAGCGACTGGTTTGGCTGGTGGAGCTTTACTGCTTTCACCTATCGGTATGCCGATTCTGCTTCACGGGATTTCAGGTGTTGTCGTTGGTGGTGCGGGGCTTTTTGTTGCTAATGCTGTTATAAATCAGGTAAAAAGCCTCATACCCATCCAGCCTCCACCACTTGAGATGAATCAGTCAGAAGAGTAGAGATTGGCGTGGTAAGCAAGAAGCAACGCAGCCACTCGAAGAGAGTGGCTGCGTGCCGTCATCAGGCTGCTTTTACAGCTTCACACAAGAGGTGGCCGTATTTTCTCACTGTGCGGACATCACAGAATCCGAGCGACTCAAGGATATCTTTATAGGTGCTCTGCTGCTTGAAACCGAGCACTGAGAAGGGCATTCCTGCGCCAAGGATATAGTGGCTCAGGTAGTCGAAATTCGGGTTTTCAGGATCATCAATAATCATGTCGAGAATAAGCAGTCTGCCGCCGGGCGGGAGAGCTTCATAGGCCTTTCTGCAGAGCATATCGGTCAACTGTTCATTAGCTGAATAGAGAATTCTGCAGAACATGACGGCATCCGCTCCGGATAAGCATCTCTATAGATATCCACGGCTGCACCTCTCAGACGTTCACCCACACCTTTTTCCACGGCGTTTTCATTAACCAGATCAACAGCGCCGGGAAGATTGAGGATGGTTGAATCAAGCTGAGGGAACTTCTTGAGAAGCGCAGCTGAAATATCACCGATGCCGCCACCGACATCCACAAGAGTTTTGGCTGCCGAAAGATCAGCCTCTTCAAGCAGCAGCATAATGGCAAAATGTGCATTACTGCGGTGAATTTCCTCAAAATACCAGTTGTCTTCACGGGTAACCGGAGGGTAGGCAACCTCTCCCTTGAAATTTAAGTTCCCTTTGACGGCATCTGCGATTTTCAGGTAAAAATTGTCAGAAAGGCTTGCCATGGCTTTTGCCACTGGAATCATATAAAGGTTAGGGTGCTCAGGGTTTGGCAGAAACATTCGTTTGGCAAAAGGAGTAAGGCTCCATTTGCCCTCCTCCTGGTAAGTAATGCCCATATGCCGAAGCGCTTCAAGAAGCATGACGAGCCTTTGCGGAATCGCACCAACTGCCGCAGCAAGCGTTGCTGTATCCTTTGCTTCATCGGTAAGATGCTCAAAAAGATCAAGTTCAAGGGCAGCTTTGAAACAGCCGCACTCTACAAGTCCCTTGAAAATAAGTTCATTGGCCCTGTGATTTTGTTGCAGTAATTCAGTATCATTCATGATGTATATACGTCTAAAAAGTTAAAGAAAGCGTATGTAACAGAAAGAGCTGCTCTGGATTACAAGAGATTAGCGGGTGAAATAATTGAAAATCAGAATCCGGTTTCTTATTAAAAAATCCAATGGTGCATTCAGCACTCCCTCTTTGATGTTGTGATCTCTCTCAAAAGTCCCCAGTTGTTCCTGAAGATTTCTTCTGAAGGCCAGACTTGTAACAAGGTTGAGTAATTTATAGGGGTTTCGTCTTACCCTGTTGGCAATGTTTCTCCATGAGTAAGCCTTGTAATAGCTGGTCATAAACTTATGCTGAAATTTTACAGGGTCGTATCTCTCTGATCGAATCACCAGGTTCATAGCGTTATATTTTTCCCAATCCTCACTAGTAATCCACCCCTTGTTCTTGTATTCCCAGTACATTGATGTTCCCGGATAGGGGGTAATAATCTGAAAAATCGGCATAAAGACACTGTTTTTTCCGACAAACTTTACAAGATTATCCATGTCTTCGAAACTGTCAAGCGCCGGATTGACCAGAAAATTACCCTGAACATTGAGTCCTGCCTGTCGGCACTCCTCAATAAGCCGTGAAAATTGATCTGCTGAATTGACATGACCTTTGTTGTAGGCTTCAAGGGTGCTTTGATTGATGGACTCGAACCCGACAAGCACCATGATGCATCCAGCCTCAACAAGCCTTCTAACGGTCTCCTTGTCTTCCAGAAAATTGATACTGAAAAAGACACTGAAGTTGATATCGCACTCTTTAATAAGTTCAAGAGACTCCCATAACTTTTTTTTACTGACACCAAGGTTCTCATCAGTCAGCATGAACCATGGTTTGGATGACTTTCTGTTTGGTTTGAAAAAAACCTTTTTTGCGATCTCAATTTGTCTCTTCAGCTCATCAGGCTTCTGTGTTCGATAGAGCTTTCCGGTAAAATTCGGGGTGACACAGAATGAACACTCAAAAGGACAGCCACGGGTTACATAGATAGGGATCGATTTTGTCCCATCGACTTTTTCCCGTTTTGAGGCTTTGGCAATCCGTTCATAGTCCAGGGGTATGATCTCCTTGACCGGGGCGAAATCTTTGGAATCGTAGAGTGGTTTCAAGCGGTTGCATGCAACATCATCAAGAACGGTTAACCAGAGGTTCTCCGCTTCGCCGCAAACAATGCTGTCGGCATGGACCCTGGCCTCTTCAGTATTGAACGAAACATGAAGCCCTCCGAGCATGACCTTTGTTCCGTTTTTCAAAAACCGGTCGGCAATCTCATAACCCCTTGTTGCATCAATGGTCCGCGATGTTATGCCTACCAGATCATAATCACCGTCATAATTGATTGCGTCGCCAAAATGTTCATCGACAATCTCAATATGGTGGTGTGCCGGTGTAAGGCTTACCAGTACGCCGATTGCCATATTAAACAATGGTTTCTGGTTTGTTTTTGAGTCTTTTTTCCCTTTCGGGGCTATGAGGAGGAGCTTGAGTGGCTTACTCTGTTGAGGTTCAGGATTACTCATGCTTGAGTTCTTTGTTTAAATCGGTTGTGATCAATAATAAAAATGTGAATCACGGTTAAGAGATGTTTTTTAAGGGCGACTCAGTTAAGTACCTTATCATATCCTTTACGCTGGTGGTTCTGGTCATGCTGGTTGAGATCAAAGGGAATATGAAGCCATTTGTCCTTAAAGAAGGCATCTCCCGGCTCAAGTCCAGTCAGGCTGATCGGAAGAGTAATTATTTTACGCTGATTTCCGATATGAATATAAAGCTCATCACCGGTCACCCAGACATCGATATCGACAGGATTGGCAAACATCAGCTTTAACTGTACCTCATAGACATTACCGTTGCGGACAAACTTGATTGGCGGCTCGTCATACATCATATCTGATGGATCGGTATCACCATACATATCCCTGGCAAACATCTTGAGCGACTCAAGACCAACAATCTCTTTTTCGTACATCCTGAGTTTTTTGACAGGAAGGGGAGAGAAACCCTCTTCAATCTCTCCAAGGTACTTCTGCTGAATGGTTTTCCACTTCTCCAGATATCCACTGTTCTCTTTGGTGTCAAGCAGTCTGTTGACCAGCACCATATCTACTTTGAAGCCGTAAAGGTTGAGATAGGTCAGGGCACGCATGGTCTCCTTGATCGACATTTTCTCGGCATTCATGACCAGCCGCACCGTCGATTTTTTATTATCAGTAAGGATTTCGCGAATATCAACAAGTTCATCAAAAACCTGGTCAACTGAATCGACAGCATCGGCAGGTGGTATATAAAATGCAATTTTATCACCCATCTTGCTAAGAGGCTTGCTGAGAGGCTTGATAATGTATTTTGTAACATTTTTTACAGCCTTCATGCCCCATGCAAGGGTATCGGGAAGGGAGAGAAGCCTCAATGTTTCACCTGTCGGGGCAGTATCGAGCACAAGAACATCATAGAGACCGGAGGCTTTATAGCGTTTTATTCTCAACAGGGAAAAGAGCTCTTCCATACCAGGCAGTATGGTCATTTCATCAGCCATGACTCCTGAAACGCCCTGACCCATAAAGATTTTTGTATAGAACTTCTGCACGGACTGCCAATTCTGCTTAAGGTCTACGTAAGGGTTTACCTCAATAGCATGAAGGTTTTCCATGATCTTTGTAAGGTTCCGATCCGAGTGGCAGGTTAAAAGAGTCCGAAAGACTGTGTGCAGGGTCGGTCGAGAGAACAAGGGTACGATAGCCCATCTGCGACAAGCGGACCGCGGTAGCTGCAGAAACACTTGTTTTTCCTACTCCGCCTTTACCTGTAAATGTTAAAATACGCATGAATCCGACTTTTTTTGAATTGCATAAAAAAATCAAAAAGCTAAAGCATTGCCCTTATAAGCACCGACTAACATATCTATATATAAAATATTAAGTTAGAAGAAACAAATGATGCATGCGGTTTTGAAAAATTTCGTCATCATAAGCACAATAAATGCTCTCTTACTTTTCAGGAGCATTAAAGTTCAAAAGAAACAGAGAAGCAGCGGTCGTTAGAGAACTCCTTTCGATAAAACAATTCAAAGCTACTCTATCTCATACAAAAAACAACTATCTTTTCTCTATGAATTATTTTCCGTAGTCAACGTTTATTGTATTTCGTAGTGCATATCAGGATTGCGTAGCGTTGTTTTGATACTTTCTCTCATCATACACTCGTGAGCGCGGTTGACGGTATTCTTTTTTCTCAAACTCCCGGGAGGATAGCCAAATTGTTTACTGAAAGCAGTGATAAAGTGATTGACATGAGAATATCCAAAATGTTTTGCCATGGTTTTCAGCGGTGTATTGGTTTGTTGCAGTGCTGCGTGAGCTTCGTTGAGTCGCACTTCTGAGATATAACTGATAAGCGACTTTCCATACTTGTTTTTGAATTCACTGCTCAACTGCTTTACCGATAGCTCATACTGCCTGGCCAGATCGTAAAGGGTTGGCACTTTTCCCGGATATTGAATCAGGTCATCATGAATCTGTTGTATTATGTCATGGATGCTCCGTGGGAGTTTTTGTTCCATGAGTTCTGAGGTAAAATGGGTATTAAGACCACAGAGATAGTCAAGCACTTTAGACTGGGCATGCATTTTAGCTACACTGCCGGTCAAAGAGTCAGAAAAAGCAGAGTGGAGGATAGCATTGATATGGCGAGGAACCTTGTTGACAACTCCAGAAGGCATCAACGCAACTCGTATGCCCTTGAGCAGAGAGTATGCATGCTCCTCACCGCACATTTCACGCAGAACCGAATCGCCGATAATGAGGATGCAATATTCAACATCTTCACTGGTGTCCATTTTTGCGCTGCTGTGCCGAAAATCACAGTGTTGAAACAACGATGAATCACGATCGACAAGATAGTCTTGTTCCAGGTTGTGATCCGAAAGAATAACGCGCCCTCTCTTTGCCGATTGCACACAAAGGGCCGGTTCACTGAAATGCTCCACGATTTTCGTCAGAGGGTACATTCGGCCCGACACTTCAGGCTTGAAGGAAACGCAGCTCTGGCGAATGACCTGATTCAAGGGTAAATGCATTGACTGTAACCACCCGGCACCGATCTCTTCAGGCATGAGATGCGCTCTCTTTTGTAAGTCCTGATTTGAACTGTCCAACTCAAGAAAAAGCTGTTCATCAGAACTTAACCAGTCAAATCTGCTTGAAAGAATAGTCGATTCCATAATCCTATTATTTATCAAGTTTCATCCAGAATAATCTTCCGGTATGTTGCGACCTAAAAAAAGCTATAAATCACCGAAGCAATAGGAGTTAATTACGATGTAATATTATCAGTTATAGTTTAATTTAAAATAACAAATAATACGCATTCCTGATAATGGTTTTTATCCTCTAACGACTTAAAAACGAATGATTTATAAAGTTAGTGTATATGGTCTTTATACGCCAATATATATATATTGGCGTATAAATTAAGAATAAAAAAACAGCTATTTTCATGACATCTGATGGAGTGCAGGCAAACAACGGGAAAAAATATTCAACTGGGAAAATGAAAAACCTTATAAATTCCTTA
>TBL_comb47_HYPODRAFT_10001806_pt1 | contig 27284 bp, 23 predicted proteins | sample TroBogypolimnion_40_FD_10682 | JGI IMG/M metagenome (IMG submission 10682) | reverse complement strand
AGCACCCGTGGCTTGGGTGCCATCGTCGCATCCGTCCCCACCACCGCGGCCGCCGTTCCGCCGCCACCAGACACGCAATCGGACACGGAATTCAGCACTCCCAACCAACGATCCGGCGTGTTCATGCGGCGAGGAAATCCAATCCAGCCGACGCTGTCAACAATAAAATGACTGGCATTATATTTCATCAATTTTGATTGATCGGATGCGATCTGCGCGTGATTGGCAGATTTTACAAGGCCGGTTGGCGGGACGGGCGTGCCGGCGAATACTGTCAGTTTAGATAATCATGACCGCAGTTTGCCGGATTCTTGTTACAGGTTTGGTTCCGCGTTTCCTTACCGGAAACTTGGGTCGGATCTTTGCTTTGATGGTGCGCTCCGTGCTCCGACCCCGACTACTATGGACTCGGGTTTCTCCCAGATGCGTGCGCATCTGCGCGAACACAGATGCTCTTGCCTCAGGGGGGAACGCTCAGGACCGGACCTGTTTGCGTGGATTTGATGATCTCGATGCTCCCCTCGTAACTGAGCTCATCCGGGTCCCGCCCCTTGTCCAAGGCAGCTTGGGCCATCATTTTCCTCACCAGATAGTGGGCCAGGATCATGCCCCAGAATTCCTGCTTAACCAACTCGGCCGTCTTACTGCGCAAGGTGATGTGGCCCTTGCGCAGGATGGTTTTGCCCTCCTTTATTGAGATCTCAATCTCCCACCGTTGGGGATAGAGCGCGGCAAGTTCCGCCGCCGTCGCCACCGCCGGATCCAGAATCGTGGTGATGAGCCGGTAGACTTCCGCCTTGTCGTCCGCAGCGCCGGGATCCTTGAGCCTGTATTCGATTACGCGCACGGTCACGGCCTTGTGGCCTTTGAGCCGTTCCTCTTCGGGCAGCCATTTGGCCAGGTAGGAGCCGTCGGCAAGAACCTTGAGTTTTTGAAGTTTTACGGACAGCTTCGCCCGCCAGAGTTGGTGTGCGCCGGTTGCGGCGAATTGCTTCCAAAGGGCGTAGCCGGGAAAAAGACGGTCGGCCATGCAGAGCATCCCAATGCGAAGGCTCGGCGCCAGGGATTTCGCGAGCTTGATTTCCGAATCCTTGTAGCCCCCGAGCTTTGCCGCGAAAATCAGATGAGTTCCGCATTCGACGAGTGCGACAAAACGCGCCAAAGGCCAGGCACCCTCCCCATTCTGGTTGGACGAGCGCCCGAACTCCCCGGCGTTGTCTGCGGTATCCTGCAGAGCAAGGGTGCTGCCGTCAAAGGCCACGAGGAGCAGGTCCTTGAAGTAACTGCCCGGCAGGGATCTCTCCTCCATCGGCCGTGCCATTTCCTCATGCAGCCTCTGCATGGGCAGCTCCCCCAACCGTTGCCGGGCAACGCTCAGCGATTCCTTGGATGCGACCCGGAAGTGATGGTTCCCGAGCCATTGCAAGCCGCTGAGAAGCCACCGCAGCACGCTCTGATAGGCCACCCCGGGAAACAGACTCAGGGCGATAACATAGTAGACAACAAGCGCCGCCGTCAAATCGCGGACTCGCTTGTCCGCCTTGCCGCATGCGGCGATGATGCCCTTGACTTTTTGCAGGGGGAAGCACAGGGCAAGAACCCCCACTCCAATATGTTCGGTTGCGGTGTTTCCTTGAGAGATAATCTTCGCGTGCCTTGCCATGCATCCGAAAATACGCAGCTTTGAGCGATTGTCAATCTAAACTGACAGTATTTGGCGTGCCGGCTGGCGACTTGGGCCTGCGGCGACCGTCGAGGATGCGTTGCGGGCGCGGTTCGGGCGTGGTTGGGTGCTATGGGACGGGTGGATGAGAGTGGGTGAGTTATCGTGTCACATGCCAGAGCACGCCGCTCGGTTTCATGGAACGCTGCCAGGATGGCAGGGACGGGGAGTGGATTTTGCCACGGTGGCCCGGCAGGTTGTAGAGGCCGATGGCGAGTGACCATGTTGCGCGCCGACTTGGGTCGTGCGACGCGGCAGGCGTCCTCGCGGAAGGTCACGTCGCGCACGCGGTGGGTGCCGTGCTCGATGGTGTTCCAGTGGCCGACGATGATTTCGAGCAGCGCGGCGTCGGAGTCCTGGTGCCTGGTGAGGCGCGAGGCGTAGTAGGCGATCTCTTTGCACGGAGCGCACGGTGGTGCGCAGACGGTGGGTGACGGCCGAGAGCAGCGCAATGGGTTTGCCGTCGCCGCGCCCGGTGCCGCGCAGCACCTTGCCGTCCACGGCGATGCGCTCGAGCTGGCCGATTTCCTGCTCCAGCAGCCATCCGGCCACGATGGCCTCGAAGTGGCCCGGATCGATGAGGCCCAGCACCCGGGAGAAGGTCGAGTCGCTCGGTGCGACATAGCGGTCGTTCTTTTCGTCGTAATGGCAGCGCAGGCGCGCAACTGGCGGGGGGCAGCCGTTTGCAGACGTCCTCGTAGCCCTGGTGGCCCTGGAATCTGCCCGCGCCCATCAGCGTGGCCAGCGCCGCGCAGGCCAGCGTGCTCGCGGCGCGGTGTTGCAAGCCGTGGCCGCTGCGCGGATCGTCCAGCGCGCGGAAGCGTTCGTAGAGCGAGCCGAGTGCGGCGGCGCGCAGCGGGCAGGGACCGGCAATGTCGGCCTCGGCGTCCCGCAGCGCTTCGGGCAGGCGGGGGCGGCACAACAGCTTGCGCGCGCCCTTTTCCAGCTCTTTGAGATAGAGTTGCTTGGGCTGGCCGTGGGCGGTGTAATAGTCGCGGGCGTCGCGCGAGAAGCCCGCGCTGGCGCCAACCCCCTCGAATCCGTAAGCTCGGTAGCAGGTGCCCCGGTAGCGGCTTTCATCAACGAAACTTTCGACCACCAGCACGCTGTGCCTCCAGCGCTCGCGCCAATCGCAGGCGAGGCGCCGCAGGACCAAACCGAGGATTTTGGAGGCCAGGTTCGGGTGGCGGTCCCGCTCGACGAGCAGCAGGAAGCGGCTGTTGTTGACCACCAACCCAAGGCGGCGCGCGCGCTGGCGCGGACTCCAGCCGATCCATTGCTCGCGGCCCTTGAGGTGTGGAGCCGCTCCGCTGAACATCAGCAACGCCACCTTGCGCCCGTCCACCTCGGCCACATAACGCAAGTGCCGTCCTCCGATGCGGCTGCCGTGCAAATAGTGTTCTTCCACAAGCAGGCGGTCGAAGTCATCCCGTTCGTCGTCGGCCATCAGCCGCACCGTGACCCGGTCGAGGAACTCCTTGCTGGCGTCGTCGATCTTCATGCGGGCCAGCGTAACGTGGCCGGTCCAGAGGTTTAATGGTTTCTCACATCCTCCCCATACCTACGGGACGAACGCCTAGCAGATGAAACAGCTCTGCTCTAAGAGCTTGTAATGGAAACTCCTTTTATGGAAGACATCTTGACAACGACAACAATTGCGCGCTGAACAATTGCGCGCTGGACAGCCCGGCGCTCCGCTTGCAGGCTTGGCGCATGGACTCCACCCCCCCCTTCGCCGCGCGCGGCGGCAAAGCTGAAATCGAGGAAGGCAGCGCGTTTGCCCCCAAATTTGATCGCGACGGCCTGATTCCGGCTCTCGCCATGGACGCGAGCAGCCGCGAACCGCTGATGCTCGCCTACATGAACGCGGAATCGTTGCGCCGCACCCTGGAACTCGGCGAGGCGGTCTATTGGTCCCGTTCGCGCCAGGAATACTGGCACAAGGGCGCAACCTCGGGCCACATCCAGCGCATTGTGGAGATCCGCACCGATTGCGATCAGGACGCGCTCATCCTCCTCGTCGAGCAAATCGGCGCCGGTGCCTGCCACACCGGCCGGGGCTCGTGTTTCTACCGCCGGGTGCTCGCGGATTCCGCCACTGGCGGTGCCAAATTGGAGTTCAGCGACGCCGGCCTGAGCTTCGATCCGCAGAAAGTTTACGGAAAAGCACCCCTCGAGTGAATTTCGCAGTTGCAATTTCCGCGCACATCCCCTAGCTCTCCCGCCCCGCGTCGCCGGTCGCCCTGACCGAGACGCTCTGACCGCATCTATTTCCCGCGAAGGAGGACCCCATGGACATCATCAAAAAAATCGAGCAAGAGCAGTTGAAACAAGACGTGGCCGAATTCAATATCGGCGACACCGTCAAGGTCCACACCCGCGTCGTGGAAGGCGGCAAGGAACGGGTGCAGATTTTTGCGGGCATCGTCATCGCCCGCCGTGGCAGCGGGGTGAACGCCTCGTTCACCGTGCGCAAAATCTCCTACGGCGAAGGCGTCGAGCGCGTGTTCCCGGTGCACACCCCGCGCATCGCCAAGATCGAGGTCACCAACAAGGGCCGGGTCCGCCGCGCCAAGCTGCACTACCTCCGCGAGCGCGTCGGCAAACGAGCCCTGCTGGTCAAATCCGAAAACTGAGCTGCGGCCCGCAAACCGCTTGCCCCACCCCAGAGGCATCCCCGTCGGGATGCCTCTTGTTGTGAGCCGGGGACGGCCCCTGAGCTGTTTCTGCCCTCCTCCAGCGCTTTCGTCTTTGCGCCAGCCCCGCGGCAAGCCAACATTCGTTCGTGCGCGTTCCCCTGTCCCTGTCGCTTCTCCTGGCCATCGGCGTGCCAATCGTCGTGTGGTGGATGGGCGTGCGCCAAATGGATTTTCTAACCCCCCCGTCGGAGGCGCAACTCGCCGCCGTGCGGCAGCAAACCGCCGCGTCACTGCCGCGGGCGCAAATCCAAGCTCCTCCGACCGCTCCCCAAGTGCCGGCCGCGCCCCCAGCGCCCCCCGGCCCGGAGAAAAAGCCGGAACCTGCCGTGGAAATTGGCGATCTCAACCCCAATCCCGGCCTCAACACCTACGCCGACCTCGCTGCGAAAGGTGCCCGCCACCTCATTGAACTCGCCTCGCTGCTGGAAACCGCCGGCGAATTGCCCCGCACGCTCCTGGCGTGGGAGCGCGTTCTGGATTCGACCACCCCGGACCCGGCCCAAGCCACTGCCGCCATCGCCGCGATCCAGCGTCTGCGCCCGATCCAGCCTGCGGTGAAAACCAACCCTGCCAAAGCCATCCCAATCGTCATTCACGCCAGCACTGGCACCAAGCTCGAATCGGCCCTCAAGACCAATCTCGATCAGGCCGCCCACAGCCTCGAACTCGCCTCCTGCGGCATTCTGAAAGTCACCGCAAAGGTCACCATCAATCGCAAGAGCGACACCAAGACCGCCGCCTCCAAGCCCCCCACATCCAAGACCACCGCCGCCAAGAGTCCCCCTTCGACCGTTGCGATCTGGCTCACCGGGCTCGCTGAAAAATCCCCGGCCACCGAGACCCTGTCGTTCGCGGTCGCCAAGCCCGAAACCCTGCAAACCGACATCTTGCGCCGGATTTTCCGCCTCACTGGCAACCGTCTCGAACAAACCCTCGCATTTCCTCCCGTCACCCCTGCCGCCGCCGACGAACCCCTGCTCCACGCCCTGGAATTCCACATCACCCGCCTCCACTGGGAGAAATTCGGCCGCTCCCTCAACACGCCGCCAGCCGCCCCGTGACCTTTCGGGGAACGAAAACCGGCCACCCTTAACCTCCGTCGAACGAATCTTGTCCACACTGGGGGATTGACGTTTTCCGCCAGGCATGCGATCCAGGCCGTGTGTGAAAGCGGCGTCCGGCACCACGAACAAAAGTCGCCGCCAGCATCGCTCCCCATTCGGACCCCCTCCCCATTTCCGCAACCCCAGCCATTTCCCCCCATGAAAGCCACCCCCGCACTTCTCCTGCTCAGCGCCGGCCTCGCTATCGCAGCCCCGGACAATGCCAGCCGCTACATCTCGCTCCAACAGGAAATGCGCCAGGCCATCGCCCGCGGCAACGCCTGGCTCAAGGAGCAACAAAAACCCGCCGGTTATTGGGATGACGACGGCCTGCCCGCCTTCACCGCACTCGCCCTGACCGCCGCCGTGCGCGATCCCGATTTCGACCACAAGGCCGCCCCGCCCCCGCCTATCGAAAAAGGTTACGCCTGGCTGCTGGCCCAACAAAAGGACGACGGCGGCATCTATAACCGCGGCCTCTCGGTCTATAACACCGCCACCGCCCTCACCGCCATCGTCGCCGCCGGCCGCTCCGACTACGATGCCGCCGCCGTCAAGGCGCGCAAGCATCTCATCGACAACCAGTGGGACCTCGGCGAAAAAGGCAAAACCGACAACATCAACGACGGCGGCATCGGCTATGGCTCCAAGAAGGACCACACCGACCTGTCTAACACCTATCTCGCCATCGAGGCGCTTGCCCTCTCCAAGAAAATCGTCGATGACGGCCAATTCGGCACCCAACCGGATCTGGATTGGGGCGCCGCCATCACCTTCATTTCGCGCTGCCAGAACCTCGAGGAAACCAATGATCAGGAGACAGCCTCCAACGATCCGAAAAACAAGGGCGGCTTCACCTATTCGCCCACCGATAGCAAGGCCGGCGAGGACAAACTCCCCAACGACCGCACCGCCCTGCGCTCCTATGGCTCGATGTCCTATGCCGGCCTGCTCTCCTTCATCTATGCCAAGGTGAGTGCCGACGACCCGCGGGTGGTCGCCGTCAAGGAATGGTTAGGCAAGAACTACACCGTCAAGGAAAACCCCGGCATGGGCCTCCAGGGCTTGTACTATTACTATCAGACGATGGCCAAGGCCCTCACCGCCGCCAACATCAACACCCTCAAACTCGCCGACGGCAGCGAAGCGGACTGGCGTAACGACCTCGGCAAAACCCTACTTTCCCGCCAGCGCGAAAACGGCTCCTGGGTCAATGACGACGGGCGCTTCATGGAATCCAACGCGATCCTCATCACCGCTTACACCGTGCTTGCCCTTGAGCAACTCGACGCCTCGATCCCGAAGTAATTGCTCCGGCCGTCCATGGATGACAAAGGCTCCCAGGGCTTGTTGGATTTTGATTCCGGCAACACCAACGGTTTTGACAACTGGCGCCAGCAACGCGAGGAGCGCCTGCGCCTCATCCGCAGCGAGTGGGGCGTGCCCGTCGGTCGCCGCGTGTGCCTGAAATTGCGCGAGTTCAACCACGAGTTCACCGGCATCCTGATGCTCGCCGAGGAGCCGCCGAAACTCGACCGCCGGCTGCCCCTGATGCTCAAAATCCGCAACATTCCCCTCACTTTAGCCGATATCGAGCACTGCTCGCTGTTGGACTGAGGCGGCGCAAGCAAATAAACCTTCCAAATCGCATTATTGGCTGCAAGAGGTCTGCACCGCCACCCAGGGACTAGCAGACCATGGAGTCCTGAGGCAAATCGTGTCTAAGAAAACAACTCAGACACTGAGCCCCACTGAGGCCGTTGGGAAGAATTGAATTGGCTCACGCAGGCGGCCGTGGGGGCATCGGCGGAGGCATTGCCCTCGTCGGATGCATATACTCGTGCTTGTCGATTAGCGCACCATCTTCGCCAATCTTGATGTGAACACCCTTCGGCTTGGCTGCCGTCGCAAGGTCGGCCTGAAATACAACCTTGCCGTCCTCGGTTGTTTTCTCGATCGCACTTATATTGAGATCGCCTGCTTCCTTTGCTGCCTTCGTGAAGGCAGCTTTTACGCCCGCGGGCAACTGGTCAATTGCGACATACTGCTTTCCTGCCTTTTCGTTCATTTCGTCCGCGAATTTCCACGAGGTGAGCTGGTATTGTTCGTCGCGCTTCAACCACAGCCTGGCCCAGACGGTGGCCTCGGCCGTTTTCAGGGCCTCGCCCACCTTAACCTGAAGCGTGAGTTTGTAGTTCGTACCTGCCACAACCTGGCTGCGCGCACTCACGATGTTGACCAGGGTGATCTTGGCGTCTTTAGCGGCGGCCTTCATGGCCTGCCGCTGTGCATCGACGGCAAACTGGGCTGCTTGGATGGCGCCCTGGTCCTTGGTGGACACGTCGGACCAACCACCCGCCACCTGGGCCTGCGCCACGGGCAACGCCGCTGCCAGAACGCCGACACCTGTCAGCAAAAGCGCATGGGCGGTTCGTATATGCTTTGGGATTATCATATCTCTGTGTGGTTTGGAGAATGGATTGGGAGAGGTTGGGCGCACGCTTTCTTGAAGATCGCCCTTGGATCGGAGCGGGTCTAACGGGAGAGCTTGCTTGTCGAGAGGGTACCCAACCAGTTGATCACGCCAAGAGAATTCTTGGACATTTTTGCAGTGGATTTGCCGGCCAGCATCGCGCGGGAGATAGGGGATTGCAGATGGAGAGTGCTCCTTTATCCACGAGCCAACCGCTTGCAGGATTTCAACTTCGGATCAGGTAGAGACCCTCAGGCGGCACCGGGGAGGGGGTCGGCATCGCTGCGCTGCTGGATGAGCGGGCGCTGGGCGCGATGCTGGCCGGTTAGATCGGGATCGGCGGCGAGCACCGCGTCGGCCAGGGAGCGGGCCTCGCGCAGCAGCGCGGTATCGGCCAGGAAATCGGTGAAGCGCAGGTCGGACAGGCCGCTCTGGGCGGTGCCTAACACATCGCCGGGCCCGCGCAAGCGCAGGTCCGCCTCGGCGATTTCAAAGCCATCCGAGGTCTGCTCGAGGATCTTGAGTTTTTCCAGGCCGTCGGGGCTCTTGCCGTCGGTTAGAAGCACGCACCACCCCTTGTGAGCGCCACGTCCGATGCGCCCGCGGAGTTGATGGATCTGCGCCAGGCCGAAACGCTCGGCATGATGCAGAATCATGACGCTGGCGTTGGCCACATCCACACCCACTTCGATGACGGTGGTGGCCACCAGCGCGGCAATCTCGCCCGCGCGGAAGCGGCGCATGACATCTTCTTTTTCCTCGGGCTTGAGCTTGCCGTGGAGCAGGCCGACCTGATGTCCGGCGAGGCGTTTCTGCCATTTGGCATAAGCCTCGATGGCGGACTCGGCATTGAGCGTTTCGCTTTCATCGACGAGCGGATAGACGAGATAGGCTTGGCGGCCTTCGGCGATTTGTTGTTTGACGAACTTGGTGACATCCGTCTGCTTGGGGGCGATGCGCATGGCGGTAATGATCTTGCCGCGCCCGGGCGGCTTCTCATCTAACACCGACACGTCGAGGTCGCCGTAGAGAGTCATGGTCAGGGTGCGCGGGATCGGGGTGGCCGTCATGACCAGCACATCGGGCACCAGGCCCTGACTGATGAGCGCGGCGCGCTGGGCGACGCCGAACTTGTGTTGTTCATCGATGACGACCAAGCCGAGATCGCGGAAGGCGACCGAGTCGTAAAGCAAGGCGTGGGTGCCGAGGATGATTTGCGGTTCGCCGGACAGCGGGAGGTGAGTGGACTCGTCGCGGTTGGCGGTGCGCAGGGCGATGCGCAGATCCAACGGCTCGAGCCAACGGCGGAACGTGAGGTAGTGTTGTTCGGCCAGGATCTGGGTGGGCGCCATGAGCGCGGCCTGGCAACCGGAATCGATGGCCAGCAGCATCGCGGCCATGGCGACAAACGTTTTGCCGGAGCCCACGTCGCCCTGCAACAAGCGGTGCATCGGGCGCGGCTCGCGCATGTCGGCAACGATCTCCCTGATGGAGCGCTTCTGCGCATCGGTTAGATCAAACGGCAGGCTGGCGTGAAACCGCTTGAGCAGGGTCGTGCGGGTACCAAGGACACGGCCCGGGCGTTCGTGATAGCGCGCGCGGCGCCACACGACGTTGAGCTGCAGCGCGAAGAATTCCTCAAGCGCGAAGCGGCGCCGGGCAGCGGATGCCTGCTCGGGGGAATCGGGGAAATGCACGTCGCACAGTGCCTGATAGCGCGGGGTGGCGGACTGGATGTCGCGGATGGACTCGAGGCCGGCCGGATCGGTTTGGTGCAACAGCAGGTGGATGATTTCGCGCAGGCGGCGCTGCGCCATGCCGGTTAGGTTCTTGTAGATCGGAACGATGCGCTCGAGATGGATGGAGGCTTGCGCGTCGTCCTCACGCAGGATTTCAAACTCCGGGTGGTCGATGACCAGGCGTCCGTTGGAATCCTTGACCTTGCCGTAGAGGATGACCTCGTGGCCGCTGGCTAACAATTTGTGAATGAACGGCATGTTATACCAGCGGCAGGTGACTTTGCCGCTGCCGAAGACGCCGCCGGAGCCGTCCATCACGATGGCCTCGTAGAATCGCCGTCCGTGCCCGAATCCGCGCAACGAGGCATCGATGACGGTGCCGCGCAAACATACCGGGATCGCGGATGGCTGGTTGGGAAAGGCGTCGAAGCGCCGGCGATCCTCGTAGCGCCGCGGCAGATGATCGAGCACTGCGGCCGGTGTGGTCAGTCCGGCGGCAGCCAACGCAGCGACGTCCTTGGCTGGCAGGAGCGGGAGCGAGGCCAATTCGGCGTGGGCGGAAAACACGGTTGTTTGAGCTTAATTTCCCGCATGCAACTTCTCCACCTCGCTGGTGGATAGGCCGGTGATCTCGGCGATGTCCGCCAACGTCATGCCCTTGGCGATCATCGCTAGTGCCATGGCATGCTTGCCCTCCTGCAAGCCTTGTTGCAAGCCTTGTTGCAAGCCTTCGGCGAGACCTTCGCGCCTGGCTCCGCCAACCAGCGAGACTTCCATGCGGATGCTGTCCCAGTAGCGGTCGTAGGCCAGCAATTCGGGTTTGGTGAAGGCGGATTCCTGCACCTGCGCCACCGCCTCGCGGGTCAGCGGATTTTCCAACAGAATTTCCGGCACCGTCTCGGTTTCGCTCTCGATCTCGGTGAGAAAACGCAACCACAAGTCCGCCATCGGCCTGTCCAGAATCTTCTCAGGCTGGAACTTGGGCAGTTCCACAAACACGAACTCCAAGCCGTTGAGACGCTTGCCGCTGTCCTGCAAATGCACGATGGCGTAGTGATGATAGAACTCGTCGGTGTTCTTCTCAAAGCTTTGGTTGACCAGATTGAGCGAGAACACAGGTTCCAGCGCTCCGTAGTCCTCGGTCTTGTCGATTTGGCGGACATAGGCCTTGGAGGCATTGAACAGCACGCGGCTCTTGAAGCTGTCGGTCCAGAGCATCTGCATTTCGACAATGAATTGCCGCCCGTTTTGATCGCGGCAGCGCACGTCCACGATGGAATGTTTCATCACCGGAATCTCCGGCACCAATTCCGCGGGCAAATACTCCAGTGACTCGATAGGCGAACTCAAGGGCAGCAGGGCGTTGAGAAAGCTCCGGAGCAAATTGGCATGCCCAAAGACTTTCTTGAACACCAAATCGTGCTTGGGATCGAGGTAGCGCATGGCACAGCATGGCCCTGTCGGAGGCTTTTGGCAATGCAAAACAGGGAGCCCGGTGGCGCGCGCTCTGTGACCGTCGCGAGCCCATGTGGAGCATTGTAGCGGCGGTCTGTGACCGTCGCTAGCCCATGTGAAGCGCATCTCATTCGCTACGGCGCTCACAGAGCGCCGCTACAGCGCATCTCATTCGCTACGGCGCTCACAGAGCGCCGCTACAGGGCATCTCATTCGCTACGGCGCTCACAGAGCGCCGCTACAGGGCATCTCATTCGCTACGGCGCTCACAGAGCGCCGCTACAGGGCATCTCATTCGCTATGGCGCTCACAGAGCGCCGCTACAGNGCATCTCATTCGCTACGGCGCTCACAGAGCGCCGCTACAGCGCATCTCATTCGCTACGGCGCTCACAGAGCGCCGCTACAGGGCATCTCATTCGCTACGGCGCTCACAGAGCGCCGCTACAGGGCCATCTCATTCGCTGCGACGCTCACCGAGCGCCGCTACAATCCCGCTACAGGCCGGCGAGGCGGAAGAGGTACGGGTAACTGTAGATGCCGTACGAGTGGCCGTCAGCCCAATGCAACTGCACCGCATAGCCGCCGACGACGTCGAATTTCACCAGATCAAAGGCCTTGGGGCCATGCTCGACATGGGGGCGGATGACGCGGCCGAGGGCATCCGGTTCACCCTGGCAGGCGGCGCAGGGACAAGCGCGGCGCAGCAGCGGCAGCTCGAGATAGATTTCAGCTCCATCGGAGAACGAGAGGGCGAGTTCATTGCCAATGACGGCGGCATGGGTTAGGGATTGGGGCATGGACTTTGAATCTATCCGAGTTCGCCAGCGACGCGAGATTGGCGGGTTCCGAAGATGGCCGAGCCGACGCGCACGTGGGTGGCCCCTTCCTCGACGGCCACTTCAAAATCGCCGCTCATGCCCATGCTCAGGGCGGGCAGGCGGAGCGCAAACTCCCGCTCGAGGGAGTCGCGCAACTCGCGGAGCCTAGCAAACCAGGGGCGGGCGCTTTCCGCATCCGGGCCGGCGGGGGGCAGGGTCATGAGGCCGAGGATTTCAAGGCGCGGCAGGCGCAGGAGAGCCGCCATGGCGGTGCGCAGGGCATCAGGCTCAAAGCCGCCTTTGGCGGCGTCACCGGCCACATTGACTTGCAGGAAAACCTTGGGGAAAAGTCCGAGTTCGGCGGCAAGTTCATCGGCATAGGTGGCTAGGCGCAACGAATCGATGGCGTGGATGGCTGCAAAAGTCGGCAAGATTTTGCGGACCTTGTTGCTCTGGACGCGGCCGATGAAATGCCAGCGCAAGGAGGCGGGCAGCGCGTCGATTTTGGGCGCGGCTTCCTGCTGGCGGCTTTCGCCGTAGAGCGTCTGGCCCGCCGCGATGGCTTCGCGGATGACCTCGGCCGGAACGGTTTTGGAAACGGCGATCAACTCGACGGCATTCGCGGCACGACCTGAACGACGACAGGCGGCGTGAATCCGCTCGCGGACCGCCAGGAGGTTGTCAGCAAGCGCCGCCATCAGTTTTCCACCGAGGTTTTCCTAGGCGTTCCCGCGAGCCGGGCATTTTCCGTTAGGTCGGCGAGTCCCTTGAGCACCATGATGGACTCGCGTTTGACCGGATCGAGACCTGAGGGCCATTTGGGGGAGTCATCCAGGTCGGCGGCTTCGTCTTTGGCGCGGCGCATGAAATCGGCGTTTTCCGCCGCCGGGTCGTACTCGTGCATGTCGGCGCCCTTGTCGAGATCATCGAGAGTGAGCTTGTAGAAGTGGAAGGATTTCTTGTCCTCGGCGCTCACTTTGGCAAAGCGGTCACGGCGCTCGCTGTTGCGCTCGTGGCGGAGCGTGTCGGCCTCGGCGAGTTCGCGTTCGCGGGTGGCCTTGTTGAGCGAGACCTTGTTTTCCTTGATGCGCACCTTGTTCTTCATCACGTCCTCAATGATATATGCGAAATCCTTGGAGGCGTTGACCCGCTCCTGGCTCATCGCCTTGAGCCGGGGAATGAACAGGGCGCTTTCATCCAGCGGCTTGAATCCCGGTGCCGGGCCGATGCGATCATGAGGCATCGCATTGTCCAGGAATGACTCACCGATTTCCAAGCCATCCAGTTGGCTTGGCAGCACCAGTTGCGGCACCACCCCATCCATCTGGGTCGATGACCCCGATGGCCGATAGAATTTCTGAATCGTCAGTTTCAAATAGCCGGCGTGATCGCGGGCGGCGAAAAACGGCATCATATCGGCAATCGGCATCGGTTGTTGGACGGTGCCCTTGCCGAAGGTGGACGACTCGCCCACCACGATGACGCGGTTGAAGTCCTGCAGGGCTCCGGCCAAAATCTCACTGGCTGAAGCACTGCTCTTGTCCGTCATAATGACCATCGGGCCTTCATAGATGGGCTTGCGGCTTTCGGATTCCTTGACAGAGACCCGGCCGCGGTTGTCCTTGACCTGGACCACCGGCCCGCGGTCGATGAAAAACCCCGTCATGCGCCGCACTTCATCCAGCGAGCCGCCGCCGTTGTTGCGCAGATCCAGAATCAAGCCGTCCATCTTTTCCTCGATGAGGCGCAGCAGAATGCGTTCGACATCGACCGAGCAACGGACCTTGCCCTCATCAAAATCGGCGTAGAAGGACGGCAGCGTGATGACGCCGAGGCGGCGGCTCGGGCCCTTGTCCGCTCTGACCTCGATGATTTGTCCGGAGGCTTGCTCATCCTTGAGTTCGACCTTGTCGCGCTCGATCACATAGATCTTGGTTTCGCCGGGAGGGGCTCCTGCGGGCTCCACCTTCAAGGCGACGGCAGAGCCGACCTTGCCGCGGATGAGATCGACGACCTTGTCGATTTTCATGAACATGATGTCGATCATGTCTTCGGGCCTGCCGGTGTTGAGGGAATCCACGGCGACGACGCGGTCGTTGAGCTTGAGGTTGCCCTTGCGATCGGCAGGGCCGCCAACAACGATGCCCATGATTTTGGTGGCCCCGTCTTCCTCGGCCTGTAGCAGCGCGCCGATGCCGACGAGTTCGTTTTTCATCCCGTCCTTGAAGCGGGCCATCTCGCGGAAACTCATGTAGTCGGTGTGCGGATCGTAGGTGGTGGCCACCGCGCTGAGGAAGTAGGTTGCGATGTCCTCGGCATCGACATCCTTGACGCTGTTGAGGAAGCGGCGGTAGCGCAGGGCGATTTTCTCCTTCGGGTCGCGGTCGCCCTTGCTCGGATCGGGTTTGCCCTGTTCCTTGGCGAGTTTGGCGAGGAGTTCACGCCGCAGGACCTCACTCAACACCGCCTCCTTGACCTGCAAGCGCCAGAGGTCGGCGGCATGTTTCTCGTCCTTGGGCCACGCCGCCTCTTTGCGGGTGCGCGCGACCGCCTCGTCGGCGGTGAAATCAAAGGCGGGCTCCTTCAGCAGCTTGTCGGTGAGAGCCACGCGGGCCTCGACGCGTTTCACGAAGATGTTGTAGATCTCATCGGCCGGCACCATGCACTTCTTCTCTAACAGCATGGTGTGGAGGTTGTCGCCGTATTTCGCCCGGAACCCATCCACATCCACCTGGGTGAAATACAGCCGTTGGTAGTCCAGATCGCGCAGGTACTTGTCGAGAAAGCGTTGGCTCAACATCTTGTCGAAGGGCACGCGGGAGAAATGGTTGTTTTGCAACGTGATGGCCATTTGCTTGCCGACCTCGTTGAAGTCGGCTTGCTGGGCACAGGCAGCACAAGACGCCGCGACCAAGGCGACGGCTGCAGCCACTCTACGAAACGGGGTACTGATCATGGAAGAAGTCTGGGGAGTTTGGAATGACAGAGGAAGCTCGCACAAATTCGCGGCTTGTCGATGCCAAAAACTCGTTGCCTGAAACCGCGGGCGCATGACAAGAAAGTCAAGGCGGGGCGATTTCCGAATCGCCCCTAGGAGGGGGGACATCTTGTCCCCCTTGTCAATGAGGAGACAATGGAAAGCGGCTTGCCTGCATTCATTGGCTCACCATGGGCAACGGCGGCCGGAGGCCACCGCTCCTTGAGGGCGGATCGGAGTCCGCTGCTCCTTGAACGCGGATGGTGGATTCAGTCCCTGGCTTTGCGCGCGCCGAGCCAATGGCGGAAATACTCCTCCTTGGCCGCGCGATCGGCGGCGGCGAGAGCCTCGGGAGTGATTTGGAAGCCGCCGAATCCGAACTGGAATTGCAGCAGATCGGCGGCGGCCGGGCGGCGCGCCAGCACCAGCGGGATCTCGACGATTTTGCCTTCGCGAAACAACTTGAGCGTCACCCGGGTGCCCGCCTTGAAGGATTTGATTTTCTTGCTGACCACGTCGGAAGTGTCATCCTGATGCCAGGCGGCGTCGTTCACACCGAGCAGCAAATCGCCGCCGAGCAAGCCGGCCTTTTGACCGGGCGTGTCCGGTTCGACTTGGAGCACCCGTACGGCGAAGCGCGGCTGGGCCTCCCCGGGGACGTTGACGGGTTCGGTGTTGGGGTTCATGCGGAACCCGACGTAACCGACGCCGTCGCGAAGATACTCATCGGACACCAGTTCGCGCAGCACCGCAAAGCAGCGCTGGCGCTGCTCGGGATCGTCGGCGTTGCGGGATTGCAGATAGACCGCTTCCGGCGCGTCGTCCGGGCGCTGGCGGGTCCAGGCCAGCAACTGCGCCTGCGCCTGCTCGCGCTCAGCGAACTTTTCGGATTTCAAGCCATCCATGATGGTCCGAGGCAATTCAATGTCAGCGGCCCACACTGACAACGCCGGCATCGCAAGGACGGCAAACAGCAGGCGGGCGGGGGGCCGAGGCGTTCTCATGGCAATCTCAATGTCCACTCTTGCGGGCTGGCTGGGGTGTGCGGCAATCGCCTGGATCACTTCCCCCAGATGTTCTTTTGCGGCACTTCAATGGTGTCATTAGGCTCCAGCGGAATGGCCATGTTCTTGGCCTCGGTCAGGTCGTACTGCCGCTGGTTGCCTCCGTGGAACAGCTTGACGCGGTACATGCTGCCAAATTCGGTGGGGCCGCCGCCAGCCTGGATTGCCTGATAGAGGGTGAGACCCTGGGTGAACTCAGCCGGCCCCGGACGCCGCACCTGGCCGCCCAGATGCACGACCTGCTTATCGACGGTTTGAGCACTCGAATCGATCACCTGAATGGTCGGATTGGTGTAGATATCGCGGCTCTTGTAGGTGGATTGGAGGATTCTTGACAATTCATCCGCGCGCAATCCGGCAGCGCGGATCTGACCGATGTGCGGCATGTTGACCGTGCCGCTTTCCGAGACTGGATAGACTCCATCAAAGCGGGCCTTTTCTTCGGTCGGCACACCCAGGATGGTCATGGTGACCGCCCGTCCCGCCTTAATCTGGGCCTGGCCGAAGGCGGTGAGGGCAAGCAGCAGCGAAGCGAGGCTTCCAAGGAAGATTGATTTACAATTCATGGTGGCAGTTTTTCACAAGGTGCGGGTTTGTCAATACAGTTCCGTGTCATTGCCGCGCGCGGCGGCCTGGGCCTTGGCGGAGGCCTGCGGCTTGGACGGCGCTCCCGTGGTGGGCGGCCCGAGCTGCGACTCGGCGGGTGCGTAGTAGGTGTAATAGCTCGTGTAGTACTGGTACTGGCTGTCGCTGCGCACGTCCACGTTGTTGAGGACCACGCCGATGATGTTGCCGCCGACGTTTTCAACCGCTTGTTTGACCCGCAGCAGCATGTTGCGGGGCAACTTGCGGTGTTGCACCACGATCATGGTGAGGTCCACTTCGCTGGCCAGCACCGCGGCGTCGCTGACGCCGAGGATCGGCGGGCTGTCCACCAGCACCAGGTCGAAGCGTTGTTTGACGTCCTGGATGAGTTCGGACATGCGGCGCGAGTTGAGGATACCGGCGGCATCGGCGGGCAGGATGCCGGACGGCATGAAGTAAAGGTTATCCACGGGGGTTTGCAGGATCACATCCTCGAGCATGAGTTCGGTCGTGAGGTAATTGGTCAGGCCGACGGAATTGCTGATGTCAAAGAAGGTATGCAGGCGCGGCCGGCGCAAGTCGGCATCGATCATGAGCGTGGTGTATCCGCCCTGGGCGCAGACGTAGGCGAGGTTGACCAGGGTGGTGGATTTGCCTTCGCCGGCGCCGCCGGAGACGATGGTGATGGAATTGTCCTCGGGGTTCTTGCGGTTGAACTCGATGTTGGTGCGCAAGATCCGATAGGCCTCGGCATCCAGACTCATGCCACTTTGCTTATGCAGGATGCCGATGTCCTTGGGAATGACCGCGAGCACGGGCACCTGCAAGTAGCGCTCGACGTCCTCGAGGGTCTTCACCGAGGTGTCGAGGTATTCGAGGAAGAAGGCGATGCCGAGTCCGAAGATGAGGCCGATGACCGCGCCGAGCATCAGGTTGAGAGGCACATTGGGGCTCACCGGGCTTTGCGAACTGACCGGATCATCATGGACGATGATGGATTCATTGGGCATCTTGTCGGAGATCTCCTCGCCGATCAACTTGAGCTTCATTCGTTTGAGCATGTCCTGCTCGGACTCGAAATCCTGCTTGGCATCCACATAGTCCTGGGCATCCAGCCCGCGCTTGATGGCTTCGCCGCGCTTTTCGTTCTTGCTGGTCTGCGCGCGCTTGAAGCGGGCTTCCGCGAGTTCGAGCTTCGCCTGGAGGGTGTCACGCAGCGACACGACGCCCTCATCGAGTTGCTTTTTCATGGCGTCGATGACTTGCTGGCTGGCCAGCATCGTGGGATGCTGCAGCCCCAGTCCCTGGCGCTTCAAGCCTTGGAACTGGGTCTTCTGTTCGAGGTATTTGGGATAGAGCGTTTGGACCACGTTGTCAGGAAGTTGCAAGCCGGAGGCATACACCATGAGTTGGTCGCTGCTGTATTTCAGCAGGCTTTGAATCATGCTTTCCAACTGCATTTTCTCCGTTTCCAATTGCGTGTAGGTGTCGAGCGAAGCCTTGGCGCCGTTGTCATCCTCCATGCCGGTGGTGCGATAGTACGAATCCGGCCCGTAGTAAATGATGCCCTTGGCGCGCACAATGTTGGCGAGCACCTTGCGCCGCTCCTCGACGATGTCCTCTTGCGCCCGCACCGCTTTCTTGAGTTCCACCAGCGCCATGTCGCCCTCCTTGTTTTCAATCTCGCTGCGGTATTCCTTGTAGGCGCGTGCCACCTCCGCGGCAATATCCCTGGCCTCATCCTTATCCGAATGACGCACACTGATGGTGATGAGGTCCGTACCGCGGTCGTTATCCGTGCGCACAATGCTGGAGAGAATGCTCAGGACCGTTTCGCGGTCCACTCCCCAGAGGTTGGCGAGGTCAAGATTGTCGATGACCTTCATCAGCGAGTTGCGACTCTTGATCTTGGCAAACTCGGTGTTGAAGAAATTCGCCGTCGAGCGGGTGTAGCCGCTGGTGTCGTCCATGCCCTTGAATACGGTCATGAGCGGCACCCGCGGCTTGATCTCGATCTTGGCGTAACTCTCGTATTTCTTGGGCATCACATAGGTGATGACCGAAGCGGTCATGAAGACCAGCAGCAGGGTGAGCAGGATCAAACCGTAGCGGTTCTTGATCACCTGCCAGTAATCGAAGGCATGAAGGGCCGTTTCACTTTGTTGAGGCGAGTTGGTGGGCATGGCGGGGGTGGGAATGAGGTTAATGTAAGCAGTGACGGGTGAAAATCAAAACAAAACTCCCGCAATGAGGGACATTGCGGGAGCATGAGGTCAGTCAAATAGTGGCGTGAAGAGGGTGGTTGTTGAAGGACTCCGCACTTGGATGAATCAGAATTCGCAACGCAGCCCGACGGTGACGCGGTTGCGGGTGTAGGCCTGATTGATAAAGTCCGAGGTTGAATCCGTGTAGTTGTAGGACAGCGAGCCGTAGAGGAAGTCGTTGAACTTCACCGACACACCGATGCAGAGGTTGACCAGGCTCTCGCTCAGGCCGCTGACGCCGAGCGGGGTGCCCAAGGCTGGGGGAGACACCAGGAAGCCGTCGTTGAAATTGGCAGGGATGTAGTCCACGCCGCCAAAGATGGAGAACATCGGCGACACCTTGTACTCCGCGGAGAGCCCGAGGCGCAGGGTTTGGCGCTGGCTGAAGTCATAGAGGCCCAGGCCGACTTGCTGGACGGTGTCATAGCCTTCCACGCTGTAACGGACAAAGCCCTTGAGCAGGAAATCCTCGTTGATTTGGGAATTGAGCGTCAATTCCAAGAACGGGTTGGACGAGTTGGAGCCCATATCGACGGTATGCAGTTGCAGACCGCCGCGGGCCACCAGGATGGTGTTGGGACTGAAGCGATGCTCCAGGCCTAGCAAGATGTACTGGTCGGTGCAATCCGAGGCCAGATCGCCGGCGGTGGTTTGGCCGTAGCGGTAATCCAGGGTGAGCACCGTCTGTTGGGGAGTGAGCTGATAGCGGAATTGATTGTAAACCGTCCATGTGAAGCGGTTCTGATTCTGGAGGTCCGGATAGGTCAGGCCGGTCAGGACGAAACCCGTGTAGGTGGCGAGCCGTTCGGACCAGCGATAGCCCAAGGCATTGTCGCTTTCCCAGTACAAATAGGCACCGGCCTGGCGCGAGGTGGCAAAGCCGTAAGAGTAGTCCGGCTCCAACTCGTAAGCGATGAAGTTGCGGCTGGACAGACGCAAGCGCTCGTCGAAGCGATGGGTGAGGTTGATGCCGGCGCGCAGTTGCGGGTAGGTGGAGTCGTTGAGCGTGCTGGGCTTGTCAAAATAATAGATGGCACCCAGGCGGGTATAGACGTCCCAGGTGGTCTGGGGGGTCATGTTGACGAACGACAGGCCCACATAGGGGTTGATGGAGGTACCGCTGTCCTTGGTGGCGCTGCCGGGAGTCACGTTGTCGTCAAAGGTGAGGTCCATGCCGACGACCCACTTGAGGGGGATGGACTGCTGGGCTTCGCTGCCGATGTAGTAGAGACCATCGGCAGCCGAGGCCATGCCGATGGTGAGCACGGAGGCGGAGAGGAGGGCGAGTTTACGTTTCATGAAGGGACTTTTGCTAGGGGGCAGATGTTTGGGAGGGATTGCTGGGGTCCGCGGCAGCCAGACTCAACCTTGGTTGACCGGAGGAGTAATGGGCGGAGGCGTGACGATGGGAGGCGTGATGACCGGAGGCACATAACTGGGCGGGCCAAAGGGCAGCACCGGGAAGCCACCGGGGCCGCCGGGAGTCGGGCCGACGTGAACCGGCGCATCGGCAATGCCGGACCCCGGGAAGTCAAGCGGATTGCTGGCCGGCTGCGGCGGCACCACCTCAGCGCCCTTGGCACCGGGTCCCATGCCGTTCTTGGCGGTGGAAACCGGGCGGCTGACCTTGTCCTGGGGTTCGAGCTTGGCGAGCACAGCCTGAACACTTGCCAGTGCCTCTGGGGCAACGGCCACCGCACACTGGCCGATGAGCCGGCGGTGTTCCGGCGCGACGGTGGCGGCGGTTTCCACAATGGCTGCGACCAACTGCACGTTCGCCTTGGAGCCTTCGATGGCGGCTTTCACCAGTTCGCAGGCACAGGCCGGGGTGGCCGACACCTCCCTTTCGACAATTTGCAGGGTGGCGGACGGGTTGGCGGCAACGGCGTGTTTGACCGACAAGGCGAGTTTGACGCAATCCACCTTGGCGAAGGCTGCGGAGGAGGACAGCAGTCCGAGGGCAGCACTTAACAGGGCGAAGCGAACGGTGTTTTTCATATTGGGAGGTGGGAGTTGGTTGAAATTGGAGAGTTTTGGCAGAATTTTGGCAGAATTTCACGACACTGGAGCGGGCAGCGGGAATCGAACCCGCCTGGCTAGCTTGGAAGGCTAGGACTTTACCACTAAGCTATGCCCGCGACTTCTGAAAGTCAGGAAACAGTAAAACTACCCGCCCCGCAAGGTTTTTTTTGGTTTTTTTCAGATTTTCAAGGGTGCCAAACCGAGTCGCGCCCTGGACCACGAAATTTGGCATTGCCAAACGGCCAATCCCTGTGTTGGGTTGTGCCTCGACAGCGACGCGGGTGTAGTTCAATGGTAGAACGTGAGCTTCCCAAGCTTGAGGCGTGAGTTCGATCCTCATCACCCGTACGCGCTGCAAAACGGCCGTTTTTCCTTGATTTGAAAGGGTTTGACGGCCGCCGCCGAAATCCGGCGAGTTGCTAAGAGCTGCCCTGAGGTCCATGAGATGGCGCCAAATTGAGGCTCAAAAACATTACAAACCGTTACAACCCAGAAAGGTGGCCAGCCCGCTCGCCCACGCACCAGGTGGTGTTGGTTGGAACCGTCCGCAGTTGGGCATTTTATCCCAAACGAAATTTCACTGGCCTGCGAGCGGACTGTAGGGCCGCGATNTGGGGCGCTCCCCGCGTATCGCGCCCCCGTTGGGCACAGGATGCCGCAGCCACACGAATGACTTGCCGCGAGACGCGGCAATCACGGCCTGCCGCGAGACGCGGCACCCAGGGGCGGGTATCCTCTTTGGCCAACACACGGCTTTTCCGAAATTCCCGTTTCGTTCAGCGCCCACAGTGGTTTGCAGTGCCTTCAGGGGTTGCTGAGTTCCGCTTCACCCTTCGCCACGGCCAGCCCGGATAGCCCGGATAGCCCTATGCCGGCCCCGCCCCGCCTGCCATTCCTTAGGTTTTCCTTACAATCCCCTCATCCAAGGCTTGCGCCGGTGCGAAATCCGCATCAAGCTTGGTCGCCATGACCCACGACCCGGACCAGCATGCCTCGCTAGGGGCGATGTATTCGGACTATTTCCTCGATTACGCCAGCTACGTGATCCTGGAACGCGCGGTGCCGCATCTGCTCGACGGGCTCAAGCCGGTGCAGCGGCGCATCCTCCACTCGCTCGACGAGCTGGACGACGGCCGCTACAACAAGGTGGCCAATGTGGTGGGCAACACCATGAAATACCACCCGCACGGCGATCAATCGATCGGCGACGCGATGGTTCAGCTCGGGCAAAAGGACCTCCTCATCGACACCCAGGGCAACTGGGGCAACACGCTCACCGGCGACGGCGCGGCGGCCCCGCGCTACATCGAGGCGCGCCTGACGAAATTCGCGCTGGAGGTGCTGTTCAACCCGAAGACGACGCAGTGGGTCCCGAGTTACGACGGTCGCAACAAGGAGCCGCTGACCTTGCCGGTGAAGTTTCCGCTGTTGCTGGCGCAAGGCGTCGAAGGCATCGCCGTGGGCCTGGCCTGCAAGATACTGCCACACAATTTCAACGAGCTGGTCACCGCCTCCATCGCGGTGCTGCGCGACGAGCCGTTCACCTTGCTGCCGGATTTCCCCACCGCCGGGATCATGGATGCCAGCGATTACCGCGACGGCTTGCGCGGCGGCAAGGTCCGTGTTAGGGCGCGCATCTCCACCGATAAGAAAGGCCTGCTGCGCATCACCGAAATTCCATTCGGCACCACCACCGGCGCGCTGATGGAGTCGATCGTGGCGGCGGCCGACAAGGGCAAAATCAAAATCGCCAAAATCGAGGACAACACCGCCGCCCACGCCGACATCCTGGTCCACCTGCCGCCCGGCGCCGATACCGAAACCTCGCGCGACGCGCTGTATGCCTTCACCGATTGCGAGTTGTCGATTTCTCCCAACGCCTGCGTCATCGCCGAGGGCAAGCCGCAGTTTCTCGGCGTCTCGGAGATTTTGCGCCGCTCCACCCATCAGACCCGCGAGCTGCTCAAACGCGAACTGGAAATCAAACTCGGCGAACTCGACGAGAAATGGCATTTCAGCTCGCTGGAGAAAATCTTCATCGAGAAACGCATCTATCGCGACATCGAGGAATGCGAAACCTGGGAGGCCGTACTCAAGGCCATCGACGACGGCCTCACCCCTTACAAAAAACTCCTCAAGCGCGAGGTGACCACCGACGACCTGGTCCGCCTAACGGAAATCAAGATCAAACGCATTTCCCGGTTCGACGCCTTCAAGGCCGACGAGGAAATCCGCAACCTCGAAAAGGCCATTGAGGAAACCGCCAAGAACCTGCGCAACCTAACCCGTTTCGCGATCCGCTGGTTCGAGGAACTCGGCAAGAAATACGGTGCCGAGCGCCAGCGCCGCACCGAGATCGCCTCGTTCGAGCGGGTGGACCGCATGCAAGTGGTCGCCGCCACCGAAACCCTCTATCTCGACGCCAAGAATGGCTTTGCCGGCTACGGCCTCAAGAAGGAGGAACCGGTGGAAAAATGTTCCACCATCGATGACCTCATCACCTTCACCCAGGACGGCAAGATGCGCGTGATGAAAGTCGCCGAAAAAGTCTTCGTCGGCCAGCGCCCGCTGCGGGTGGCCATCTTCCGCAAGGACGAGGACCTGATCTATTCGATGATCTTCCGCGACGGCCGCGACGGGCCGATCCTCGCCAAACGCTTCACCGTCGGCGGCGTCACCCGCGACAAGGAATACGATCTAACCAAGGGCAAGCCCGGCACCCGCGTGTTATACTTCGCGGTCCACAAGACCAATGAGGAAAGCTCCGCGCAGATGCTGCTCATTCACCTCAAGTCGGGCCTGCGCATGCGCAACCTCATCCGCCCGCTGCACTTCGCCGAATTCGGCATCAAGGGCCGCTCCAGTGGCGGCAATCTCGTCACCAAACATGGCATCGAGAAAATCGTCCGCGCCCCCAAGGATTATGATCCGGCGGCGGGGGCTTGAGCTGCAAGAGGGGAACGGGCGGCCCGCCCGTGTGAACAACTTGCATGAGACGTCTAATCACCGGACGCCGGAATCATCACCGGCCAGCAGCCGCGGATGGAGCCTCAGACATCCTGATCCGAGGGGAAAATGGCTGAGCTTATCAGCAGCTTGGCAGCGGGCAAGGCTGCCCGCGCCACCGTGGTCCGGGCATCCTGCCCGGATGCAGACGGGCTCATCCGGTTTCCCAAAATCCCACAGTTCTTCCAGCACGGATCAGGATGTCTGAGCCTTCGTGAACTCGGGCTCCGTCCGGAGAACCTGTGGCTGTTAGGACGGGTTGCCTCACGGGGCGTCCGGTGTCTGAAGCCGAAGCTTTGCCATGACGCGGTCATAGTCGGTTTTGCGGGCGCCGGTGGGTGTGCCGTCCATGGCGAGGAATTCGGCGGCGGCCTGGTAGTTGCCATTGATTTCCAGCACCAGGCCTTTGGCTTGATGGAAAATGCTCCAATGGATCGGATTGGTCTGCGGGTCAATGTGGAGGGCATGCAGATAGGCCTCCAGCCGGTTGATTTCCCGCAGGCCGGCGGAGGGTGACCGCTGTTTGGCGATGGCTTGGGCGTAATCTCCCAAGCAGTTGACTTCGGCCATCGTAAAGTGCCCGGTGGGCAACTCCCGGGCGGGGGCGAGGCGGCGGTTTTCCTGCACAAACGCTGCTTGCACCTTTGGGAATTGATTCTCCTGGCGTTCGATCACCTCTTTCCAGCGGCCGGCCTCGAGGTCGTTGTCTTGCTGCATCGAGATGGCACGGGCCTGGCCGGGATACTGGCTGAGCACATCGGCCATCAAGTCGTTGAGGTCATGATAGAGGAATGAGCGCTGGGCCGACATGGCGGCGAACACCACGATAAGCAGCGCCGCAGGGATGAGCGCCGAACATTTGAAGAGGGCATGCCACGCACTGGCGAGAACCATTGCGCTGCCCAGGCAGAACCATGGCAGGCCAGGATAGATGCGATACTCAGGCATGAACTCGGGGATAAAGTAGAGCAGGCGCATGAGCATCGTGGCAACGAACAGGAAGAAGCAAACGCCGATGATGCGGGTGGTCGTGCGCCATGCCAGCACCAGGGATACGACGGTGAATGCCGCCATGCCAAGAGCGGCCCATATCGCGGTGGTATCGGCGATGCGGAAGACGGTTCCCGGTCGCACCAGGGTCTCGGCTATCTGATGGTCCGCGCTCAAACGGATGGGCAGCACGCTGCGCCAGGCAAACTCCCAAAACACCCGGCAAATCGTGTAAGCATGTCCAATCACGCGGGGCTCTGACAAATGGGCGATCCGACCTACCATGCCCATTCTCCACAAGGCGAGCGCCCCCAGGAGTGCCAGCAGGCAGGGAATCCAGGGTCTTTTGCGCAGCGCCTGCCAATGCTCCGGCGTGTGGAAGGCCACGCCGATCACCGAGGTCATCAGGATGGCATGCATGAACCCGGGGCCCTTGGACAAGCTCGCTCCGACCACGCAGGCCAGGGATCCCGCCAGGTACTTCCAGGAGCCACCGTGCATCGCGCGGAACAGGCACCATGCGGCCAGCAGGGAAAACAAGGTGACCCAGGCCAGGTCCTGAGTGCGGGCGTAGTTGGGAATCTCACTGGCCAAGGGATGCACCGCGAAGAGCAGGGCTGCAAACCGGGCAACACCCTCGCCAGCCCGGCCGCGCAGGTAGTCGCGCCCCGAAACATATAACACGCAGGCAACGGCGGTGTGCAGCAGCCAATTGCCCGCATGAAACCCCACTGGCGACATGCCGAAGAGTCTCACCTGGAGCACATACCAGAAGTGGGTCCAGGGAATGGCGCTGGCAGCCCCAAAGCGCATGCTTCTAACAGCATCGCTGTCGCGGATTTGGGGCAGGTCATCGAGATAGAACTGCGAGCCAAGACACCAGATATGGGCGATGAAACATGCGCCAATGATCCACAGCAAGGCGCGCCGGGTGTCTGAATCGAGGTTCTTGAGCATGATGTAGGTGTGGCTGCGGTGTGCTATCTTGGGTCGTCAAGCCTTGGATCTCCTACATGTCCAACATGAGTGAGAGGTGTTTGGCGGTGAGTTCGCCCATGGACTGGCAATGGGCAAAGGTGGTGGTATGATGGATGCGGTCGAGTTCCTTGGCGAGGGTGACGACGTGCTCGTGGGGGGCGAGTTCCTCGCGGCTCATGATGCCGAGCAGGGCGCGCAGGCGGGAGCTTTCCACCTTGGCGCGGCGCGACATCTGGGCGTATTCCTCGGCGACGTACTGGTCGATGGTCTTGCGGTTGAGCACGTCGAAGGCGAGGCGGGTGATGGTGCGGTTGGAGCTGAAGCGCAGGGCCAGATAGGTGTTGCCCTTGCCCTCGTAGGATTGCTCGTCGAAGTCGATGGGGCGCACGCGGTATTGGACCTCCTCGAAGTCCGGGGTGATTTCGACGATGTAGTTGGCGCTGCGCATGTCTCCTAACAGGCGGATGAAGCAGCGCTCGTTGAACTTGGTGAACTCCTTGGCGATGCGCACCTTGTTAATGCCGGGCAGGGAGAGGTGGTCGCGCAGGAACACATCGCCGGGGACGCCTGCGATGTGTTCCTCAATGAGGGTGGTGCCGTTGACGATGTAGTTGATGCGGTTGGGCGAGAGGATGTGCTCGAGTTCTAACCCGTAGATGCGCGAGGCGTCGGCCTGTTTCACATAGAAGTAGTCCGAGTTGTCGTTGAACACGTTGGTGATGCGCACGCGGAACGGCTTGGAGTTGCCGAAATCGCCGAAATCAATGCGGTCCACCAGCAGGTGCTCGTGCTGGGTGACGTCGCGGCCGAGTTTGAGTTCGGTGTAGATGCTGGTGAGCCGCGGGCGCAGTTCGGCGAAGACCTCGGGCGGATACATCACGGTGACCCAGAGGGTCTCGCGGCCGCGCGGGTCTTCGTAGGGCACGGCACCGGTGAAGCGGCACAGTTCCCAATACATTTGGGGGATGTCGCGGTGGCGGTCGAAATGGTACAGATACTGCCGCAACGGTGAGGACACCGGGTATTGGAGCTTGCGGCGCGAAATCATGCGGCAAGCTTGGCCGGTTTCCGCCAAATTGCCAGCCCGGGTTTTGCCGCCGCCGCCTCGGGTCAAGCGCGGAGGACAGCGGTCCCGGCGGTCACGGACGACAGCGCGTCCCGTCTGTCGCGCCAAGGGTGAGCCAAGGAAAGGCCCTTTTTGGGAGATAGCTGTGAGAAAACCACCTACGAACCCATCCCAAGAGGGGTTATGACGATCATGAGGCCTACCAAAAGCGCAGGCGGTGATGGTGGATCCGACATAATAAAAGTATAGAGTGGAAAAGTGGGATTAGGACTCGAATGGATTGATGAGTCGGATTCCGCAGCCTTCGAAGTCGGCGGTGT